>VFQP010002888.1_pt1 | contig 18387 bp, 13 predicted proteins | sample 3512351 | NCBI WGS metagenome assembly VFQP01 (sample SAMN10412372, study PRJNA504923) | tailings metagenome | isolation source: Relicate 1 Philex TSF1 revegetated site | place: Philippines: Tuba, Benguet | collected 2017-08-29
GTGGGCTGCGCCTTGCCATCTGATCGCAGCGCCAAGCTTGACATCTGCGTTGATCCAATCGGTGTGAAAAGGATCGTCTCCTTCGTAGTCGAAAGAGCACCGAACTGGGAAGTCATCGATCATCTCTCTGAACAGATCGAAAGTGTCCCTCCCAGGGTAATCGGCCTGACTGATGGACATGGCATTAAATCGGCCGAGGTTGCTTCCTTGCTTCATTTGCCGGTTCTATGTCGCTGTTCGTTGAGTCGATGGTGTGCCGTCGGGAGCGCCATCTAGCGGCTCAACCAATACGGTTATGCTGTCGCTTCCGTGAGACGCCGGACACCTTGCCAAGAGCGGCTTTGTCCCCGTGCATCACGTATCGGTAAGGCGCGAATCCGAAAGCTGGGGCAATGGAGCGGGCGGAGTGCGACGGGTTCATTTGAACCAGTGCCTCAATTTTACTACACCGATGCTGATCGCTGCCGCTCGGAAGAAGGTAAGGCGCTGGCCCCTACGCTTCTGATCGATATGAGAGACGCCCATCTATCCTACCCGCGCGTGGCTCTACTCTGCAGCCATCAGACCTGATTTTCTGGTTTATATAGGGAAAATTTCCCGCGAGGCTGGGCGAAGAGGGAACACACTATGCGTGGAGCGAAACACCGTGTTGGAGTGTGCTGCTGTTGTTGGGCTCGCGCTTCGCGTCCAGCGTTCTCGCTGCGGAGGGCAGCAATCACTAGCGACGGCATGTTCCGTCCATCCATCCCTGATCTGCTCGCGCACGATCTCCTGCAGGTCCATCTACGTCCCTCTCCCACCGCGCGGCAAATTGCTGTTGCTAGGAGCCAAAAGAAACTTCAATGCGCCGGGACCGGCCGGGCACTGCACGCGGAAGCGTGAGTGGCACACCCCATTCTCAGCCAATTCCGTCAATCAACACGTCGATCGGTATTTTTAGGGTTTCGCCACATTGAGGTGTCCAGCACGCGGCCTCAATCTCGAAATTCCAACCGTTGAAGTCGGACAGAGTGAGGTCGGTGATGTCATCCATGTGCGAAGGCCCAGCTCGCTGTGCAAGCTTTGATAGGGCTTCTCTACGCGGAGCACCGTTCTGTCGGGAAGCCGCGCCGTCGCGTAACCGGTGGCGTATGAAAGGTATGCCAAGCTCTCGCAGGGTGTCTGCGACTAGCGCAGAGGTTTGCCGGGTGCCAAGGTTTCGAGAACAGCGCCGTCCATTCGGGCTGTTGCGATTGCTTGGATAACGTCGTCAGCTGCGTGGAAGGGGCCAACAATTTACACCCCGCGTCGCGGAGAGTGTCTTCAAGCTGCAAGAGGTTCATCCTCAAGGCACAAAATCGCTTTACCGGCCAGCATTGAAGACATCCAGTTACCTTCCGCCGGCCCCTCTAACGAGGTGGTCGCAACTCGCTTAACCAAACTTCGAGGGTGGAGCGCCACGTGCCCCACGTGCCGATCACCCCAAATTTTCAACGACAGTAGAAGTTCCGCGCGCCTTCAGTTGCTTCGCGATGGAGCGGACGCAGCCGCATCGGACGAAGTTTGACGAGGCGAAACTATTCCAACTTAGCGCTGGAACCAATTTGCCCGGACGGGCGTTGGTGCCCGTTGGGGTCGGCATCAAAAAAACCAGGCAACGTTCGTACCGTTCCTATTATGGTAACCAGATGGACTTGCCCGACTTGTGACCGACACCGCCGTTATCTAGAGTAATTTCAAAGGCCAATACTGGCGGCGGCGCGTTCTTTAAGAACGCATTTTGGGCGCAGGAAGCTACATGGCGTTGGTTAAGACATCCGATCTGTCCGGAAAGCGTACAGTCAAGGCCGCCGCAGTCACCGAGCCCAATGAGACGAGTAATCAGCCTTCGGTGTCCTTGCGGCGCGCTCAAGATCGGACGCGAGTTCGCCGGGAAAAGGCGGCCGAACGCATTGGAGCCGCCATTGAAGAACTGACTGCGGGGCTCGCCGAGGCTTCCAGTGCAGCCGAGGAGCTTAATCGGTCACTCGAACAGATCTCGTCTGCTGCTGAAGAAGCCGCCGGTGCGGCCCAGCAGTCTCAGGCCGCCGTCAACAGCTTGGGGGCGGTGTTTGCGCAAAGCCGCGGCAGGGCGGAAACCTTGCGACGCAAGAGCGAAGATTTGCAGGCCTTGCTTTCCGATGTCGGGACGCAAATTGGAGCCTTGGTTCATGCCGTCGTAGAGAATTCGGCGCGTCAGCTACGGACGGTCGAGGTCGTTACGTTGCTCGAGAGGCAAGCCGCCAATATTGGCGAAATCACGAAGACTGTTGGAGATATCTCCGACCAGACAAATCTTTTGGCGCTGAACGCCGCCATTGAGGCTGCCCGCGCGGGCGATCATGGGCGGGGGTTCGCGGTTGTCGCGGACGAAGTGCGCGCATTCGCCGAAGCCTCGGAGAAAAGTGCCAGCGAGATCTTCGACCTTGCAAACTCCATCGCGGGCGACGTCCGCTCCGTTGTTCAGCGCATCACCAGCTCAGCAACCCGCGCGCAGCAAGAGGCGCAAAGTGGCCATGCAATCATTTCAAGTTTGCACACTATCCGGGCCGAAGCACGGGCCATGGTCGACGGCGCGCAAGCAATCCTGACGGCATCAATAGAGGCCGAGGGCGGATTGCGCGAGGCCCAACGTGGCGCCGAACAGGTGGCAGGCGCTGCAGAGGAACAATCGGCAGCGACGGCAGAGGCGCAGCGAGCGGTCCAGCAGCAGTCGGCCGCATTGGAAGAGAGCCATCGCACGGCAAAGTCGCTCGACCGGCTTGCTGAAGGTTTCCATTACGGATCGGGCTCGACGGGCGCCCAAGAACTCACGACCTCCGCGGAGCAACTCTCAGCCGCTGTGCAGGAACTCTCCGGAGCCGCCAGCGAAATCCTCACTGCTGTCGATCAGATTGGACGCGGGGCGCATGCTCAGGCGGCTGCGACTCAGGAATCAACGGCGGCTATGGCGCAGATCGAGAAGTCTGCAGTCTCAATCCAATCCGCATCGTCGAAGGCGGTGGAACAGGTGGGCTCGATCACGCCACTGATCGAAGCGGGTCGCGCGAACGTATCCAAGTTGAGCGATGGAATTTCTGACGCGGTTAAAGAAAGCGGAGACATCATTTCCATGATGGCTACGCTCGACCAGTCGAGCCGCCGCATCGAGAAAATTGTCGATGGCATCGCGTTGGTCGCGGTGCAGACAAACATGCTGGCGGTGAGCGGATCGGTCGAGGCAGCGCGTGCGGGCGAGTTCGGTCGCGGTTTCGCTGTTGTTTCTTCAGACATCCGCAACCTCTCACGGCAAGCTGCAGAAAGTGCCGACAAGGTGAAAGACGTCGTCAAGCTCGCGCAGGACGGCATCGCGTCCGTCCGTCGCGAACTCGAGTTGCTGGCGACCGCGTCCCAATCTCAGATCGCGAGAAACGAAGCCACGGTTTCCAGGCTCGCAAGCGTGGTTGCGGATGTCACTGCCATGAAAGACAGCGCAAGGGATCTTGCGACGGGCTCGGAAGGCGTATTGCGCGCCGTAAACGAAGTTCTCGCGGGTACCCGCCAGATTGCTGCTGCCGCCGAAGAGGCCAGCGGTTCGGCTGCAGAGGCCGCGACCGCGGCGCGGCAGCAGGCGCGGGGGGCAGAAGATCTTGCAGCCGCCATCGAAGAGATCGCCAGCTTGGCCGAAGAACTGCAAACCGCAAAGACCTGATACATGCCAGAGGCGCTGACGGCCGCACGGGAAGACGTCCTGACATTCACTGTCGGAGGCGAGCGCTTCGCGTTGCCTGCGGCGGACGTGTCGGAGATCATCAAGCCGCAAGCCCTGACGCGCGTGCCGCATGGTCCTGCCACGCTGCTTGGCGTGACGAACCTCCGAAGCTCCGTTCTTCCGGTTGTCTCGCTGGCGGGGCTGCTGGGTCAGACTCCAGGCGCTGAGTCACCTAGCGCGCGCATTGTCGTTGTCGAAAACGGTACGCGAGTCGGGCTGTTGGTCGACGGGGTCACCGCCCTTCGAAAGACGTCAGACGATCGCAAGCTGGACCTCGATGATCTGCTCGCACGCGACTTCAAAGCCTTCACGATGCGCAGTTCTGGCGAGCGCCATGGGATTGGCACAGACCGAGGAGAGTCAGCGGCGAAACCTTCTGACCCGCCGCACGAGGAGATCGCCTTCGTCGCGTTCGAACTGTCTGGCCAGGAATATGCTTTGCCGCTCGATAAGGTCGTCGAGGTCGCGCCGCTTGTAAGGGAGATAGCCCAAGTTCCTCGCACCGATGATGCGATGATAGGAGTGACGTCATTTCGGGGCAGCCTCGTTCCCTTGGTATCGTTGCGGGCGCTATTGGGATTGACCGTAACGAGCGCTTACTCCAGCAAAGCGCGTCTCGTCCTGACGCGGATTGGAAGCGCGACCGTCGGCTTAGCGGTCGACAAAATGAGCGAAATTCTCCGCGTATCTCCTGAAGTTCTCGACTCCATTCCGCCCGTGCTGACGCGGGCGACGGGTGAGGCCCAGATCGAGGCCATTTGCCGACTGGATGGCGGAAGGCGGCTGATCTCGATCCTCTCGCCGGCTACGCTCTTCAATGCAGAGACACTCGCCCGTTACCTATCAGACAGCTCCCATGGACGCTCAGAGATGCCCACGCCGGAACAACGGAGCGACGCAGACGAGCGGTTCGTCATTTTTGAGCTTGGCGACGAGCAATACGGCCTGCCCGTTGAAGCGGTCGACGAAGTCGTTCGATGCCCTGATCAACTGACCCGCGTGCCGCGCGCTCCGAGTTTCGTCGAAGGCGTCATGAACCTTCGCGGTAAGGTCGTGCCTGTCGTCGACCAGCGCCGCCGGTTTGCGGCACAAAGCGCGTCGAGCCTGGAGCGCTGTCGGGTGATTGTCGTTCTGATCGACGGGGAGCGAACAGGTTTCGTTGTGGATCGGGTCTCTGATGTCGCTGCGTTACCCGCAGCGTCGCTGCGGCCAGCCCCCGAGCTGACGGCCGACGGAGCAGGGGTGTTCGATCGCATCGCCATGACGGAACGAGACGGTCGCATGATCCTGCTCATCGATCCGAAGGCGCTGCTGGACCGTGCAGAACGAGACGTCTTGGCTTCAATAAGGACGGGCGGGGAGATTGCCGGCTCGTGATCAAGCTTCTGGTCGTCGACGACTCGCCACTCATGCGTCGAGTGATGGGCGAGATCTTCAAGCCCCTCGATGACTTCGAAGTCGCGTTCGGACGTGACGGAGTCGAAGCATTGCGGATGCTCCATGAATTTCAGCCGGGTGTGATCACGCTGGACATCCACATGCCACACATGGACGGACTGGCTTGTCTCGATCGCATCATGATCGAGCGCCCGTGTCCGGTCATCATGGTGTCCTCCCTGACGGATGCTGGAGCAGACGAGACGCTGGAGGCAATGCAACTCGGTGCGGTCGATTTCATACCGAAGCCCGAAGGCGCCATTTCTTTAGCGCTGGATGAACTCGGTCCGACCATGATCGCAAAGGTCCGGGCGGCGTCGAAGGCGCGGCTGCGTCCCGCCCTTCGATTGACGGAGCGGGTGCGCCTCAGGGCGCGAGCCGGCGGCGTGATGAGCCGTGAAACCGTTCCGAGCCACAAAGCAACACCTACGCGTGTCGCAAGCAACCGATCCGGTCTTTCGCCGATAACCGAGAGTTCCGAGCGCATCGTGCTGGTCGGATCGTCGACGGGCGGGCCGCCCGCGTTGGATACGTTGCTCTCGCCACTTCCCGGGGATTTTCCCTGGCCGATTATCGTCGCTCAGCACATGCCGGGAACGTTTACCGGCTCCCTCGCGCGCCGCCTCGACAAGCTTTGCGCCTTGAATGTCGTCGAGGTGACGAAGCCGATGCCGATCACGCCAGGCCGGGTGTACATCGGCAAGGGAGACGCCGACATTGTTGTGGCTGTGCGAGCGGGCGAGCGCGTGGTCGCTCCGGCTCCCGCTCTCGCCGAATATCACTGGCATCCAAGCGTCGATCGGCTGGTATCGACGGCGATGACCCACGTCAATGCCGCCAATCTCATCGGCGTCTTGATGACCGGTATGGGAAACGATGGCGCTACCGCCATGACCCGCATTCTGGCCGGCGGCGGACGTACCATTGCCGAATCCGAGGAAACAGCAATCGTTTGGGGCATGCCGGGAGAACTTGTGAAGGCAGGCGGAGCGGAGATTGTCGCGCGGCTTGAGCACATTGCGGATCATCTCATGGAATGGGCGCCATGAGCGGACCGAAGGCGAGCCGCAAAGAGGAGCCGTTCTCGCGCAAGCTCGGACCGGAGGAGATCCAGCGCTTCTGCGAATACCTGTACCGCAGGACCGGGCTTTCCTATGACGACAGCAAGCGCCTTTATATAGAGCGGAGGATCGCAGGCCGAATGGAGGCGGTCGGTATCAGCTCATTTTCTGATTATCTCGCGCTCATCCGCGCGGGTGGTGCTGAAGCCGAGCAGCTAATCAACAGCTTCACCGTCAATGAGACGTACTTCTATCGCGAAGAGAACCAGCTGCGCTGCCTGAGCCGCTCCCTCTTGCCGGAGATTGTCAGCAAGCGGGGCCCCGGTGATCTGGTCCGGATATGGTCCGTGCCGTGCTCGACCGGAGAGGAGCCCTATTCCATCGCCATATGGCTTTTGGAAAACTGGGCGCTGGTGGATGCCTATCATATCGAGATCATCGGATCCGATATCGACACGCGCGTGCTGAGAGACGCGCTCGCCGGCGAATACGGTGTGCGCGCTTTAAGTAGACTTCCTGCTGCCGTTGTCGAACGTTACTTCGCTCCCGAACGCGGAGGAATGAGACAGGTCATCCAGGATATTCGCGAGTCCGTCACCCTGACGCAGGTCAACCTTATGGATGCGTCTGCAACAGCCGCGGCAGGCGGCTTCGACATTATTTTCTGCCGCAACGTTCTCATCTACTTCGACGACGTCTCCCGCCTCGCGGCGTCTCACAATCTCTTCGAGTGCTTGAACCCGGGCGGCTTCATTTGCCTGGGCCACAGTGAGTCCATGGCGCGTATTTCGGATCGCTTCAAACTCCGGCGGTTCGAGGACGCCATCGTCTATCAGCGAGCGGAAGCGTGATGGACGAGCTTCTGGAACAGTTTCTGATCGAAGGAAAGGAACTCACGCAACAGGCGAGTGACGACCTAATGGCGCTAGAGCGCGAACCCAATTCGGCCGCGCGGATCGACAGTGCGTTCCGGGCTATTCACACGCTCAAGGGCTCCGCGGCGCTGTTCGAATTTGCACCCATGACAGAAGCGCTTCACGCGGCAGAGGATCTCATTGGGGCGCTCCGGGCTAAACGCCTGAGGGCGGATCGTCCGATCGTCACCACGCTGCTCGACTGCGTCGTCTCCACCGAGGCGTGGATCGAGCACGTCGAGCGAGTAGAGCGGCTACCAGACGACGCGGCGATGCGGGGCCTTTCTCTGCGACGGGCATTGTTAGCGCATTTGGCGCTTGAGGATCGGCCTTCTGCAACGCCTCCGTCTGATCTGGACTGGGTGAAGTCACTTCTCGCTCGCGAGCAGCATGCAGTTTCTTTGGCGCGAAGTGCACAACGAATGATGAATGCCATTCGCTACGTGCCAAATGCGGATTGCTTCTTCCAGGGTGATGATCCCTTCGCGATCATGCGGTTGGTGCCCGAACTGCTTGCCGTCCGTGTGTGCGAGCGCGAACCTTGGGCAACGGAACGTTTTGATCCTTACCAATGTAACATCGTCATCGAAGCCCTGAGTGCAGCACCTCTCGATGAGCTGCAGCGTGTCTTTCGCTTCGTGTCGGATCAGATCACCGTCGTCGATGCCGACCTCCACGGCGGCGCTCCCGCCGAGAATAGTCTGACGGAAACACCAACAGGTTCGGGTTCGCGTTCGCTTCGCGTCGATACGTCAAAAATCGATGCCTTGGCCGACGTAGCCGGCGAGTTGATTGTGGCCAAGAACGCCTTGGCGCACTTGGTGGCCAGAACGAAAGACCTAGATCCTGCGCTCGCGCGTGCGATGGCTGCCAATCATGCCGAGTTCGATCGGCTTGTCGGTACCATGCGCCGGGCGGTCACGCGCTTGCGGACGGTTCCACTCGCTGGCACCTTCCGGCGCTTTCCACGCCTGGTCCGCGATATTGCAGACAAGTTGGGCAAGGACGTCGCGTTTGTCATTGAGGGCCAGGAGGTCGAGGCGGACAAAACAATCGTCGACGGCCTCTACGAGCCCTTGCTCCATGTGATCCGGAACGCCCTGGATCACGGGATTGAGACGGCGGAAAAACGCCAGGCCGTTGGCAAGCCGCCGACGGGTCGCGTGACGCTACGAGCCCGGCGAGAGATCGAGCGGATCGTGGTCACCGTCTCCGACGATGGGGGCGGCATCGATACCGTAGCCCTTCGCAAAGCCGCCGAGACCCAAGGCGTGGCTGCGGAAGCAGCTTCGGATGCGCAGCACGATACCGCAACTGCCGCGCTCGTCTTTGCGCCGGGGGTATCCACCTCGGAAAGCGTTACGGACATTTCGGGCCGGGGCGTCGGCATGGATGTCGTCAGGACGGCCATTGAGTTGTTGGGTGGGCGCGTCGACCTCAGCAGTGAAGCTGGCGCCGGTACTACCATCGTGATGAGCTTGCCACAAAGCGTTCTCGTCACCTCCGTCATGACTGTCCGCGTCGGCGGTGAACTCTACGGAATCCCGTTGGACGTTGTGGCCGAGACCGTCCGTGTCGCGCTCGACCGCATCAAGCCCATCCGAAGCGGTGAGGCCTTCGTGCTGCGGGATCGCACCATTCCTCTCGTGCGCCTGTCCTCGGCTCTCAGTGCGCCAATTCGTGAGCGAACAGGTGCGGACATAAAAGCCTTAGTTGTTTCAAGCGTTAACCAGCGTGTTGCCCTCGAGGTGGACGCGTTCGTTGAGCGAACCGACGTCTTGATGCGGCCGATGACGGGCCTTTTGTCTGGGATGCCGGGGATTCTTGGGACGGCCGTTCTCGGTGACGGGCACGTGCTCCTGATCTTGGATGTCGCGGAAATGATCGCATGAGCGTCACATTGGAACACGAGATTGCGTATCTTATTGGCGATTGCCGGGTCGAGGATGCGGAGCCGCTGTTGGCTTACCTGCAATCCGGCACCGAGAGAGCCGTCGATCTGACGGCGGCAGGGCATTTGCACACTGCGGTCGTGCAGTTGCTCATTGCCTTTAAACCGCACGTAATCGGGCCTGCGCCGGACGCCTTCGTGCAGCGGTGGCTGGTCCCTCTCATGTCGGCTGCATAGAGATCAAGACAAAGAACTAAATTAACTGGAACTTTCAACCGACTGACGCCTTGGAGCATATGTATGGCGACCACCATCCTGATCGTAGACGACAGTAAACTTGCTCGAATTGTGGCCACTCGTGCCCTGACGGCGATACAGCCGGACTGGGAGCACATCGAAGCCAGCAATGCCGATGAGGCCTTGGCAATCGTCGCCGAGCGGCAAGTCGACGTGGCAATGCTGGACTTCAATATGCCAGGCAAGAACGGTCTGGAGCTGGCCGCTGAACTACGTGCTGCACGTCCCAAGATGCCTATCGCGCTGATCACGGCTAACATCCAGGACGAAGTGATTGCGAGCGCACGCGCTGTGAACGCTACATTCGTCGGCAAACCCGTTACTGAGGACGGGCTGCGGGGATTCCTGTCGGGAGCTGCACTCCGCCTTCGCGAAGAAAGAAAGTAGATGCCGACAGAGTTCCCCATCAAACACTCGGAGACAGATCTCCTGACCGAGCTGGAGCGTGACGCGCTTGCAGAGCTGGCCAACATCGGGGTCAGCCGTGCAGCGGCGAGCCTCCGGAAGATGGTTGGGCAGCAGGTGTTGCTATCAGTTCCTTCCGTCGAGGTTGTCGATCACAAAACCGCAGCCGCAGTCATGAGCGAGCGCGAAGGTGACGACCTTATTGCGGTCCGCCAGGATTTCAGGGGTTCGTTTTCAGGGCGCGCTTTGCTGATCTTTCCTCACTCGAACAGCCCCGTGCTGGTGCGGGCGGTTGTCGGCGATGGCGTGCCTCATGATGACGTCCAGGCCATGGAAGAAGAGGCTCTCGCGGAAACGGGCAACATCATCCTGAATGGATGTCTTGCGACGATTGCGAATATGCTCCAGCTCTCGTTGGAGATGTCTCTACCATCGGTGTTACGGGGTAGTGGCCCGCAGCTTTTGGGGATAGAGGGACCCAAGCGTGGCGAAGGGCTCGTCCTGTTTCTCTACATCAACTTTTCGATCAAGGACCTCGACATCCGTGGCTACATTGCCGTTCTGATGGACTTGCCTGCGCTCGCCAATCTCAAGAGGCTGCTTGCGGAGTTCATTGAACGCGTCATTAGCGATGACGCCCGGAAGGTGGAGTAGCGCGAAGTTTTCCAGCATGTTCGACGAAACGAGCGATTTTCATCTTCCCCCGGAACTGGCCGCGGTGCCGGGAGCGACTGCGCATTGGGAATGGCGTTTTCACGATGATTGCATCAGAGGCGACCGCCAGTTCGAGGATATTTTTGGCTTTTCGCGCAAGCAGGTCGAAGCGAGCATCAATGCCAGCACCTTTTTCTCGGTCATCCATCCTGAAGACGTTGCACGCATCCGTCTCGCTGTCGGCGGCATGCGCCGGGGAGCAGAACTTTTTCTGAAGGAATTCAGAATCCTTCATGCCGACGGCAGTGTTCGTTGGGTGCACGCGCGCGGGCGAAGTCATTTCGACGATGATGGCAGACCGACCGGCTTCGGCGGTATGATCCTCGACATCACCGAGCAGAAGCGGATTGAAGAACAGCTTCGCATCGCTCAAACGGCTGGTGGGGTCGGTACCTTTGAACATATCGACGGGTTTGGCACGGTGGCCGTGTCGGAGCAGTTTTGCCGCTTGTTGGGGTTGCAGCCTTCGCGCAACTTGCCTGTCCACACCGTCAATGCCGTGGTTCATCCTGAAGATGCTCCGATCATCGATGGCGCTCTAAATCGAAAGCCAGGCGCGTCGAGTGAGATCGAATTTCGGGTGATCCGTCGCGACAACGGTCAATTGCGGTGGTTGAAACGGCGCGGCGAGTTTCTGCGCGATGTCGAAACCTCTGGCATCCGATACATTGGCGTCATTTACGACATCACGTCCGCGAAGGCCGTGGAAGAGCAGCTCCGGCACCTCAACGATACGCTGGAAACGCGGGTCGAGGAACGTACGCGCGAGCGCGACAAGATCTGGCAGCTTTCGCAGGATCTGCTCGGTATCGCCGATAGCCGCGGCGTGTGGCTCAGCATCAATCCAGCTTGGAGGCGTACGCTGGGCTGGCGCGACGATGAGATCGTCGGCAGAAATTCTGAATGGCTCGATCATCCGGATGATCACAAGGCCACGCGAGACCAGTGGGAGCGCATTGCGCTACGCGGATCGACTGCAGAATTCCATACGCGCTTTCGCACGCACGACGGACAGTATCGATCGCTCGCCTGGACGGCCGTTCCGGATGATGGGCTGGTCTACTGTGTTGCTCGCGACATCACCGAACGCCTGGAGCGCGATCAGACACTCGCCCGCGCGCAGGAACAGCTGCGTCAGAGCCAAAAAATGGAGGCAATCGGGCAGCTCACCGGCGGCATTGCTCATGACTTCAACAACATGCTGACCGGTGTGACGGCGGGGCTGGATCTTATCCGCAGGCGCCTCAATGCCGGTCGGACGGATGACCTTGAACGCTATCTTGATGCCGCATCCACTTCGGCATGGCGAGCGGCCTCTCTCACCCACAGCCTGCTCGCTTTCGCACGCAGGCAGTCTCTCGACGTGAAGCCGCAAAACGTCAACGATCTCATCTCCGGTCTAGAGCAGATCATGACGCGAACGCTGCGCGAGACGATCACCTTCAAGATGGATTTGCATTGCGACCTGTGGCTGGCGTTGACCGACGCCAACCAGTTCGAAAATGCGCTTTTGAATCTTGTCATCAACGCTCGTGACGCGATGCCGGAAGGCGGACTTCTAACAGTCTCGACTGCGAACGGACAGATGCATGCGCCAGAGTCCGCAGGCGGGAAGGAGGATGCGAGCGACGACTACGTGATCATCTCGGTCTCGGATTCGGGATCCGGCATGTCGGAAGACGTGATCGCGAAAGCGTTCGAGCCTTTCTTCACGACGAAGCCTATCGGTCAGGGAACGGGCCTTGGCCTTTCGATGATCTATGGCTTCGTCAAGCAGTCGGGAGGGCAGGTGCGGATCTCGAGCGAGGTCGGCAAGGGTACAACAGTGCGGATGTATCTCCGCCGGGCCTTCCAAAACGATCAACCGACGGCCGCCCCCACGGAGACGGATGCACCGCGCGGGCGAGGCGAAACGGTGCTCCTTGTCGAAGATGATGCGTCTGTTCGGCTCATCCTGACGGAAGTGCTCACCGAACTCGGGTACCAATACATCGAGGCAGGGGACGCGACTGCCGCTTTGCCCCATCTAGAATCCAGTCGCCGTATTGACCTGCTGGTCAGCGACGTCGGCCTGCCGAACATGAACGGCAGGCAACTCGCAGAGATCGCGCGTCAGTTTCGTCCCGGCCTGAAAGTGCTGTTCATCACGGGATATGCCGAAAAGGCAACCGTGCGCAGCGGCTTTCTGGCTCCCGGCATGGAGATGATCAGCAAACCCTTCACGCTTGATACCGTGGCCGCCAAGATCCGGGAGCTCATCGAAAAATAGGGTACGTGCGGGCTTACTGCGGTTCGAACTCGCAGCCGACCCTGGGCGTTGTCATGCTGTCCTCATCGCTCATCAAGCGCAGCTTGATGGCCCCTACTTCCGCTTATGGGACGCAGCTGTCGCGTCGCAGCTTTGCCGGAGAAAAGCAGACGACGGCCCGCTAGAGCTGAACTTTAGCGCATGTCGAGGAAACATCGCCGGAGCTGCAGCACATCACGTTTTACCAAGGCGGAAAAGCGTACGGGTCAGACCTCGGACCTTTCAAGACGCCGGCGCGGGAGGACGACCCGCGTCTCATGCCGCCGAACTTCTACTACGACCAAGAGGACCTGTTGCGTGAGCGGCAGAAGGGCAAGGCATGGTCGTTCACGGGGCTGCGCCCGGAGGCAGTCGGTGGCTTCGCCATCGGCAATCCTATGAACCTTCTGACGGTCATTGCTGTCTATGCGACGATCTCGAAGGAACTTGGTATTCCGCTGCGTTTCCCGGGCACCGAAGCTGCCTATCGCGCACTTTATCAGATGACGTCGGCGCATATTCTGGCCAAAGCCACCGACTGGGCGGGTACAGCGGCAGGTGCGAAGAACGAGATCTTCAACATCACCAACGGCGACACCTTCCGCTGGCGGTATATGTGGCCACGTATCGCCAAGATGTTTGGCGTGGAGTGGGCTGATCCAATCCCGATGCCGCTTGCGACCTACATGGCCGATAAGGGCGATCTTTGGCATAAGATCATCGCGAAGCATGGGCTTCAACCGATCTCCTATGACACGCTCGTCGACTGGCGCTTCGGCGACTTCATCTTCAATAGCGGCTACGACAATGTCAGCAGCACCATCAAGGGGCGCACAGCCGGTTTCCAGGACTGCATCGACTCGGAGGATATGTTCTCGACCGAGTTCACCAAGTTGCGGGCCATGGGCGTGATCCCCAAGCTCACTTAATTAACGGAGCTGCCTCCGGTTGCAGTCGCGCGCGCGAACCGCCGCGATGAAAATTGACAGTCATCAAGGCGGCGGTCATCGCCTGGTGCGATGATAACAGTGCAGATGGGTGCTCGATCGGCGTGCTCGATAGAGCGCGTCACCTTGGGCGGACCCTCATTCAAGACCCGACACGGATTGGCGGGCATACGTCTGTACTCCGCCGCGTCACCCGTGGAGTCGAGGATGACCGATACCAAAGACCATCCGACGTTCCATTCCTTGAGCCACCCGACCCGCCGTGACGTCATCGTCGCCGGTGCCGTGGTTCCCATTGCCATGGCGTTGCCGCCGGGCGCCGCGGCTCAGTCGCCCGCAGCGGCGTCCGAGCCTGTCGCGGTGAGCCTTGCCATCAACGGAACGCAGCATGCCCTCACGATCGATCCGCGCACCACGCTGCTCGACCTGGTGCGCGAGCATCTCGAACTGACCGGAACCAAGAAGGGCTGCGATCAGGGCCAGTGCGGCGCCTGCACGGTGCTGCTCGACGGGCGGCGAATCAATTCGTGCCTGACCTTCGCGGTCATGTTGGAGGGCAGGCAGATCACCACGATCGAGGGTCTGGCGGCGGACGGCACGCTGCACCCGCTGCAGCAGGCCTTCATCGACCATGACGCGTTCCAGTGCGGATACTGCACGCCGGGGCAGCTCTGCTCGGCGGCCGGCCTGATGGCGGAAGGCCGGGCGAAGACCCCGGACGAGATCCGCGAACTGATGAGCGGCAACATCTGTCGCTGCGGCGCCTACCCGAACATCGTCGCGGCGATACAGCAAGCGATGGAGCGATCATGATCAATTTTCAGTACGTGCGGGCCATCGATGTGGCGGACGCGGTGCGCCAGACTGCCGGCGATCCACGCGCCAGGTTCGTCGCGGGCGGCACCAACTTGATCGACCTGATGAAGATGGAGGTCGAGCAGCCGACGCGGGTGATCGATATCACGCGGCTACCGCTCCGCCAGGTCGAGCCCACCCCGGGCGGCGGGCTGCGTATCGGCGCTCTCGTGCCCAACACCGATCTTGCCTATCACCCGCTGGTCGAGAAGCGCTATCCGATCCTCGGCAGCGCGATCATGGCCGGCGCGTCGCAGCAGCTGCGCAACATGGCATCGACGGGCGGGAACCTGCTTCAGCGCACGCGCTGCGCCTACTTCTATGATGTCGTGACGCCCTGCAACAAGCGCACGCCGGGGACGGGCTGCTCGGCGATCGAGGGGCTCAACCGCGGCCACGCAATCCTCGGCACAAGCCAGGCGTGCATCGCGGTACATCCATCCGATATGTGCGTGGCGATGAGGATGCTGGACGCGACCGTGCATGTCACTGGCCCGGCAGGCGACCGCGTGATCCCGTTTGCGGACTTCCACCGGCTGCCGAGCGATGCGCCTCAGCTCGATACCAACCTCAACCCCGGCGAGATCATCACCGCGGTCGAGCTGCCGCCGACGGGATTCGCCAGCCACCATACCTACCTGAAGATCCGCGACCGGCTTTCCTATGCGTTCGCCCTCGTCGCCGTCGCGGCCGGGCTCGAGCTCGACGGCGACACCATCAAGGAGGGGCGCTTCGCGCTCGGCGGTGTCGCACACAAGCCGTGGCGCGATCCGCAGGCGGAAGCCGTGCTGCGCGGCCAGCCGGCAAACGCAGCGACATTCGCCCGTGCTGCCGACATGCTGCTGCGCGACGCACACGGTTACAAATATAACACCTTCAAGATAGATCTCGCGCGGCGCTGCATCGTGCGCGCGCTCGGCCAAGCCGCGCGCGCCACGCCGCAGTCGCAGTCGCAGAAGAAGATCGCGTGAGCATCGCCATGGCAGCCTATATCGGCAGCTCCCAGTCCCGCATCGACGGCGTCAAAAAAGTCACCGGCGCGGCGAAGTATGCCGCCGAGTTCAATGCGCCCGGCCTCGCGTACGGCAGTTTTGTTGGTTCGACGATCGCTAAGGGGCGCATCACGCGCATCGATACGAGTGGCGCCAAGCGCGTCGCCGGCGTGATCGACGTGATCACACACCAGAACCGCCCGGCCATGGCCGATAATGACAAGGCCTACAAGGATGATGTCGCCCCGCTAGGATCGCCGTTTCGCCCGCTTTACGACGATAGGGTCATGTTCGACGGGCAGCCGATCGCGCTGGTTGTCGCCGAGACGTCGGAGGTCGCGCGTGACGCAGCATCGCGGGTTCGGGTGGAGTACGCCGAGGAGCCTCACGTCACCGACCTCTTCCAGCAGCGCGACGCGAGCATCCAGATTGCGCCGCCTGCTAATCCGTTCGAGGCCTTGTTCACGCCGCAGAGGGCGCGCGGCACGCCCGAACAGGCGCTCGCCGCGGCGGCGGTGCGCCATGAGGGCGACTACTACGTTCCGATCGAGAACCACAATCCGATAGAGCTCTTTGCCGCGACGGCGGTCTACGAGCCGAGCGGCAAGCTCACGGTCTACAACAAGACGCAGGGAGTGCAGAACGTCCAGCGCTATATCTGCGGCGCATTCGGCATGAAGCCGGAGGATGTGCGCGTCATATCGGCCTTCATGGGCGGCGGATTCGGCTCGGGATTACGCCCGAATTTCGAGGTCGTGCTGGCGGTCCAGGGTGCGCTCGCGCTGCGGCGGCCGGTGCGCGTGGTGCTGACCCGCCCCCAGATGTACGCGCTTGGCTACCGGCCGGCCATGCTTCAGCGCATCGCGATCGGCGCCAACACCGGCGGAACGCTCGAAGCGATCACCCACGACGCGATCACCGTGACTTCGCAGAACGAAGATTTTTTTCGCCAGGAGACCGGATGGTCGGGCCTGCTCTACAAATCAGCCAACGCGAAATACGCTCACCGGCTTGCGCGGCTCGACCGCCCGACCTCCTGCGATCAACGCGCCCCGGGCGCAGCTACCGGCGTCTATGCGCTCGAATGCGCCATGGACGAGCTCGCGGTCGCCCTCAAGATCGATCCGCTCGACCTTCGGCTGCGGTGCTATTCGGACCGCGACCAGAACAACGACCGACCCTACAGCAGCAAGGCGCTGCGCGAGTGCTACGCCCAAGGCGCGGCTGCCTTCGGATGGGACAAGCGCAATCCGGCGCCGCGCTCGATGCGCGACGACGGCGACCTGGTCGGCTGGGGCATGGCGACTGGCGTGTGGGACGCGATGCAGATGCCGATCACAGTGAGGATCGTGCTCAGCGCCAATGGCCATGCGGAGGTCGCGTGCGCGACGTCTGACATCGGCACCGGCACCTACACCATCATGGCGCAGGTCGCGGCCGATTATCTTGGGCTTCCGCTCGAGAACGTCAGCATCAAACTCGGCGACTCAACCCTCCCGCAGTCGCCCGTCGAAGGCGGTTCGTGGATCGCGGCCTCGGTGTCGAACGGCATCGCGACGACGGCCGGCGCCATCTGCGGCGACCTGTTGCGGCTCGCCAAGACAATGCTGAACACCCCGCTCGCCAACGTCTCGCCGGACGACGTCGCGCTCGCGGACGGCAAGCTCGTGAGCCGGCAGGACGCGACGCGCGCGGTCGCGATCGTCGATGTCATGCGGCATGGCGGCATCGATCGCATCGAGCAGGAAAAGACCACGTCCCCTGTCGAGGACGAGAGTCGAGCGCACAACACGCATTCAGCGACCTTTGCCGAGGTCAAGGTGGACGAGCAGCTCGGGGTGATCCGCGTCACGCGTGTGGTCAGCGCGGTCGCGGCAGGCCGCATCCTCAACACGAAGACCGCGGCGAGCCAAGTTATCGGCAGCGTGGTCTGGGGTATAGGGATGGCGCTGCACGAGGAGACGTTGATCGATCACCGGTTCGGCCGTGTGATGAACGCCAACATCGCCGAATATCATGTCCCGGTGAACGCCGACGTCTACGACATCAAGGTCATCTTCGTCGACGAGCCAGACGCCAGCAATCCGCTGGGAGTGAAAGGGCTGGGCGAGATTGGCCTGGTCGGGGTCGCCGCAGCAATCGCCAACGCGGTCTACCACGCGAGTGGAAAGCGAGTGCGCGATCTGCCGATCACCCTGGACAAGGTGATTGGCGTGGCGTGAGGCGTTGTGGCATCGGCGTTCCTTTCACAGGCAATCAAATAACAACGCGAGCGAGGATTGGTTAGGCGTGGCTTTGCTGGCAATGAGCTGCAGTACCGGCGGGGTCTAGCCGACCAGAAGACGCTCCGTCTGCAAATTTGACGATCGTCAAGGCGGACCAGCAGCCAATCATCCTAACGTTTTTCTGTTCCCGCGGACCGGCACTTGCAGCGCCCAAATGAACTAGCGCTATTCGCGGAAAGCAAACTTGGCGATGAATGACGAAAGCTTATCCTGCTCGGCTTCCGGCTGCGTAAGCATAGAGGCGAGCACATTCCTGCTGCCATGGCGACATCAAGCTGAGAATGGAGGCGACCGTGAGCAACATTCTAGGCAAAGGAGTTCGGGCTCCAGGCTTCACGCTCAACGTCACACCCGATCAAATGCTATCTCTGGACGAATTTGCCGGTAGACGGGTTATTCTTGCCTTCTACCCCGCCGATTGGAGCCCGGTCTGCGGCGACCAGTTGAGTCTCTACAACCATGTCCTGTCCGAATTTCGAAGATACGGCGCCGAGCTGCTTGCCATTTCTGTAGACGGCACTTGGTGCCATCAG
>VFQP010002889.1_pt1 | contig 18384 bp, 16 predicted proteins | sample 3512351 | NCBI WGS metagenome assembly VFQP01 (sample SAMN10412372, study PRJNA504923) | tailings metagenome | isolation source: Relicate 1 Philex TSF1 revegetated site | place: Philippines: Tuba, Benguet | collected 2017-08-29
GCCGACGCGGTGGACAAGATCACCGGCAAGCGCGGCTACATGGATGCCAGCATCAAGCCGCGCATCAACGACCATCGCGTGGTCGGGCCGGCCGCCACTGTGCTGGAGGCCGCAACCGATGAATTCGTGCCGCCGCAACATGCGCTGGACCTGATTGACGAAGCGCCGCGTGGCAGCGTGATCGTGATCTCTATTGCCGGCGGCGAGCCCGACGTGGCGGTCTGGGGTGGTCTGATGACGGCCGGCGCCGTCGCCAACGAGCACGTGGGCGCCATTCTCGATGGCGGCGTGCGCGACCTCGCCGAGATCCGGCGCGACTACGACTTCCCGGTCTACGCGCGCGACGTCAGCCCCGGCACCACGCTGGGACGCTACAAGACGGTGGCCTCCCAGGTGCCGGTGGAAGTGGGCGGCGTGGTGGTGCACCCCGGCGACATCATCGTGGCCGATATCGATGGCGTGGTGGTGGTGCCGCACGAGCAGGCGGCTGAGATCCTGGCAATGTCACGCGAGATCGACGAACGCGAGCTGGAACAGGCGCGCCTGATCATCCAGGAACGCTCGCTGCGTACCGGCCTGGCCAAGTACGGTCGCATCTGAAGCAGGTGCTGCAATGACGGTAGACATCCTCGCCCTTGGCGAAGCCATGGTGGAGTTCAACCAGACTGGCGGTGGCAACGGGCGTTCGTACTTGCAGGGATTCGGCGGCGACACGTCGAACGCAGCCATTGCCGCTGCACGCCAGGGTGCCCGTGTGGGCTATATCTCGTCGCTAGGCGACGATGTCTATGGTCGCATGCTGCGCACGCTATGGGATGCCGAAGGGGTAAGCCACGATACGGTACTGACCGATGCCCAGGCGTTGACGGCGGTCTATTTCGTCAATCATGACGCGGATGGGCACCATTTCAGCTTTTTCCGTCGCGGCTCGGCGGCCAGCCGGATGACGCCTGCGCAGTTGCCGCAAGCGGCAATTGCACAGGCCAAGGTGCTGCATCTGTCGGGCATCTCGGCCGCGATTTCGGAGAGCGCCTGCGACACCTGCTTTGCGGCCATCGACATGGCGAAAGAGGCCGGCGTGAAGGTGTCGTTCGACACCAATCTGCGCCTGAAGCTCTGGACCCTGCCAAGGGCGCGGGCGGTGATGCGCGACATGATCCGTCTGTCCGACATCTGCCTGCCCAGCTACGACGACGTGATGGCCATCAGCGGCCTGAAGAAGGCCGACGAACTCGTCGACTTCTGCCTCGGCCTCGGGGCATCGATCGTGGCCTTGAAGTTAGGGGCGGAAGGCGCCTTGATCGATGACGGCAGGCACCGTATCCGGCTTGCCGCCCATCCCTGTACGCCTGTGGATGCCACGGGCGCAGGCGACACGTTTGGCGGTGCGTTGCTGGCCCGCCTGATCGCAGGGGACAGTTTCGAGCAAGCCGGCCGCTATGCGGTGGTTGCCAGCGCGCTTTCCACGCAGGGTTACGGCGCGGTTGAGCCCATTCCAGGTGAGGTGGCAGTCCGTGAGGAGATGGCGCGCCATGGCTGAAGCGAAAAATGTGGATCGCGGGCGAACGGGAAGCTTCGACGCAGGGTTGTATGCGGGCGCGCACGTCGTGGTGGCCGGTGGCACGTCAGGGATTGGCGCGGCAATTGCCTCCGCCTTTGCCATGCACGGTGCGACGGTCGTGGCAACCGGTTCGACCACCGGCGATGTGGCGGCGGCTCAGGCCATGCCCGGGCTCGCCCATGAGCGTCTGGACGTGGCAGATGCGACGGCGATCGAAGCCTTCATTGCCGCACAGCCATGCATCGATGTGCTGGTCAACTGCGCGGGTATCACGCGCCGTGGTGGGCAGGAGCATGAACTCGACACATTCATGCAAGTGGTCGATGTCAACCTGACGGGCACCATGCGCATGTGCACCGCCGCGCGTTCGGCGCTCAAACAGAGCGGTGGAGCCATCATCAATACAGCGTCGATGCTGAGCTTTCTGGGCGGTGCGTTGGTGCCCGCCTATGCCGCCAGCAAAGGCGGCGTAGCGCAACTGACAAAATCGCTGGCCATTGCCTACGCCGCGGATGGTATCCGCGTCAACGCGGTGGCACCTGGCTACATCGCCACCCGTCTTACCGGTGCATTGCAGGCCGACGACACGCGCAACGACGCGATCCTTGCCCGCACGCCAATGGGCCGCTGGGGGCAGCCGGAGGACATCGCCGGTGCGGTCCTGTTCCTCGCGTCGCCCGCCGCCCGGTTTGTGACGGGCGTCGTGCTGCCGGTCGATGGCGGCTATCTGGTTTCCTGAAGGAGTCAAACATGATTGTTCAATTGCCTGGCATCCAGCCAGAGATCGCCGAGCAGGCCATTCCCGATGATGAACGCGTGTGGGTGCCACAGGCGCCGAACGTCTGGTTCCGGCCATTGCTTCTGAACACCGTGACCGGCAGCTGGTGCAACCTTCTGCGCGTGCGCAAGTCGGGTGTGCTGTCGCGCCACATCCATCCGGCCTGGGTGACCGGCTACGTGATCAAAGGCGCGTGGCGCTACCTGGAGCACGACTGGGTGGCGAAAGAGGGTAGCTTCGTCTACGAGCCGCCAGGCGAAATCCACACGCTGGTGGTCGACGAGGTGGCTGGGGAGCAGGAGATGATTACGTTCTTTAACATCCACGGCGCGATGGTCTACGTCGACGAAAATGGCCAGACCACCGGATACGAAGACGTGTTCACCAAGACTGAAATGTGCCGACGCCATTACGAGTCCGTGGGACTTGGAGCGGATTTCGTTGACCAGTACTTGCGCTGACGCCGCGGGGCTCGCATAACGAAGAATTATGCGAGCCATAATCAGGCCGCTGTTCTCGCGTTGCCATCGGGGGCGTACCATTGCTGGCTTTCATCTGCGGCATGGGACATCAATGACATCGCAGCACGGTACCCCCTCGGCATACCACGCATGGACCTGGCACGTCCTCCGCCTCACGCTGTTTTCCGCCATGTCTGCAACGGCCATGCAGGCCGGCGCCGGTATGCCGGACAGCGCCTTGCTTATCATTTCGAAGACCGATCACGTCGTGGAAGTTCGTGATCCTGAGACGTTCACAGTCCGCCAGCGCATACCGGTTGGCCCAGATCCTCATGAGATTGCTGTGTCGCAGGACGGTACGACAGCTTATGTCTCGAATCCCGGCTATGGCGAATTCCACGAGATTGATGTCCTGGACCTAAAAGCCGGCAGATCGCGGGCCCCGCTCGATACGCTTCCGATGCTGGGCCCCCACGGTCTGGCGCTTGTCGGCAACCGGCTTTGGTTCACTGCCCAAGGTTCGAAGGCGGTGGCCCGATTGGATCCTGCAACGGGACGCGTCGAATGGGTCATGGGGACAGGACAGGATACGACGCACATGATCCACGTGGCACCGGGCGGGCAACACGTCTACACCACCAATGTGGGTTCAGGTACGGTAAGCATTCTGGATCGCACACTCGTGCCACCATCGATGCCCCCGACAGGTGTGATGCCTGCTGGGGCGAAGGCGCGTATGGATTGGGTCCAAAGCCTGGTGAGCGTTGGTAAAGGGGTGGAAGGTTTTGATGTCTCACCGGACGGCCGTGAATTGTGGGCTGTCACACCTGCAGGTGTCATCTCGGTGATTGATACGCAGGCACATGCGGTGGCGAAAGCGATTGAGACGGGGCTCGAAGGCGCACACCGCATTCGCTTCACCCCGGATGGCAAACGGGTATTGGTCGTCAGCGTAAAGACGGGTGATCTTGCTGTTTATGACGCCGAAGCTCGCACGCTTGTAAAGACCATGAAGATTGGGCGCGGCGCGGGGATTTTCATGGATGCCGTCGGAGGACGCGCGTTCATTTCGTGTACTCCGGACAATTTCGTATCGGTCATTGACCTGCGAACGCTGGAGGAAACCAAGCGAATTCCGGTGGGTCGACCGGACGGAATAGCCTTGGCAGTCAGCCGCTGACTTGGGCAGAGCTAGTCCAACTCCATGGGCGGCCAGCGACTGAGCGCGGCGAGCGCCCTCAGCCCCTGTTTCGTTAGCGCCAGGATGCAGGACGCTTTTCTACAAACGCCGCGAGATCAAAGAGAGATCTTCACGGCCTTGAACACCGTGCCCCAGCGATCGACTTCGTGTTGCAGGTACTTCTTGAAGTCCTGGCGGGAGCCGCCGACGACCACGGCACCTTGTGCTTCGAGCTTGTCGCGAACGGCAGGCGATGCCAGTGCCTTGTTCACTTCGGCGTTGAGGCGGTCAAGAATCGGGGCTGGCGTACCAGCCGGGGCCATCAACCCGTTCCACGAGTCCGCCTCGAATCCCGGCAGGCCCGATTCATCCATGGTGGGGACATCGGGCATCTGGGGTAGGCGCTTCTTCGAGCCGACCGCCAACGGACGCGGATTGCCGGACTTCAGTGCCGGCAGTGCCGACATCGAAGTCATGAAAACCATGTCGACGTTGCCTGCCATCAGGTCTGTCAAGGCGCTCGATGCCCCCTTGTAAGGCACGTGCAGCATGTCGATGCCAGCCTTTTGCTTGAGCAATTCGCCGGCAAGATGCTGTGAGCCGCCGGGACCGGTAGAACCGAAGGTCAGGCTTCCCGGCTTTTGTTTTGCCAGTGCGATCAATGACTTGAGGTCGGTCACAGGCAGCGTCTTCGAGACGGCCAGCACTGCCGGCGCAGTCATCACGTTGGCAATGGGCTCGAAGCTCTTCAGCACATCGAACTTCAGGTTCTTGTACAGATACCGCGTCATCGTGATCGGGGCCGCGGCCAGAAGCAGCGTGTAGCCATCAGGCGCGGATGAGGCGACGTATTCCGATGCGATGTTCGACCCCGCGCCGACCTTGTTCTCGACGATGACGGGCTGCCCCATCGACGCCTGCATGGCATTGGCAATCAGGCGTGCCGTCAGATCTGTCGGGCCACCGGCCTGGTAGCCGACAACGATCCGGATCGGGGCCGAAGGATAGGGGCCTGCGGCAGTGGCAGGGGTTGCAGCAAGGGCTGCGCCAAGCGTCAGGAGGACGCCAGCTGCCACGCCCGGGCGTGGACGGGAAAATTGCATATTGCTGTCTCCGAGAAATTTCTGGACGCTGCCGCCTCCTGATGGGGCGTACATCTGTTTGAGCGCTGTCGATCGCGTTGGCGCAAGAACACGAGGCGTCCGTTTAGTCGCAATAGTGGGCGATTTCCCTGCGCAGGAGAAATGCCCATTGCGCCCTGTGTCATGACAAAAAGTCATTGCTGGAGAGCTCGCGGCCGGGGGATTTTCTGGGCTTCTAAAAACTCATGACTGCGCGCCGAATTGGAAGTTGTCTCGCGTAGCCGGTTGAACCACCATGCAGAATCCGCCGAACCCCGACTAGCGCACGACGCTACTAGCAAACATGACAATCATCGAGACATTTGCCGCCTATGCGGAAAACCCGGGATCGGGTGCCGCAGAGAGCGAAGTTATCCACCATGCCAAGCGTGCGGTCGTCGATTGGTACGCCGCGTTGATTCCCGGGGCCGTGGCAGCTCCTGGCACGTTGCTGGAGACGGCATTGGCGGAGGATCTGGACCGCGGTGAGGCGCGCCTGGCGCTGGGTCGCAGTGCGACAGTCAGAACCGCCGCGCTGATCAACGGCACTGCAGCCCATACCGTCGAGGTGGACGACATCTACAAGCACGCGATCTATCATCCGGGTGCGCCCACCATTGCGGCAGCGCTGGCGGCTGGCCAGGCGCGCAAGATCGACGGCAAGGCGTTCCTGCGGGCAGTCATCATCGGCTATGAGGTGTCCTGTCGCATTGGCGCGGCCATGGGTCGGACGCATTACAAGTATTGGCATAACACTGGTACGGTCGGCACGTTTGGTGCCGCCGCGGCGGCGGCGGCAGTGCTGAAGCTGGATGCCAAACGGACGGCTCACGCCTTGGCTACCTGCGCGACATTCGCGGCCGGCTTGCAGCAAGCCTTCCGCATGGATTCGATGTCGAAGCCATTGCACTCCGGCCGCGCGGCAGAGGGTGGGATTCTGGCGGCGCTGGCTGCCGAGGCAGGTGTTACCGGCTCGCTCGATGTGATCGACGGCGAGGCAGGCATCGGCCGGGCCATGAGCGACGGCCCGGACTGGCAAGCGGCAGCGGCGACGCTCGGGCGCGAATACGCCATTACCCAGATGACGTTCAAGAACCACGCTTGCTGCGGACATACGTTTGCCGCGATCGATGGCGCGCAGGCCCTGCAGCGACAGCACGGCTTTGCCGCTGAAGAAATCGAAAACGTTCGCGTGGCGACGTATCGCCCAGCGCTGGAGGTTGCGGGCAATCCGAATCCGCAGACGGCGGCAGAAGGGCGCTTTAGCCTTCCGTACGTAGTGTCGAACGCGCTTATCCACGGCAGCGTGCGCCTGGCGGCGTTCACACCCGAGCGGCTCGCGGATGCTTCGGTGCGTGCGCTGATGCAGCGGATCGAGCTTCAGGTGGATCCGGAGATCGATGCAGCGTTTCCTGGCAAGCGCGCGGCGCGTGTGGTGGTCCGACTGCGCGACGGTCGCGAACTTGTGCATCTGCAGCCGAATCGCAAGGGCGATCCCGAGGAGCCGCTGAGCGACGAGGATCTGAACGAAAAGTTCTATGAACTCGCAGGCCCCGTTCTTGGCGCCGCCGCGGCAAAGGACCTGCTGCAACGCCTGTGGACGCTCGAGACAGCGCCGTCATTGCCATGAGAGGTCATCAGAATGATGGGGCTACTCACCGTCGCTGAACATTTTCAATAGCGCGCTCAGATATAATCAAAAATCATTCCTCAAGGTTTTCTGACATGGCGCGACGCATTCCTCCAATGAATCCATTGCGGGTCTTCGAAGTCGTGGCCAGGACGCAGAACCTCACGCTCGCCGCCCAGGAACTGCATGTCTCCCAATCGGCGGTCAGCCGTCAGATTGCGGTTCTCGAAATGTATCTGGGCGTCGAGTTGTTCCGTCGGGAGCGCCATGGCGTGACCTTGACGCGCGCGGGTCAAAGCTATGCGGATGAGGTGGTGCCAGCATTCGACGCCGTGGCCACGGCGACGGCGCGGCTGCTCAGGAGTACCTCGCAGGGTGCCTTGCGCGTGCGCACTTACACGACCTTCGCGGCCAAGTGGCTGATTCCGCGGTTGCCGGATTTCCAGTCCCAGTTTCCCAGTATCGAAGTGCGTATCGACAATGCCATTCCGGATGTGGATTTCGACCGCGATCCGGCGGACCTTGCCATCCAGTTTGGAGACGGCCGCTGGCCGCGCGTCAGCAGCGACATGCTGTTTGGCGATGAAATGGAGCCGGTCTGCACACCTGCTTACCTCCAGAGCCACAAGGGAAGCCGGGGCAAGACGCTGCAACCACTGCTCAAGCATCGGCTTCTGGTGTCGCACTATCGACGTGCGGACTGGGATGATTGGCTCGCGTTTGCGCAGATGGCCGATGCTGCGAAGGACACGGAGCGCATGAGCTTCGGGAGTTCCGTGATGACGTGGCAAGCAGCGCTAGATGGACTTGGCATCGCCATCGGCCAGACCGCAATGCTGAAGTCGGAGCTTGCGTCGGGACGCTTGATCCGTCCGTTCGAACAGCCCTATCGCAGGGAAAAGGCTTACTACCTGGTGCGTCCACTCGTGCAGAGAGAGTCGAAAAAGATCATGGCATTCCGCGACTGGCTGCTCGAAACGGTTGCCAGGGAAGCCGGCGAATCCAGTGCCTGATCACAGGCATTCCAATTTGTTCTGGCTGACATCCAAACGCGAAGTTCTCAACTCTACCTCGATGGGCGATCCTGACACCTGTCAAGAATCCAACGAGAGAGACAGTAATGAATTTCGAACTTAGCGAAGAACATCAGGCCTTTGCGGAATCCGTCCGCCGTTTCGCTCAAGACAGGCTGGCACCCGGTGCACTCGAGCGCGCACACTCCGCTCACTACCCGTGGGATGCTGCCAGCATGCTGGCAGAGCAAGGTTTGCTGGGCATCGCTTTCCCGGAAGAGGATGGCGGCCAAGGCGGCACCCTGATGCACGCCGTGATCGCCATTCAGGAGGTGGCGCTGGTCTGCCCGAAGAGCGCGGACATCGTGCAGGCGGGCAACTTCGGCCCCATCCGTACCTTCGTCGAGTATGCGTCGGCCGAGCAGAAGGCACGCTTCCTTCCTGACCTGCTGGCGGGCAAGAAGCTGATTGCGCTGGGCATGACCGAGCCGGACGCCGGCTCTGCGGTAACGGAGCTCAAGACCTCGGCACGCCTCGATGGCGACCACTACGTCATCAACGGCAGCAAGATCTTCTCGACCCACAGCCCCGAGGCGGAGCTCTTCCTGATCTATGTGCGCTTCGGTCCCGGCGTTGGCGGTATCGGCTCCGTTCTGGTTGAGCGTGGTGCGCCTGGATTCCAGGTCGGCGAGCCCTCGAAGTTCATGAGCGGCGAAGAGTGGTGCCAGCTCTATTTCGAAGATTGCCGCATTCCGAAGGCAAACCTGCTGCTCGGCGAAGGTGGGTTCAAGCGCCAGATCTCGGGATTCAACGTCGAGCGCCTGGGCAACTCATCGCGCTCGCTGGCGCTGGGCCGTCATTGCTTCAACATCGCCAAGGAACACGCAAAGATTCGCAAGCAGTTCGGCCGCGAACTGTGCGAGTTCCAGGGCATCCAGTGGAAGTTCGCCGAGATGGCGCTGAAACTCGAATCGGCGCAACTGCTGCTGTACCGTGCCGCGATGGAAGGTGAGCATGGCCTGCCGTCGGCACATAGCACGGCGATGGCCAAGCTGGCCTGCAATCAGGCCGGATGGGACGTAGCGAACGAAGCGCTGCAAGTCATGGGTGGCATGGGATATAGCCAGGAATCGATCGTCGAATATTGCCTGCGTCGCATCCGCGGCTGGATGATTGCCGGGGGTTCGATCGAAGTGCTGAAGAACCGCATTGCAGAAGGCGTGTTCGAGCGTACGTTCTCGCAACGTCCGCCGAAGGCTGGCTGAGTACGCAAGATTCTGCGGATCGTCGCTGAGCCGGCGAAGCAGCGTGCGCAGAAGCATGCAAGAGATACGAGATATACAAGAGATACAAGAGACACTGGATTGACTATGAATACCTTCGCGTTGAACCATGCAGATGCAGCTTTGGCCCAAGCGCTCCTGGCTCCCAAAAGTGTGGCGCTGTATGGTGCCTCGGATGATGCCGGGAAAACCGCTGGCCGGCCGCTGAAGTTCCTGCGCGCGGCAGGATTTCAAGGCAAGATCTATCCGATCAATCCGAACCGTCGTACGGTGCAGGGCGAGACGGCATATGAAAGCCTGGCTGCGTTGCCGGAGGTTCCGGAGCACGTCTTTATCCTGACGCCGACCAATACGGTGCTCGAAGCGGTAGCGGAATGCGCGAGGTTGGGCGTGAAGGTGGTCACTATCCTGGCCAGCGGGTTTTCGGAATCGGGACCGGAAGGCGCGGCGCGCGAGGAAGCGCTTCACAAACTCAGCAAGGACACCGGCATCCGCGTGCTGGGACCCAGCAGCCTGGGCGTTATCAACCCCGGTGCGGGCCTGGTCCTGACTGCCAATGCCGCATTCGCCGAACCCGAGCTGCCGAGCGGCAAGGTGTTCGTGGCTTCCCACAGCGGTAGCATGATCGGCTCGCTGGTCTCTCGCGGCAAAGCGCGTGGGGTGGGCTTTGCTGGTCTGGTGTCGGTGGGCGGTGAGGCGGATCTTTGCGTTGGCGAGATCTGCTCGGCAACGCTCGACGACCCCTCGATCGAAGGTTACCTGCTGTTCCTCGAAAGCCTGCGCCATGGCGACCAACTGCGTGCGTTTGCGGTGGCTGCGGCAAAGCGCGGCAAGCCGGTCATCGCCTACAAGCTCGGTCGCTCTGCCGCCGCAGCTGAGATGGCCGCCACTCACACTGGGGCGCTCGCCGGTGAAGATGATATTGCCGACGCCTTTCTGAAGGATCTTGGCATCGCTCGCGTCGGCATCCTCGAGGCATTGCTGGAGACCTTCCCGTTGGCCAAACGGATTCCGCTGCCGACCAGCGAGTCTTCGCTGCGCCGGGTTGGGGTCGTGACGACTACCGGCGGTGGTGCAGCGATGGCGGTGGACCAACTGGGCATCCGCGATGTGGTCGTCGAACCCGCTTCGGCGGAAACACTGGCCAAACTGGAAGCCGCCGGTATTGCCGTGTCACCGGGCCGCGTGCTCGATCTGACGCTGGCTGGTACAAACTACAGCGTCATGAAGGGCGCACTCGACATCATGTTCGAAGCACCGGAATTCGATGTGGTGTTGGCGGTGGTGGGTTCATCTGCGCGCTTCCAGCCGCATCTGGCCGTCAAGCCCATTATCGACAGTGCTTCCAGCAGCAAGCCTCTTGCAGCGATGCTGGTGCCGGACGCCCCCGAGGCCTTGCGCTCGCTCACTGAGGCTGGCGTGCCTTGCTTCCGCTCGCCGGAAGCTTGCGCCGACGCCATTGCGTCGCTGCTTGCGCGCCGCACGCCGGGCAAGCAACCGTTGGCAACCGCAGACCTGAGCGGTGCAAAGCCGTTGAGCGAAGCGCAGGCCTACGCCATTCTCGACCAGGCAGGCGTTCCACATGCGCCGGCAGTGACCATGCCGCTGGAAGGTCCGGCGAGCCAACTGCCGTTTGCATTCCCGGTTGTCGCCAAAGTGTGCTCACCGGAGATTCCTCACAAGACTGAAGTGGGCGGCGTGGTCCTCGGCATCAAGGGGCAACCCGAACTGGAGTCGGCGCTGGCGACGCTTCGTGAAAACCTCCGTGAGCACGCGAGCGACAAGCGTTGCGACCAGGTACTTGTTCAGCCGATGACAAAGGGGCTGACGGAAGTGCTGGTGGGATACCGTGTCGACCCCGAGGCGGGACCGATCGTGATGCTTGCCGCAGGCGGTATCTGGGCAGAGGTCGCGCGTGATCGAAGCATCCGCCTGGCGCCCGTGACGTTAGACGTAGCGCGAGAAATGATTGCCGAGGTGAAGGCGTTGAAGACGGTATCAGGGCTGCGTGGCAAGCAAAAGGGCGACCTCGAAGCGCTGGCAAAAGCCGTATCAGCGTTGTCCCAACTTGCCGTGAAGCCCGAGCTTCGCATCGCCGAAGCGGAGGTCAATCCGCTGATGGTGCTCCCTGAAGGCGAGGGTGTGCTGGCGGTCGATGCGCTTGTCCTGCAGGCATGATGATGACATCGGCGGCTTGTTCCACGGCAAGGCCGGAAGAGATTCTACGGCGGCTCAGCGCGATGACCACGCTTCGCAGGGACCGCTCGGGGCCCACGGAGATCGTCTGGCGGGAAATTGGCCAGGGGACGCCGCTGGTGCTGATTCATGGCGGACATGGCAGTTGGATGCACTGGGTGCGCAATATCGAAGCGCTCAGCCGGCAGCACACGTTGTTGTTGCCGGACTTGCCCGGGTTTGGAGACTCGGCATCGCTGGAAGGAGATCCGCACGCTGCCGACCGCCTGGATCGACTTGTTGAAACCGTCGCGCGCAGTCTCGAAGAATGGTTCGGAACCGTCGACGACTTCGGGCTGGCGGGCTTCTCGTTTGGCGGCCTCGTCGCCGCACGTCTGGCGGCGGCGTTGCCAAATGTCGGTAAGCTTGCCTTGCTGGGTTCGGCAGGGCACGGCGGAACGCGGCGCCAGCGAATGGAAATGATCAACTGGCGTACTGAAGATCGGGAGCAGATGTTGCATGGGTTGCGGCACAACCTTGCAGCGCTCATGCTCCACGATGCGTCCAGTATTGACGCGCTCGCCATGCGCGTACATGAGCAGACTTGCCTTGCCACGCGTTTTCGAAGCAAGGCCATTTCGCGCGGCGCGCTGCTTGAACCAGCCCTCGACAGCTATCAAGGGCCCACGCTTCTCATGTGGGGCGAGCACGACGTCACGGCCAATCCCGTCGAGGCAGCGCAGAAGATTGCGGGCGGTTCACCGCATCGGGAATGGTGCCTGCTGCCCGGCGCCGGGCATTGGGTGCAATTCGAACGGCCGGACGAAGTCAATCAGTTGCTGTTGCGGTGGTTTGCCGGGGGCAATTGATCGGATGCCTATGCCGGGCACGCGATTGCTTCAATCGTGGACGAAGTTTCCCGTGCGGTAGACCTTCTCGCACCATGCCGAACTCGCGCCGAGCAGCCTCGACAATTTTGTGGCCGCCACCAGTTGCACGCGTGAGATCTCGGCACGATCGGCTGCTTCCAGGCGTGACGCGGGCCCGGATAGTGTCAGTGAAGCCATGAACTTGTCGCCCGCGCCGAACAATGGCGTGGCGAATGCCGCGGTATAGATGTCCCGCACGCCGGCGGTGAACCAAGGCAGCGCCTCGTCGCGCTTCGCCGATTCCTCTTCCTTGCCCCAGTACTTGAGTACCGATCCGATTGCCGTGTCGTCCAGCGGCAGGATCGTGCCGGGCAAACGCGACTCCCGCAAGCCTTCGCTGGGCTCGGCACGATACAGGCACATGCGCTGCTCGTCGCCGTGGAGCACGTAGTACGACGCGCTTTCCTTGGTTGCCAATGCCAGTTCCTGCAGCACGGGTTCGATGATCGAGCCTAGCTGGAACGATTGCTCGTACAGCTTGCCGAGATAGAGCACGCGCGGCCCCAACGCAAAGCGGCCATCGGCGGTGCGCACCACATAGCTCATCCGCTCCAGCGAGTTCAGCAGACGGAAAACGGTGGTCTTGTGCATGCCCGACGTGCTGGACAGTTGCCCGAGCGTTTGAATCTCCGCCCCAAGCCGGAAGCAGTCCAGCAAACCTAGCGCCTTTTCGACGGCGGCTACCCCGTGGTTACTCATCGATCAATCCCGGTGCAAGTTTTGGGCATTGTACTGTGTACAACGTCATTTTGTATCGTACAAGGGTATACGCCAAGTGGACGGAGGACTTTAACGGACTATAGTTCTCTCAGATTTATGAAACGATGTTGTACACAGTACAACGATAAGACGGCAGAACGACAAAGCGCCGAAACGCGATAAAGCGGAGACAACGAATGCATCCAGTCCGACCCCTTCTACATATGGCAACTGCGATCACCGCGATCACCGCGATCACCGCGATGCCCGCGCACGCGGCGTGGCCGGACGACCGGCCCATCGAGGTGTACGTCGGCTTTGCGGCCGGAGGTGGGACGGACCTGCTGGCCCGTGCCATGGCGCCGTACTTGCAGAAGCATCTGGGCGGCAAGGCGCGCATCGTTGTGGTCAACAAGCCCGGCGCATCGGGCGAGATTGCCTATTCGTCACTGTCGCGAGCGGCGGCGGACGGCTACACGATCGGCATCGTGTCCACGCCGTCGCTGCTGACCATCCCCATCCAGCGCAAGCCCAAGTACGAACCGGCGTCCATCGTTCCGCTGGCGCGCGTGATCGACGATCCGGCGATGTTCGTGGTGGCGGGCGACAGCAAGCTGGCCTCGATGGCGGATCTGGTCAAGCAGCTCAAGGCCAATCCAGAAGGCTTGTCGATGGGTAGCAACGGTATCGGCACGAATGGCCATATGGCTGCGCTGGCGTTGCAGCAGGTGACCGGCGCCAAGGTCAACCACATCCCGTTCGCTGGTACATCGCAGACCAAGACGAGCCTGCTCGGGCATCACATCGACGTGATGGCGATGAGCACCACCGAGTTCACCGAAGCCGATCGCGCGTCGAAAGACGTGAAGGTGCTGGCGCAACTGGGCAATGAGCGTCGCCCTGGCCTGGTGGCAGACGTGCCGACCGCACGCGAGCAGAAACTCGACATCACGATCTCGTCGGAGCGTGGCTTCGCGGTGCCGCGTGGCGTGCCGCCGGAGATCGCCAGGCGTCTGCAGGCCGCCATCGAAGCCACGACGCAAGACCCTGAATTCCTTGCCCGCGCAGTCAACGAGGCGCGCGGCATCTCATACCTGTCCGGCGCTGCATGGAGCCAACACATGGCCACGCAGCGCGGCAAGTTCGAAAGCCTCTGGAAGCTCGCTTCCAAGCAGTGAGTTCCTTCTGTCCGTCCCCCTCTGTTTGTCCGTCATACCTGGAGTCGATACATGAGCACCCAATCCAAAGCATCCCCCGCGATTCGTCGCGAATATGAGCGCGTTTCGCCCGAACTGGTTGAGCGTGCGTCGAAATTTCAGGCGGCCATCCTGGCCGACGTGGTGGGCCGTCGCGGCACGCTGAACGCCCGCGTGCAGGGGCTGTCGGCCGCCATGAAGGTGTGCGGTCCGGCGTTGACCGTGGAAGTGCGTCCCGGTGACAACCTGATGTTCCACGTGGCGCTGGCCATTGCCAAGCCTGGCGATGTCATCGTGGTGGACGGCAAGGGCGACCAGACCGCGGCCCTGTGCGGCGAAATCATGGCCACGCAGGCGCAGGCATCCGGCGTTGCGGGCTTCGTGATCGACGCTGCCGTGCGCGATTCGCATGAACTGGGCAACGGGCCATTCCCGGTGTTTTCGGCCGGCACCAATCCGTGCGGACCGACCAAGGCCATTGGCGGCCTGGTGAACTGGCCGGCGTCGGTGGCTGGCGTAGCCGTCAATCCGGGCGACCTGATCGTGGGCGATGCCGACGGCGTGGTGGTGATTCCGCGCGAAGACGTTGCCGTGATCCTGGACCTGGCGCAGAAGAAGGTGGATGCTGAGGCCAGGCGCATCGCCGCCATCAAGGCCGGTGAACTGCGTCCGGGCTGGCTGGACAAGGAACTGCGTGCCGCTGGCGTGCTGGCCGAGGGTGAGTCGCTGTGAACGCCGTAAAGAAACCCGTTCTGCTGGTTACGGGCAACGACCTCGCGCCGCAGGCGCTGGCGCTGCTCGACGATTTCGACGTGTGCTTTGCTGGCAAGCAGTGCAGTGAGGATACCGTAGTGGCGCTGGCGAAAGAGAAGGACCCGGTTGCGATCATCGTGCGCTACGGCAAGATCGGCACGAGCGTGATGGATGCCGCGCCGTCGCTCAGGGTCATCTCGAAGCATGGCAGCGGCATCGACGTGATCGACCAGAAGGCAGCGGCCGAGCGCGGCATCGCCGTCAAGGCCGCCGTCGGCGCGAACGCCGCAGCCGTGGCCGAACACGCCTGGGCGCTGATACTGGCTTGCGCGAAAGCCGTGCCGCATTTGAACGATCGCATGCGTGGCGGCCATTGGGACAAGTCGACGCACAAGACCATCGAGCTGAACGGCCGCACGCTTGGCGTGGTCGGGCTGGGCGAGATCGGTCGCCGTGCGGCGGTCACCGGTGTCGCGCTGGGCATGCGCGTGATCGCGTTCGATCCGTTCGCGCAGTCTGCGCCAGAAGGTGTGATGCTGGTCGATCTGGCGCAACTGTTCCGCGAGTCGGATGTGGTGTCGCTGCATTGCCCGCTGACAGAAGAGAGCCGGGGCATGCTGAACCGCGCAACGCTGGCTACGTTCAAGGATGGCGCAATCCTGGTCAACACCGCGCGTGGTGGGCTGATCGATGAACCCGCACTGGTCGAGGCGCTCGAGAGCGGCAAGCTCTACGCCGCCGGGCTGGACAGTTTTGCTGTCGAACCGATGCCCGTGCCGCATCCGTTCCAGCAGGTGCCGAACCTGATCCTGTCGCCGCACATTGGTGGCGTGAGCGACGCGGCCTACGTGAACATGGGCGTGGGCGCGGCGAAAAACGTAATTGCAGTGCTGCAGGGCGCTGCGACGCCGGCCTGAGTGCCGGCTTGAGTTGAGATAAGAATCGTCGCGGGGGCAGGCCGGCAGGTCGGGCTTCTGTAACCACCGCGACCGCAGGAGACAACAATGTTGAATCGCGTCATTCCGCTGTTTACCGTCGTCGCCACGCTGATGGGCGTCGCATCGGCGCCCGCGTTTGCGGCGTATCCCGACAAGCCCGTCCGCATTGTCGTACCCAATCCGCCTGGCGGCGCCGTCGATGTAGTGACCCGCAAGATCGCGCAAAAGCTCACGGTGCAGATGGGCCAGAGCTTTGTTGTCGAAAACAAGCCCGGCGCGTCCGGCACGATTGGCACCACGCAAGTCGTCAATGCCCCGGCAGACGGTTACACCTTGCTTGCCAATGACAACTCGTACACGACGTTGCCATACGTATTCAAGAAGCTGAATTGGGACCACCAGACCGCGCTGGTGCCGATCGCACCGTTCGCGTTCTCGCCGGTGGTGCTCGGCGTAAAGGCCGATTCGCGTTTCAAGGATCTGGCCGCGCTGGTCAGCTACGCCAAGGCGCATCCGGGAGAAGTTACGTTTGGCACCGGCGGACCGGGTAGTTCCCCACATTTCGCTGCCGAAGCCTTCCAGCAGGCAGCCGGTATCAAGCTGATGCACGTGCCGTACAAGGGCGCGGGCGAGGCCATGGTCGGCCTGCTGGGTGGAAGTGTCGACCTGCTCGTGGTCTCGACGCCCACGGCGCTGGCGCCGGTGAAGGGCAACCAGATGCGACTGCTGGCCATCAGCGGCAAGAGCCGTGTCGGCGTGTTTCCGAATGTGCCAACGTTTGCGGAAGCGGGCGTGCCGACGTTCAGCCTGTTCAACTGGTCAGGGCTGGCTGCGCCGAAGGGCACGCCGAAGGAAGTCATCGTCCGCCTGCAGGCCGAGATCCAGAAAGCCCTCCAGGCACCGGACATGAAGGAGTTCCTCGCGCAGATGGGGTCGCAGCCGGGCAACCTCGATAGTCCCGCGTTTGCGCAACTGATCCAGCGGGAAACCGCGCAATGGGCACCCGTCGCACAGAAAGCCAATATTGAAAGGCAATAGAGAATAGAGAGCGTACAACCAGGCGTACAACTACAAACATGCGGAAAAATACGCGGGACAACCACGCGGAGAATCATGATGCTGCTGCTTCAGCCACCTGCCGTGCGTGATGCCACGGTGCTCACGCGGTTGCCGGATTTGTTTCGTCGGCAGGATCGGGACAACGCCTGGTCGCTTGCCAATCGCGGCGGTGCGGTAACCGATTCATTCCTGGAAGGCCCGGTCTGGTCGGATGGCCATCTGTGGGTGACCGATATTCCTTATGGCCGCGTGTTTCGTGTGTCGCTGCAGGGCGACTGGGAACTGGTCGCCGAGTTCGACGGCGAGCCAAATGGCATGAAGCGTATGGCCGGCGGAGATTTCCTGATTACCGATTACCGCAATGGCCTGACGCGGCTCGATGCCAAGACCGGCACCGTCACGCCGTTTCTCGAACGCAGGAATTCGGAGCGCTTCCGCGGTGTCAACGACCTGCCCTTCGACTCAGTGGGCAATCTGTATTTCACGGATCAGGGCCAGACCGGCATGCATGATCCCACGGGCCGGGTCTACCGCCTGTCACCGGACGGCAAGCTCGATGTGCTGCTGGACAACGCCCCCAGCCCGAATGGCCTCGTGTTGTCGCCTGACGAGAAGGTGCTGTATGTGGCCATGACGCGCGGCAATTGCGTATGGCGGGTGCCGCTGCAAGCCGATGGCTCGGTCAGCAAGGTGGGGCAGTTCTTCACGTCGTACGGTCCGAGTGGTCCCGACGGGCTGGCGATGCGCGCCGACGGCTTCCTGCTGGTTGCCAATCCGGGCCTTGGCTACGTCTGGGTGCTCAACCACCGCGCCGAACCTGTCGAAGTGATTCGCACACCGGTGGGTGCGTCGTTGACCAACCTGTGCTTTGGCGGACCCGACGGTAAGACGCTGCTGATGACCGAATCCACCACCGGCACGATCCTGAGCGCGGAGATGCCGCAAGGCGGCGCGCCCGTGCATGGCGGGCGCCTGGCATGATGGTGCAGCCAACCCCGGTGGTGGAGTTCGCAGGTGCATGTGATTGCCATACGCACGTGTATCACAGCCGCTATCCGGTAGTGCCCGAGGCCAGGTTGCGTCCTGCCGATGCATCGGTCGAGGATTATCGGCAGGTTCAGCGCATGCTTGGTACGCAGCGCGTGATCGTGGTGACGCCATCTACCTACGGCACCGATAACGCGAGCACCGTCGACGCCATCGCGGCGTATGGCGAATGCGCGCGCGGTATTGCCGTGGTAAGCGCCGATGTTACCGATGCGGAACTGGCGCGTCTTCATTACGCCGGCATCCGCGGCATCCGTCTGAACCTGACGCTGCCTGCGCCCGTTTCCATTGACGATCTGCCATCGCTAGCCGCGCGTATTGCCGCATTGGGCTGGCATGTGCAACTCAACCTGCCGCCCGAGTGGCTGCCCGAAGCGGCCGGCATGCTGGCAAAGCTGCCCGTGCCGATGGTGTTCGATCACTACGGCCATCTGCCACTCGGCAAGCCAGAGGCGGCGTCTGCCTTTCGTGTGATTGCTGATCTGCTGTCCGCCGGCAAGGCGTGGGTGAAGTTGTCCGGCCCCTATATCGAATCGCTCGAAGGAGCGCCTGACTATCGCG
>VFQP010002890.1_pt1 | contig 18381 bp, 17 predicted proteins | sample 3512351 | NCBI WGS metagenome assembly VFQP01 (sample SAMN10412372, study PRJNA504923) | tailings metagenome | isolation source: Relicate 1 Philex TSF1 revegetated site | place: Philippines: Tuba, Benguet | collected 2017-08-29
CCGACGGGGACGGGCAAGACGTATCTGGCGCAGACGTTGGCGCGGATGTTGAACGTGCCTTTTGCGATCGCGGACGCGACGGCGCTCACCGAGGCGGGGTATGTCGGTGAGGACGTGGAGAACATTCTGCTGAAGCTGGTGCAGGCGGCGGACTTCGACGTGAAGAAGGCTGAGACGGGCATCATCTACATCGATGAGATCGACAAGGTGGCGCGGAAGGCGGAGAACCCCTCGATCACGCGGGACGTGTCGGGTGAGGGTGTGCAGCAGGCGTTGTTGAAGATCATCGAGGGCACGTCGGCGTCGGTGCCGCCGCAGGGTGGTCGTAAGCATCCGCACCAGGAGTTCATCCAGGTGGACACCTCGAACGTGCTGTTCATCGTGGCGGGGGCGTTTGCGGGGTTGGACGACATCGTGGCGGCGCGGGCGCGCAAGCGGGGTGTGGGTTTTGGTGCGCCGATCGAGACGGGTGCGGGGGAGGACCTGTTCGCGCAGGTGCGCCCGGAGGATCTGCACCGGTTCGGGTTGATCCCGGAGTTCATCGGGCGCCTTCCGGTGATCGCGTCGGTGGCGGCGTTGGACCGGGAGGCGTTGGTGCGGATCCTGACCCAGCCGCGGAATGCGTTGGTGAAGCAGTATCAGCGGATGTTCGCGATCGACGGGGTGGAGCTGGAGTTCACCGCGGGTGCGGTCGAGGCGGTCGCGGAGCAGGCGTTGTTGCGTGGGACGGGGGCGCGGGGGTTGCGCGCGATCATGGAGGAGGTGTTGCAGCAGGTGATGTTCGACGTGCCGTCGCGTGATGACGTGGAGCGGGTCGTGATCACGCGTGAGGTCGTGCTGGACAACGTCAATCCCACGATCGTGCCGCGCACCACGACCGCGCGCGCCCGCACCCCGCGCGAGAAGTCCGCCTGACCCCGACGACCGTCGACCGGACGACCGGGTGAATTCCGCTCGACCGGTGCCGGGGCGCTCACCGCGCCCACCTAGCATGTGCCCATGAGCGCGCCCGATGGTTCTCCGGCACCCGGTTGGTACGACGACGGCAGCGGGACCGGTGTCCAGCGGTACTGGGACGGATCGTCGTGGACGCAGCACACGATCCCGGCCCCCCAGGGCCAGCCGGCCGCTCCCGGTACGGGCTACGGTGCCCCCGGCGGGGACCCCTCGGCAGCAGCCTACGGAGCCGCCTACCCGGGCGCGACGACGGCCACCGCCCGCACGGTCCACCCCCTCGGGTGGGTGGCGCTGGCCGCCGCGGTCGTCGGGTTCGTCTTCGCCTGCATCCCCGGCGCGCTGATCATCGGCTGGGTCCTGCTCCCGATCGCCTTCATCCTGTCGATCATCGGGTTCTTCGTGCAGGGTAAGAAGTGGCCGGTCGTCACGGCGCTCGTCCTGTCCGTCGTCGGGACGATCGTCGGCTTCGTCGTCTTCTTCACCGTGGTCAGTGACTCCGTGGACGAGGCCTTCGGCGGCTCGGACGTCACCGTGACCACCCCGGACGCCGAGGACGAGGGCGCGGCGGAGGAGACCGAGACGGACACGGAGCAGGAGGCGGCCTCCGAGCCGGGCAGCCGCGACAACCCGGTCCCTATCGGCAGCGTCATCAGCGGCGACGACTTCGACGTGACCATCAACTCGGTGCAGCTCGACGCGACGGACGCGGTCATGGCACCCGACCTGTACAACGAGCCGGCCCCCGAGGGGTTCACCTACGCGCTGATCAACGCGACGATCACCTACACGGGCGCGGAGTCGAGCTTCGCCATGGCGGTGGGCATCGACTACGTCGCCAGCACCGGCGAGGTCCTGGCCGCGTACGACACCTTTGCGCTCCCGCCGGACCCGAGCCTCGGTATCGACGAGCTGTACACGGGCGGCACGACGACCGGGAACACGGTCATCGCGGTCCCGGCGGGAGACCCCGGCCTGATCCGTGTGACTCCGGGGTACTTCGCCGACGAGGTGTTCGTCGCCACCCAGTAGGGCTGTCCTACGCGGTCCGCAGCCAGTCGCGTGCCGCGGCGACGAGGAGCGCGACGCCCAGGTCGAGCGTCGGCTCGGGGACGGGCGCGAAGTACGGGGAGTGGTTCGGGGCGACGCCGTCGGGCAGGTTGCCCATGCCCGTCGCGGTGGACAGGTCGAACGCGGCGAACAGCGCGGGGTCGAACCCGCCGAGGTTCCAGTAGACGAGCGGCACGCCGGCGGCCGTGGCGAGGTCGCCGACGTCCTCGGAGCCGGGCAGCGGCGGCAGCGACACGACCGCGGCCCGCCCGCCCGCGGCCTCGATGCGGTCGTGCTGCTCGTCGAGCGTGCGAGCGAGGACGGCCCGGGTGCGCTCGGCGGCGGCGGGGTCGTTGACCATGAGGTCGAACGTCGAGACCTCCTCGTACTCCGGCGCCTGCGGCGCCCCGGACGCCGCGGCCTCGGCGTCGACGATGCGGTGGATCGCGTCGAGCACGCGACGGCGCACCTGCGGCGTGAAGGACCGGACGTTGACGAGCAGCTCCGCCGACCCCGGGATGATGTTGGCCTGCGTCCCGGCGCGCAGGGCCCCGACGGTCACGACCGCGGACTCCCGCGCCCCGACCTCCCGCGACACCACGCCCTGGAGCCGCATGACCGTCGCGGCCGCCATGACGACGGGGTCGACCGTCGACTCGGGGCTCGAGCCGTGACCACCCTTGCCGTGCAGGGTGACGCGGAACGAGTCGGTCGCGGCCATCGCCGGCCCGGCGGTGAGGTTGACGACGCCCACGGGCAGGGGCATGACGTGCTGCCCCAGGACGACGTCGGGCCGCCCGCCGGTCCGGTCGAACAGCCCGTCCGCGACCATCGCCCGCGCTCCCCCGCCGACCTCCTCGGCGGGCTGGAAGACGACGACGAGCGTGCCCGACCACGTGTCGCGGTGCGCGGCGAGCTCGGCCGCGGCGCCGAGCAGGCACGTCACGTGCACGTCGTGGCCGCACGCGTGCATGGTGCCGGACTCGTGGCCGTCGGGCGTGGTCGCGGTGTCCGTCGAGGCGTAGGGCAGGCCGGTGAGCTCGGTGACGGGGAGCCCGTCCATGTCGGCACGCAGCAGGACGCGCGGTCCGTCGCCGTTCGCGAGGACGCCCGCGACGCCGGTCCCGCCGATCCCCTCGTGCACGTCGTACCCCCAGCCGCGCAGCCGCTCGGCGACGATCCCGGCGGTCCGGTGCTCGGCGAACGCGAGCTCGGGGTGCCGGTGGAGGTCGGTGTAGACATCGGTGAGCTCGGCGGTGGTCAGAGGGGTCGCGGTCATGCACGCATGATCCCGCGCCCGGCGACGGGCGGCGACCGCGCGTCAGCCCACGAAGAGGCAGAACGGGTGACCGGACGGGTCGGCGTAGACGCGCAGCGGCTCGTCCGGGTCGTCGGACCGGTCGAGCAGCAGCCGTGCCCCGAGCGCGAGGGCGCGGTCGTGCTGCCGGTCGAGCTCCGCGACGTCGGGCACGGTGCAGTCGAGGTGCAGCTGCTGAGGCACGCCGTCGTCGGGCCACGTCGAGGGCGGGAGCGTCCCGACCTGCTGGAACGCGAGCTGGACCCCGCCCGGTGCGGCGCGTAGCACGAGCCAGTCCGCGCCGTCGGGGTCGGGCTCGCCCGCGGCGGGCGGCTCGTCGCCCGCGCGGTACTCGAGCCCGAACAGGCCGCGGTAGAACTCCGCGAGCGCGCGGGCGTCGGTCGTGTCGAGCACGACCTGGGCGATCCGGGGGAACACGTCGGCCACGGTGACCACCTCCGCACGCCACCGTCGCGCCGCGCCCGCGCGCTCGCAAGCAGGTGCGGTCGCGGCACGCGAGGATGGGACCGGACGACGGCACACCACCCACCGGGAGACGACGTGACGGACCAGGACGGGCGCCTCGCGCGGCACGTCGCGGAGGCGGCGGACGCGTGGCTGCGCGACCCGCTCGACGCGGGGGTGTACCGGCGCCTCGTCGACGCGACGCTCGCCTGGCGGGCCGGCGGGGGCCGCGTGGTGCAGGGGCTCCCGGAGCCGGGTACCGTGCCCGGCGCCTCGCCAGGGGACGGGCCGACGGCGCCACCTCGCCCGGCCGTGGGCACCCCGGCCGACGACGAGCGCTACCTGCGGCCCGACCGCGCCCCGCGGGCCGTGGGCAGCACGCTCGCCGACGTGGCGAGCCTGCTCCGGGCGCGCGCCGGCGCGGCGGACGCGGAGGGCACGGCGGACGTGGCGGACACGGCGGACGACGAGCGCCCCTGACAGCCGTCGGCCGCCGTCCGCCCTCGCCACGGCACGCGGCGACGCCGACGCGTCAGCCGGTGGCGCAGGTGGGCGTCGGCGGCTCGCCCGCGAGGCGCGCCTCGGTCCAGCGCACGAGGTCGGGGGCGAGCGGCGAGTCCGCCTGGACGAGGCTGACGTGGTCCCGCCCCTCGTACGTGCGGTAGTCGACCGGCTGCCCGGCCGCGCACCGCTCCCCCACGTACGCGTCCTGCGTGCTCGGGAGGACCAGCGGGTCCGACGCCCCCTGCGCGACGAGCAGCGGCGCCTCGACCGCCCCGGTCGGCACGTTCTCGGCGAGCCGCTCCCCCAGGGCGCCGTCCGTGGGGTCGGTCGTCCACAGCGGCTGGTCCATGGACAGCGCCTCGGCGACGGAGACGAGCGCGCCCGGCTCGGACAGGCAGCGGGACGCCATCTCGTGCACGACGAGGCGCGCCCCCGGGCGCACGGCCTCGATCGCGTCCGCGTCGGGGTAGGCCGCGTCGTACGCCGCCACGACGTACGACGCGAACACGCTCCCCCCGGGCACGTTCTCCAGGTGGGACACCATGGCCGTGAGGTCGCTCGCGGGAGCGAGCGCGGCGACGCCCGCGAGCGGCACGTCGGGGGCGTACACGGGCGCGACGGCGCCCGTCCACAGGGCGGCGTGCCCGCCCTGCGAGTGGCCCCACACGACGGTCTGCTCGCCGAGCGTCGCATCGCCGAGGGCGCGGGCGGCGCGCACCGCGTCGAGCACGGAGCGGGCCTCGCCCTGGCCGACGAGGTACGGGTGCGGTCCCGGCGTGCCGAGCCCGGCGTAGTCGGTCGCGACGAGGGCCCAGCCGCGCGCGAGCACGTCGTCGAGCAGGAAGAACGCGCCGGACTCGAACGGCTCGTCGAGCACCGACGGCGCGCACCCGCGCGCGAAGCCGGTGGTGCCGTGCGCCCACGCGACGACGGGCGGCGGCGCTCCGCCGTCCGTCCCGACGCCGTCGGGCACGACGACGAGGCCGCTCGCGACGGTGGGCTCCCCCTCGTCGAGCGTCGTCGTGTAGAGGATGCGCCAGGCCGTCGCCCCGTCCGGGATCTGCCGCGTGAAGGGCTCGGCCCGCAGCAGGCTCCCGGGCGCGTCCGGGGGCGCGTCGGGCGCGTCGTAGAACGCGTCGGCGTGCGGCGCGGCGCGCTGCACGGCGACGCTCACGCCCGTGAGCCCCGCGGCCGCGACGAACGCGAGCACGGCCCCGACGAGCGCGGCCGGGCCGCGGCGCGCCGACCGGGAGCGGCGCGACGACGCCGCGACGGGGTCGGGCGGACGGCGCGCGGCGAGCGCACGGCGCAGCCCGGCGACCAGCAGCCGCACGCCGAGCAGCACGAGGCGCACCCCCAGCACCACGGCGACGACGAGCACGGTCACGTCCGGCCAGACGAGCGCGAGCGCGCCGAGCAGCACGGACGCCGCGCCCACCGCCACGCGGGCCCAGCGGTCCGTGCCGGACGACCGGACGCCGTCGACCACGTCGAGGACCCCGGCGACGACCAGGCCGACGCCCACGAGCAGCGCGACGACCCCGATCGTCGGCGCGGGCCACACGAGCACGGCGACCGCGAGGGCGAGGAACAGCAGCCCGCGCACGACGCGCAGGGCGCGGGGGCCGCGCGCGTCCGGGGGCGCGCCGCCGTCGCCGACGAGCTCGGCGACGCCGAGGACGGCGAACGCCGCGACGACCGCGACGACGAGGACCGCGAGCGAGGCGAACGGCCGCAGCACGACGGCGGCGCCGAGCGCGGTCGCGGCGGCGCCGAGCACGACGGCGGCCCAGGGCGGCAGGCGGTCCCCGAGGTCGCGCAGCGCGCGGCGCGCCCGGGCGGTGGTTCGGCTCACGTCGCGACCGTAGCCACGCGTCCCGCAGGGCGCGCGCGGAGCGCGTGGCGCAGGCCGGGAGGGGTCGGCGGTCAGACCGCCTCGGGCGCCACCTGGCGCGCGACCTCCTCGACGATGCGCACGTCGGCGTCGAGCCACGGCACGTCGAGCCAGCGCCCGGCGTCGAGCCAGGTCAGCTCGTCGTGCTCGACGAGCGGCTGGGGCTCTCCCGCGGTGACCCGCGCGAACCACAGGCGCATCACGTGGCGGTCGGTGATGATCCAGGCCCCGTGGTCGGGGCCCACGATCTCGTCACCGAGCTCCACGGCCACGCCGAGCTCCTCGCGGAGCTCGCGGTGCAGCGCCTCCGTCGGGGTCTCGCCGGGGTCGACCTTGCCCCCGGGGAACTCCCAGCGGCCCGCGAGGTGCGACGGACGGGACCGGCGCGCGCTGAGCAGGAGCCGCGGGGCGACGAGATCGTCGACGATCGCCGCGGCCACCACCAGTCTGCGCAGAGTCATACGCGGAGTGTCGCACGGCGTCGTGACGTGCGGGTGACGCGACCGCGACCGCGGCCTGCGAGGGCCGCGGGCCCGTTCGTCAGCGCAGGCCGGCCGCCCGGGCCCAGGCCACGGCCTCGGCACGGGTCGAGACGCCGAGCTTGCGGTAGAGGCTGCGGACCTGCGACTTGACCGTGTTGCGCGTGACGAAGAGCTTGGTGGCGATCTGCTCGAGCGTGACGTCCTCAGACAGGTTCGACAGGACGACCCGCTCCCGGCGGGTCAGCGGAGCGATCGGCGTGGCGATCCGCTCCGACGGGGCCGCCACGGGGCGGACCAGCTCGATGGTGCTCATGTTCTCCTCCAGATGCTCTCCGGTCACGTCATCCCCACGTGGCGAGTTCCGGTTGGTGCTACTTGAAGGGATGGGACGGGAGTCGTTTCATGACGCGACTTCTCGCGACGAGTTTCAGGACGTTCGTCCAGACCCGGACGAACCTGCCGCCGGAGCGGCGTCGGTGCAGGTCAGACGAGGTGCTGGTACGAGAGCAGCAGCAGCGCCACCGCGGTGTAGTCCTCGACGGAACCCGTCGAACGGGTCACGACGCTCACGCTCATCTGCTCGACCGTCGGGAGCATTCCCTGGGCGAGGTCCTCCTGCAGCGTGCGCTCGACGGTGTCGCTCAGCGCTGCCATGGCGGCGTCGATGCTCGCCTGCGGTCCCGACGTGAGGTAGGTCGGCGTCGGGACGCGGGGCCCGTGGCTCGCACGGGTCTCGCGTCGGGTCGGGCTGTCGGGCGACGTCACGGTGTCGATCATGGGAGTACCCCCCTGCCAGTCCGGGGGACCGTCCCCTCGGCACCCACCACCCTGGTGCGCGGTCCTCGGGGGAATCCCACGTCCGCCGCAGGAGAACCTCAAGATTTGCTCAAGACTCGGGGTTCGTGGCCTCCCGGGCGCCGTCGGTCAGGGCGCGCAGGCGCTGGAGACGTGCCGGCACCGCGGCGAGGTCGCCCCCGCGGAGCGCCGCCTCCAGCGCGCGCGCGGCCGCGGTCGTGTCGTCGTCGCCGAACGTCCCGGCGGACCCGGCGACGGCGTGGCACAGCGCCGCAGCCTCCAGGACGGCCTCGGCCGAGGGCTCCTCCGCGCCGTCCGCCCCGGGCCCCAGGAGGCGGGCGGCCTCCTCGACGCGGGCCGCGTTCCGGGCGCGCGCCCGCTGCCGCAGCACGACGAGCGCGGCGTCGAGCCGGTCCTCCGCACGGCCGTCGGGCCCGGCCGTCACGGCTCCCACCCGAGGAGCGCGCCCAGCCGGGCCGCGAGGTCGAGAGCGTCGAACGGCTTCGTGATGACGCCGGCCGCGCCCAGGCCGTCGAGGCGCGAGATCTCCCCCGCGCCGACCTTGGCGGTGAGGAAGACGACCGGCACGTCACGCAGCGCGGGGCGCGTCCGCAGGCGCGCGAGCACGGTGGGCCCGTCCACGACGGGCATCATCACGTCGAGCACGATCGCGTCGGGCCGCACGCGCTCGGCGAGCGCCGCGCCCTCGTCCCCGTCGGCGGCGACGTGCACCTCGTAGCCGCCCACCACGTCGAGCGCGAGCTCGACGACCTCGCGGATCGACGGGTCGTCGTCGATGACGACCACGCGCCGCCTGGTCTGCCCTTCCGCGTCCATCGTCCCGACGCTAGCCGAGAAGCCCGTGCCCGGCAGCGCGCGCCCACGGGCGGTCCCCTACGCTCGACGCATGGTGGGGCAGCGGGGACCGGCGGAGCGGACGCACGACCCCTTCGTCCTCTGGTGCTGGGTGGTCGGCGTCCTCCTCGTGCTCCTCGCCGCGGTCCTCGCGAGCCCCCTCGACGCCGAGACGCGACGCACGGTCTCGCAGGCCTCGATCGTGAGCGCCGGGGCGATCGCTGCGGCGAGCTGCGGGTGGCGCGCGGCACGCTCGACGGGCCGACGGCGTCGGGCGTGGAGCCTGCTCGCGCTCGGCGGCGTGGTCGGTCTCGTCGGCAACGTCTACGCGGGCCTGGTCGACAACCCGTCGACGGGCGACTACGCCTACATCGCCGCGCTGGTCCTCGGCATCGTCGGGCTCGCGTTCTTCCCCACCGTGCGCCCGCGCGGCAAGGAGATCGGGCGGATGCTGCTCGACAGCGTCGTCGTCGGCGGCTCGGTGCTGTACATCGCGCTCTACGCGGTGACGCTCCGCTCGGCCGAGGCCCCGCCGACCGGCACCACGGCCGTCACGGCGTACACGCTCCCGGTGGTGGACGCGCTGCTCGCGACCTTCGCCGTCCTCGTGATGACCCGCTCGACCGCCTCCGAGCGGGTGCCCCTCGTGCTCGTGGGCAGCGGGTTCGTGCTCTACGCCGTCGCCGACGTCGCGTTCGCCCTGCTCTCGGCCGACGGCACGTTCACGTTCGGCAGCCCGATCGACGTCGGGTGGGTCGGCGGGTACCTCATGATCGCGCTCGCCGCGCGGCACCGGGCGGCGAGCGGCAGCCCGGTGGCCGACGAGCGGGCGCAGGGGTCCGCGATCCTGGGCACGACCGTGACGTTCTGCCTGTTCCTCGCGGCCGCCCTGATCCGGGTCGTGCAGTCCTCGACAGGCTTCACGTGGGCCCCGAACGCGCTGTGGGTCGTCGTGCTGCTCGCCGTCGTCGCACGGCAGATCCTCGTCGTCGCCGACAACGAGTCGCTGCTGCACGGCCTGGAGCGACGCGTCGAGGAGCGCACGTCCCAGCTCCGCGCGCTCGCCGGCGAGCGCGCGCGGACGCTCGAGTCCGTGGCGGACGGCATCTACGGCGTCGACCCCGACGGCCGCGTCACCTTCGTCAACGCGGCGGCGTCCCGCACGCTCGGCGCGAGCCCCGACTCGCTCATCGGCCGGGACGCGCACGCGCTCTTCCACGCCCCCGACGCGGACGGCAACCCCTATCCCGCTGACTCCTGCTACATCCGGGAGGCCGTGCGCGACGGCATCACCGCGGTCGCCGAGCAGGACGTCTACCTCCGCGAGGACGGCTCCGAGGTGGCCGTCGAGGTCACGGCGAGCCCGCTCAAGGACGACGGCCGCACGCTGGGCGCGGTCGTCGTGTTCCGCGACATCACGGACCGGCGGGAGGTCGAGCGGCTCAAGGACGAGTTCGTGTCCGTCGTGAGCCACGAGCTGCGCACGCCCCTCACCGCGATCCGCGGCGCGCTCGGCCTGCTCGACAGCGGGGCCCTGGGCACGCTCCCCGAGCGCTCGGCGCGCATGGTGCACGTCGCGCGGTCCAGCAGCGACCGCCTCAACCGGATCGTGGACGACATCCTCGACATCGAACGCATGGACTCGGGCACGACGCCGCTCGAGCGGGCCGACCACCGCGTCGCCGACCTCGTCTCGACGGCCGCGGAGCCGGTCGGGCTGCTCGCGCGCGACGCCGGCGTCGAGATCGTGCAGGAGGACACCGACGAGGTCGTCGCCGTCGACGGGGACCGCGTCGTGCAGATGCTGACCAACCTGCTGAGCAACGCCGTGAAGTTCTCCCCGCCGGGCGGGACGGTCCGCGTGTCCGCGCGCTCCGCCGGGGAGATGGTCGAGCTCCGCGTCGAGGACGAGGGGCGCGGCATCCCGCCGGACAAGCTCGAGGCGGTGTTCCGGCGCTTCGAGCAGGTCGACGCGTCGGACTCGCGCGAGCGGGGCGGCAGCGGGCTCGGCCTGGCGATCTCGCAGAGCATCGTGGAGCGCCACGGGGGCCGCATCTGGGCCGAGAGCCGCGGCGAGGGCATGGGCGCGACCTTCCGCGCGACCCTCCCCCGGCCGGAGCCGGTCCTCGACCCGGCCGACGACGTGCCCGCGACCGCGCCCGGCGACCAGCGCCCCCGGGTCGTGGTGGTCGACGACGACGCGTACGTCGTGGACGTGCTGCGCGCGGTCCTGGAGTCGCGCGGGTACGACGTCGTCGGGGTGACCGACGGCACGCTCGCCTTCGCGGCCATCGAGGCCGCCCGGCCCGCCGCCGTCGTGCTCGACCTCGCGATGCCGGGGCGCGACGGGCAGGACGTGCTCGACCGGGTGCGCCGGAGCGCCGCGACGGCGAACGTGCCCGTCGTCATCGTCTCGGGCTCGCAGCCCTCGAAGGCCGTGGCGACGGCGTCCCTCGCCGACCGTTGGCTCGTCAAGCCGGTCGCGCCCGCGGAGCTCGAGCGCACCGTCAAGGAGGCCGTGAGCCTGCGCCCGCACCACGAGCACGTGCTCGTCGTCGAGGACGACCCGGAGGTCGGCGAGGTGGTCCGGGCCGTCCTGCAGGGCGCGGGTCTCGTCGTCACGCTGGCGCGCAGCGTCCACGAGGCGCTGGAGGTGCTCGCGGGCGGCGACGACCCGGCGCTCGTCGTGCTCGACCTCACGCTGCCCGACGGCGCGGGCCGCGAGGTCGTCGACGCGCTCCGCCAGGACGGCCGCCTGAGCCGGGTCCCGCTCGTCATCTACAGCGGGGCCCGCCTGGACGCGCACGAGCGTGCGGACCTCCGGCTGGGAGATACCGTCTACCTGCGCAAGGGGAGCACCGCCCCCGAGAAGCTGCTGGAACCCGTGCTCGACCTCCTGGACACGGCCGCGGGCCGCTGGGGCACGGCGCACGACGACGGGGCAAGAGCCTCAGGGACGGAGATCACATGACCGCGGGACCCATCATCTACGTGAGCCACGGGACGGGCACGGGGAGGACCGAGCTCTCCGCGTTCGACGCGGCGCTCACGGACGCCGGCGTCGGCGACTTCAACCTCGTCCGGCTGAGCTCCGTCGTGCCGCCCGGGTCCCGCGTGGTCGAGGTGGACCGTCTCGAGGAGGGGTACGGCGGGCACGGCGACCTCCTCTACTGCGTGTACGCCGAGGCGCACGCCGTGATGCCCGGCCACGAGGCGTGGGCCGGCGTGGCGTGGTCGCTGCGCGACGACGACAGCGGTGCCGGTCTCTTCGTGGAGCACGAGGCGCCGTCGCACGAGCAGCTCGAGCTGGACCTCACGCTCAGCCTCGAGGACCTGGCCGCGACCCGCGGCAACCGGTTCCACCCGGCCGGTCGCCGGGTCGCCGGGGTGCGCTGCGAGTCGCTGCCCGTGTGCTCCGTCGTCGTCGCCGCGTACCGCCGCGAGGGCTGGGACGGGGAGACCCGGTGACGGCGCCGGCGCGCGCGGGCGCGGGGCGCGCCGCGGTGACGTTCGAGCAGACCGTGGACGGCGAGCTCGCCGACCGGTTCTGGGAGCTCTACCTCGAGGCGTTCGAGCCGCTGCGCACGCGCGCGGCGGCCCGGCACGTGCTGCACCGGGAGGAGTTCGACGAGGAGATGAGCGACCCGCGGGTCCTCAAGCTCCTCGCGCACGACGACGACGGCGCGGCCGTCGGGCTGACGACGCTCGCGACAGACCTCGCGGCGGTCCCGTGGGTGAGCCCGGAGTTCTTCGCGGCGCGCTACCCCGAGCACGCGGCGCGCGGCGCCGTCTGGTACATCGGCTTCACGCTCGCCCACCCGGGCCGTCGGGCGAGCCGGACGTTCATGGACATGATCGACGCGCTCGTCGCGCACCTCGCGGAGAACCGCGTGGTGTGCGCCTACGACGTGTCGCGGTTCAACGACGACTCGCTGCGGTTCGCGGACAACCTGCGCCGCCACCTCGAGCGGACGCAGGACGTCGAGGTCGAGACCGTCGACCAGCAGACGTACTACGCGACGACGTTCCGCTGACCGTTCCGCCGGCCGTTCCGCCGAACGTTCCGCCGACCCTGTGCCGGGGCGGTCCGCGCCGCCCCGGCCGGGTCGTCAGCTGCCGACGTGCGCCGCGTACTGGTCGGCGGTGAGCAGGTCGCCCGTGTCGACGACGTCGACCTTGAACAGCCAGCCGTCGGTGTACGGGTCCGAGTTCACGACGGCCGGGTCGTCGACCGCCGCCTGGTTCACCTCGACGATCGTGCCCGTCACGGGCGAGAAGAGCTCCGACACGGACTTGGTCGACTCGACCTCGCCGATGACGCTCCCGGCGGTCACCTCGGCGCCCACCTCGGGCAGCTCCAGGTAGACGATGTCGCCGAGGGCCTCGGCGGCCGTCGCGGTGATCCCGACGACGGCGGGCGTCGAGCCGTCGATCCACTCGTGCTCGGCCGTGTACTGCAGGTGCGCCGGGAACTGGGCCTCGGTCATGGGGTTCTCCTTCGGGACGACGGGGCGGTCAGGACTGCTGGGGACGACGGTAGAACGGGAGCGGCACGACGACCACGGGCTCGGCCCGGCCGCGCACGTCGACGGCAAGCTCGGTGCCCTCCGCCGACAGCTCGGGCGTGACGTACGCGAGGGCGATCGGGTGGCCGAGCGTCGGTGACGGCGCGCCGGACGTCACCGTGCCCACGCGACGCGCGGACTCCCCCACCGCTCCCCCGGCGTCGACGCCGTCGCCCGGCAGCACGACGGCGTAGCCCGCCCGCGCGGGCCGCCGCCCCAGGCCCCGGAGCCCGACGAGCACGCGCGCGGGCGGCGACTCCCGGCGCGCGGCGAGCGCGGCGCGGCCGACGAACTCGAGCGGCGCGCCGTCGGCGTCGACCTTGTCGAGCTTCACGACGCGCCCGAGCCCCGCCTCGTACGGCGTGGTCGTGGTGTCGAGCTCGTGCCCGTACAGCGGCATCCCCGCTTCCAGGCGCAGCGAGTCGCGCGCGGACAGGCCCGCCGGGACGAGGCCGAGCGGCGCGCCCGCGGCGAGCACCGTGCGCCACAGGTCGGCGGCGCGGTCGGCAGGCACGAACAGCTCGAACCCGTCCTCCCCCGTGTACCCGGTGCGGGCCACGAGCGCGTCGACCGGGCCGTCGTCGGTCCGCAGCACGAGCGGCGCGGCCGCGTAGTACCGGAGGTCCCGCACGGTCTCGGCGGCGACCGGGTCGGCCGGGTCCGTGAGGCCCGCGACGATCTCCTCCGCACGCGGGCCCTGGACCGCGACGAGCGCCGTGCCCGCGCCCTGGTCGGTGACCGTCGCGTCGAAGCCCGCGGCCCGCTCCACGAGCTCGCGCGCGACGAGGTCCGCGTTCCCCGCGTTCGCGACCACGAGGAACCGCTCGTCCGCGAGGCGGTACACCACCAGGTCGTCGAGGACCGCGCCGTCCTCCTGGCAGATCATCGTGTAGCGCGCCCGGCCCGGCGCGACCGCGGACAGGTTCCCGACGAGCGCGTGGTCCAGCGCGGCCGCGGCCTGCGGTCCCGCGACCTCGATCTCGCCCATGTGCGAGAGGTCGAACAGGCCGGCCGCCTCGCGGACGGCGCGGTGCTCCGCGAGGTCGGACGTGTACCGCAGCGGCATGAGCCACCCGCCGAAGCTCGTGAGGTTCGCGCCGAGCGCGACGTGCTCGTCGTGCAGCGGGCTGCGGCGCTCCGCGCTCTCGGTCGTCCCGGTCTGCTGCTCGGTCATGCGAGGTCTCCCGTCACGTAGGACTCCAGGGGCGGGCACGAGCACACGAGGTTGCGGTCGCCCCGCGCCCCGTCGATGCGGCGCACCGGCACCCAGTACTTCCCGGCGCGCAGGCTCGCGACCGGGTAGGCCGCGAGCTCGCGCGAGTAGGGCTTGTCCCAGTCCTCCGCCACGAGCGCCGCCGCGGTGTGCGGCGCGCCGCGCAGCGGCGACTCCTCGACCGCCCAGCGGCCCGACGCGACCGCGTCGATCTCGCCGCGGATGGCGACGAGCGCGTCGATGAACCGGTCGAGCTCCGCGAGGTCCTCGCTCTCCGTCGGCTCCACCATGAGCGTGCCCGCCACGGGGAACGAGAGCGTCGGGGCGTGGAACCCGTAGTCCATGAGCCGCTTCGCCACGTCCTCCGCCGTCACCCCCGTCTCCGCGGTGATGGGGCGCAGGTCGAGGATGCACTCGTGCGCGACGAGGCCGTTCGGCCCCGTGTACAGCACCGGGTAGTGGTCGGCGAGACGGCTCGCGACGTAGTTCGCGGTGAGCACCGCCGTCTTCGTCGCCTCCGTGAGCCCGTCCGGGCCCATGAGCGCGACGTACGCGTAGGAGATCGGCAGGATCCCGGCCGAGCCGTACCGCGTCGCCGAGACGGGCGTCGCGGCGGACGCGCCCGGCGCCAGCGGGTCGCCCGGGAGGAACGGCACGAGGTGCTCGCCGACCGCGACCGGGCCGACCCCGGGCCCTCCCCCGCCGTGCGGGATGCAGAACGTCTTGTGCAGGTTCAGGTGCGAGACGTCGCCGCCGAACTCCCCCGGTCGCGCGAGCCCGACGAGCGCGTTGAGGTTCGCGCCGTCGATGTACACCTGGCCACCTGCTTCGTGTACGAGGTCGCACACCTCGCGGACGTGCTCCTCGAAGACGCCGTGCGTCGAGGGGTAGGTGATCATGATCGCCGCGACCCGCGGCCCGTGGTCGGCCAGCTTGGCGCGGAGGTCGGCGAGGTCCACCTCGCCGCTCTCGGCGGTCCGCACGACCTCGACCTTCAGGCCCGCCAGCGCCGCCGACGCCGCGTTCGTGCCGTGCGCCGACGCGGGGATCAGGCACACGTCGCGCTCCACGTCACCGCGAGAGACGTGGTACTCGCGGATCGCCAGCAGGCCCGCGAACTCGCCCTGCGAGCCCGCGTTCGGCTGCACGGAGACGCCCGCGTACCCCGTGATCTCCGCCAGCGCCGACTCCAGGCCGCCGATCAGCTCCTCGTAGCCGCGCGCCTGGTCGGCGGGCACGAACGGGTGCAGATCGGCGAACCCCGGCCAGGAGATCGCCTCCATCTCGGCCGTCGCGTTGAGCTTCATCGTGCACGAGCCCAGCGGGATCATCGTCCGGTCCAGGGCGAGGTCCTTGTCCGCGAGACGGCGCAGGTAGCGCAGCATCGACGTCTCGGAGCGGTGCAGACGGAAGATCGGGTGCTGGAGGTACGGCGTCGTGCGGGTCGCCCAGTCCGGGAGGTCGTGGCCGGGCGCTGCGGCAGCGGCGCCGTCCTCGCTCTGCCCGGTCGCGGGGTCGACCCCGAACGCCCGCACGACCGTGGCGAGGATCGCCGACGTGGTGGTCTCGTCGCAGGCGATCTGTACATGATCTGCATCAGGGTTGTACAGGTTGACGCCGGCCGCTGCTGCGGCCTCGACGACGGCGGCGGCGCGGCCCGGGACCACGGCGCGGACGGTGTCGAAGAAGGTGGCGTGCTCGACCGTGACGCCGCCCGCGCGCAGGTGCTCGGCGAGGGTCGTGGCGTGGGCGTGGGTGCGCTCGGCGATCGCGCGGAGGCCGTCGGGGCCGTGGTAGACCGCGTACATCGAGGCGACGATCGCGAGGAGCGCCTGCGCCGTGCAGATGTTGCTCGTCGCCTTCTCGCGCCGGATGTGCTGCTCGCGCGTCTGGAGGGCGAGGCGGTAGGCGGTGTCGCCGTCGGCGTCGATCGAGACGCCCACGAGGCGGCCCGGCAGGGACCGCTCGAGGCCCTTGCGGACGGCCATGAACGCGGCGTGCGGGCCGCCGTAGAACAGCGGGACGCCGAACCGCTGGGCGGAGCCCACCGCCACGTCCGCGCCGAGCTCGCCGGGGGAGACCAGCAGCGTCAGGGCGAGCAGGTCGCTCGCCACCGTGACGAGCGCACCCGCGTCCTTGGCCTCCGCGACCACGGGCCGCCAGTCCACGACGCGACCCGACGCGCCCGACTGCTGGACGACGACGCCCACGAGGTGCGCGTCGTCGTCCACCTCGGCGGGGAACGCGCCCGCCGCGCGGGCGGCGGCGAGCCCGGCCTCCAGGCCGCCCGACAGGTCCGCGACCACCACGGGCAGGCCGACGGCCTGCGCGCGACCGAGCGTCACCGCGAGCGTCTGCGGGAAGAGGTCGGCGTCGAGCACCACGTAGCCGCTCTTCGCACGCGAGGCCCGCCACATGAGGGCGACCGCCTCCGCGACCGCGGTCGCCTCGTCGAGCAGCGACGCGTTCGCGACGTCGAGGCCCGTGAGGTCCTCGACGACCTGCTGGAAGTTCAGCAGCGCCTCCAGGCGGCCCTGCGAGATCTCGGGCTGGTACGGCGTGTACGCCGTGTACCAGGCGGGGGACTCGAGGACGTTGCGACGGATCACCGGGGGAGTGACGGTGCCGTAGTAGCCGAGCCCGATCATCTGCGTCTTGACGACGTTCTTCGCGGCGAGCGCGCGCAGGTGGTCGAGCACCTCCGTCTCGGTGCGCGCCGCCGGCAGGTCGAGCGGGCGCTCGGTGCGGATCGTCGCGGGCACGGCGGCGTCGACGAGCGCGTCGAGCGAGGCGTAGCCGAGCTGGTCGAGCATGACCTGCACCTCACGGCCGCGCGGGCCGAGGTGGCGCGGCGCGAACGCGCCGGAGGCGGCGTCGGGCGGCGAGGTGCGGTCGAGGGACGGCTGGGTCACGGGGACCTCCGGGGGAGGGGACGACGGCGGGTCCCTCCCCGCTCTGTCATCGGACGCACGCGTCGACCTGAGAGTTTTGCCGGTCCGCCGTGCCGCGAGGGCCGGGGCGCGCCGACTTGCACCGTCGGTGGGCCGAGGTCGCCGGGGGTCCGACGAGCGCACGACCGCTTTCCAGAGTTGCCTCGCCTCGACGGTACGTGGGCCTGAGAGATTCCCGGGGAGGACTTGCTCCTTCGGCGCCGGCGCCCGGTCCGAGGACCGTGCTGCCGAGCTCTCCCGTCGAGGTTCGGGCGGCAGTACTGCAGTTGTGCGCACGATCCTACCGGGGTCGTGCCGCCCGGGCGGGCCGTGGCAGGCGCCACGGTCGCGCTCGCGGCGGACCGTGCGCGGAGATGTCCGCGCTCCAGGCGCACGCCTACCGGTAGCCCGGCACGGGCGCGCGCCGCCGTGACAGGGTGGGGCACGTGCACCCCGACACCGTCGCCGATCTCGTGCTCCTGCTCGTCCTCGCCGGAGCGGGTCTCCTGCTCGTCTGGTGCGCCCGCGCCACGGCCTCCGGACGGATCGGCCGCAACCAGGTCGCGGGCATCCGCACCGCGACGACTCTGGCGAGCGACGACGCCTGGCGCACGGCACACCGCGCGGCCCGGCCGCTGAGCGAGGCGGCGGGCTGGGTGCTCGTCGCGGCCGCCCCGGTGCTCCTGGTGGTCGACGACGCCGCGGGCCTCGTCGTCGTGCTGGTCGCGACCGGTCTGGCGCTCGCCCTCACGGTGGGAGGGCTCGTCGTCGGGACGCGGGCGGTGCGCCGCGAGGTGGGTCCTCGCCGCTGACCCGGCGGCGGCTCGCGCACGGTCGGCCCCGCGAGCCCGGCCGTCGCTCAGCCCGGCGTGCCGCGCCGGGAGGAGTCGCCCGCGGGCTCCACGACGACGGAGCGCACCGTCGCGAGCCGCCGGACCGCGCGCTCCAGGGCGCGCGTGCGGCGGGGCGTCGCACGGAACGACACGACGATCCGTCCCGCCCGGCCGTCGCCGTCGACCGGTCCGGTCGCGAGCGAGTCGAAGCTCACGCCGCGCGTCGAGAAGACCCCGGTGAGCGCGGTGAGCGTGCCGGGCTGGTCGAGGCCGTGCACGGTCGCGACCCAGTCGCGCTCCGCGCCGACCGGGGCCGGCGCACGCACCGCGCCCGCCGCACCGGTCGTGCCGGGGACGACCGCCGCCCCGCCCTGCGAGCCCGTCCCGCCCTGCGGACCCGCCGCACCCGCCGCACGGCCCGCGTCCGGCACCGCGCTCGCCGACACCAGGCGATCGATCCCCTCGGCCGCCTGCACGAGCCGGCGCGCCTCGTCGTCGGGCAGCTCGTCGAGCAGGACGCGCGTCCACCCGCCCGGGCCGAGCA
>VFQP010002892.1_pt1 | contig 18368 bp, 14 predicted proteins | sample 3512351 | NCBI WGS metagenome assembly VFQP01 (sample SAMN10412372, study PRJNA504923) | tailings metagenome | isolation source: Relicate 1 Philex TSF1 revegetated site | place: Philippines: Tuba, Benguet | collected 2017-08-29
TCGTGGGCGCGCCGATCGCGCTGCTGGCGTCGAACGCCAAGCGCGTCATGTCGCGGCGCTCATTGAGCGATTACCAAGCGAAGTATCCTTTCCTGGCGAAGATTGAGCGCGTTTTGCATAAGCGCATGGATGGATTGCTTGGCAATAGTGCGGCGGTCGCCGCACAGTTGATCGACGAAGGGGCGCCGCGCGATCGCGTTCACCTCATCCGCAACGGGATCGATCTTGCGCGCTTTGCGAATCCCAAGTCACTAGCGCGCCCGGTGGACAAGGTCGTGATCGCGTGCGTGGCGAATCTCATCCCCTATAAGGGCCATGCCGATCTGATCGACGCGTTGGCGCAAGTGCCGCGCGAACCCGCATGGGAACTTTGGTGCGCGGGCCGCGACGATGGGATTGGCGCGGCCCTCCAAGCGCGCGCGCAAGCGGCGGGGATTGGCGATCGGGTGAAGCTCTTGGGTGCGCGGAGCGACGTGCCCGATCTGCTCGCCGCCGCCGATCTGGCCGTGCTGGCGAGCCACGAGGAAGGTTTCCCCAACGCGGTGCTGGAAGCGATGGCCGCAGGCCGCGCGGTCGTCGGTACACGTGCGGGCGGTATTCCCGAAGCGATCGACGACGGCAAGACGGGTCTGATCGTCCCGCCGCGCGATCCCACCAAATTGGGCCAGGGGCTCGCGCGCCTGATCGCCGACATACCCTTGCGCAAAGCGATGGGCGAAGCGGGCCGCGCGCGCGTCGAAGCCGAATTCTCGGTGGAAGCTTGTGCGGCGGCGTATGCCGCGTTTTATCGCGGACTTTAGACGCGCTTGGCGACGAAATAGATGTCGCGGATGCAAAGATCCGCGAGCGAAATACCCGGATTCGCTGCCAGCGCTTCGCGCGCGATCTCGGGCGTCAGATACCGAAGATGGACCTCTGGCGACGGCGTCTCTTGCCAGTGGACGATACCCAGTTCGGCGCGTGCGATCGCGGTTTCCGTGGCGGCGATCGACCGGCGCGAGATCGCCTGCTTGAGCCAGGGCAAGGCACGCGCGGCTTCGTGCGGCCGCCATTGGGCGATATAGGCCGCGTACTCATCGGCGGTCATCCGCGAATGACCCCAAGGCTGGTCAGGAATCGCCAACGCATGCGCGCCGTCGCAGCAATGGAAGCTACCGAAACTGTGGATCGCGACGCCGCCCGGTTTCAAAACGCGCCGGATCTCGCGCAGTGCCGCTTCGATGTCGGGAATATGCTCCAACACCGATGCCGAGTAGACATAGTCGAAATGCGCGTCGGGAAAGGGCAGGTGCTTCGCCGCGTCGCCGAAGCGTGTCGCAATATCGACGCCGAATTTCGCGGCGACGAAGCCGATCTCGGCGGGCGGACCGTCGTCGAGGCCGTAGGCGTTATCGACGCAATGGACATCGAAACCCAGCTTCGCCAGCGCGATCGGCGAATAGCCTTCGTTGAACCCGATCTCGAGTGCGCGGCCGCCTGAAACGCCGATCCCCGCCTCGCGCGCCAAACTCAAGCCGAAGGCATGATGCCGCATGGAGGAATCCACGATCGCCGGCGCCGATTCCGCGATCAATCGGGGCGCGCGGCTTATCGCTTTGGGCACGAAGAAATCGGCATGGCGCGCGAAAATCGGCTTGGCGAAGGCGTCGATCTCCGTCTCGGAACGCACCAGCGCGCGCGGGCCAATGCTGGATTTAAAGTACGTCGATTCGGCCGGCGTCAGCAATTTCGCGTTGTCGAGAAAAAGCAATCCGTTCAGCGATGGAAACGAACGCCAGCCCGGCTTAATCGACCAGCGATAGGATTCATAGACGGGCAGGCGCGCGCCGCGCGCTGTCTCGTGCCAAGCTTCGATCGTTGAAGATGGCACGAGACCGCGTCCGGGATTCGCCTGAAAGCCGCGGACGGCGCTCGTGCCCTCGGGCGAGAGCCGCGCCAAAAGCTTCGCGCGCATTCGGCCTGCGAATCGTCTCAGGATGCGCTTCATTCGAAAAGCCTTATGCGCCCGGCCGGCATGCCGCTATGTCGTGGCTAGGCGAGTTGATCGCGGCTGAACCATCGCGCGGCCGTTCCCTGCCGGGCGATCGATTGCCGTTGATCGGTCAGCCAAGCGAGCGATTCGGGCGTGGATGCATGCGAGAACAACGTGGCGCGTCTGACGTCCGCGCGATAGATCGCGGTATGCCAGATCGAATTTCGGTAAATGAGAAGGTCGCCTGGCTGAAGCTTCACTTGAAGCGCATCCGGCATCGCACGGCAATAGTCGAGCGATCGGGCATAGATTTCCGCATTCCGGCGCCGCGCCGCCGGCCGCAGCGGAAGCCCGAGCTTTGAGTAATACAGCTTGTCGAAAATCTCCTCCGCCCAACGCCGACCGTATCGGGGGGGATATTTGTCCGCGCCGTCGTACCAAGGATCTAGATCGCGCTCGATGAAATCGACGAGGATCGGGCGCGACGGAAACGCGTGCCGTTCGAAGTCCGTGTCGTCGCGCAAATGCGAGCCCGGCACTATCCACAAGCACTCGTCGGGCAGGAGCGCGATGTGGAATTGATTGAAGAAGCGCGGATTCGCCATTTGGCGATACCACGAATTCCAATCCAGGCCTTTCGCATTGTCGCGCAGATCGCGATGCCAGGGCAGGACATAGGTCCGTCGCGCCGGCTCGATCCAAAGTCCAAGAAGGTCAGGATCGACGTCGACTTCGGGGCCGACACGTTCCTCGAACAGTGTGCGCAGTCGATCGAACGACACGGCATCGGCAAGCGCAACCATCCGCTCGTCTCCGAGGTGCCGCCGCAGCGGCTGAACGCGCTGCGCGTCGAGAAACCGCGAACGGCGCACCACGTCCCGCAGCCCGTCGACGAGGTCTAGTGCGCGATTGACGCCTTCCGGACGAACGAAGCCGCGAACGATCTCGAATCCCGCTTCCGACAGGTCGCGATACGCATCACCCATATCGAACTCCGCGGTCCGACGTTTTGAACGCGTACATGAAGTAGCCGGGGTTTAAATGGAACCGCCCGCCGTATTGCTGGTCCATATTGCGCACATGTCCGATCGGGCGGCCAAGGAGGCGCGATGTCGCAGACTCGAGTGCTCGCCGGAGGAATATCTCGCGCGGCCGCGCCCTGAAATAGGGAAAATTCTCCGCGAAAGGTGCAGGATAATCGACGCCGATCAGATCGAGCCCCACCTGCTCGGCTGCGCGCGGCAATTCGAAATAATGTGGCGTCCAGCCAAACCCGAACGCGGCGTTGGCGATGTCGCTGGTCTTCTCGATCGTCGGCATCCAGCCACGGCGACCATTGACGCCAATACCAATTTCTAGTTGTGTTTTTGTGAATATTAGTACGTATCGCCGGGCGATCCGCCGCAAATTGATCAGATGCTGCATGGGATTGCCCAGGTGGTACAGCAATCCGAAGCTGCACACGACGTCGATGTTCTCGCCGATATATCTGTCCGGAAATTCGGCGGCATCGGCGGAAATCGAATCATTGATCGTGGTTGTGCGGCGCGCGTAGTCCTCGTTCGTAATCGAATCGAGGATCAAACGATGTTGGCGATGGCTCAATTCGCGGATTTCGGACGCGATCACGCGTGAAAACCCATAGTCGGCGAGGAAGAACGAGTTGCGCCCGGACGCGCTGGAGAGATCCAATACCGACGATTTGGCCGGGTCGATATCGCAACGTTTCAAAGCGCTAAAGACCGTATCGCGCCAGGGGGCGAGGTCGCGCCGTTCATAAGCGGCACGCAATGCGGCGATCAACTCGGGCTTGGAGCGCGAGTTGCACCAGGTGCTTCCCCAATACAGCCCTTCCGCCTTATAGAACCCGGTGTAGATCGAATCGCCAAACGCGTATGAATGGAACCAATCGCCGAGCGTTTCGAGGCGATCCTCGAACTGCGGACGGAGCTCAGGCTTTAAGTCGAATCTCATGGTTTTGGTTGGCTCCAGTCGATGGTAGGGCGCTGGACGATTGTCTCGCGGTCGCTTTATCTCACGCGCCGGCAGGCGTCAGGACGAAATTCGTCTGGAAAGGCCCGGTCGAAAAAGTCCTAATCCGCCGCTCTCCTGGGGTCAGCGCCAAATCCCGGAAAGCGTAACCCGGACCCGCGAATCGGCGATACTCCGAAAGCTTGTACGCGTGCTCATTCTCCCCCGCCACGCGCGCCGTATGGATCGCTGTGCGATAGCGCCGGATTGCTTCAAATGGCAGCGTGATCTCGGGGAATGCCGGTTCGTCGAGGCATAAAACCTGTCCCCCCGGCAGGAGGCGTTCGCGCAAACGGACGAAGAAATGCTCGGGGACCGTCAAATGATGGACGGCACCGAAGCATACGATCCAATCGTAACGATCCTGCACCTCGTCGATACGGTTCATATCGCCGACGAGAAATCGGAACTTGGCGAGATCGCCGCCGAGCCATGAGATGACGCGCGGCGCGATTTCGCGCAGAAGCACTTCACTGAAATCCATGCAATCGACCGATACGACGTCCGGCGAGCGCGATAGAACGGCCGACAACTTACAGGTCCCGGCGCCGAACTCCAGAATACGGCCGGTCGGCTTGACACCCGCGCGTGCGAGCAGAGTTTCGATACCGGCCGCGGTTGCGGCGATACCACGCTTGGCGTTCAAATATCGACCGAGTGTGTAGCCATCCAAGATGCGCGCGCAAAACGCGTCCATATTCGCCAACTCAGCGGCATTGGAAGCGCCGGAATTGAGACGCTGAACCCGCAACGTCGAGGGGTCGAAGGGAAGGTAGTCGCGAAACGGCGCGTCAAGTTTGTCCAGCATAACGTCGGAATGTGAGGCCATGCTCTTTGACTGTCAATATTTAGGCCGCGCAATCTGGTCAAACGACGGGCAGATTCCGGGCACCTGTCGTCGAGAGCCCATATCCGTGGGATCAATGTCGAGCTCGTCGTCTAACTGGCTAGAACTGGAAGTAAATGAATGGCGCTCCGGTCGGAACATAGGCGAGTGCGGCCAAGATCGCCGCCGCGATCGCTGACGACCAAACCAAATTCGGCCGCCATTTCATTCGTGCCGAGAGCTCTCCGGCGGTTTCACGCCAGCCGAAAATCTGCATAGAACTTGGCAGGCCCCAGCAAATCGCGGCGGCAAGCGCGAGGATAGCCAGATCGCGCGACGGCAGCACGGAAATCGATGCCGAACCGACATCGAAAAGCGCTTCGAAAATCGCGAGCGTCGACGCCAGGTCGGTCGCGCGAAACGGCACCCAGCAAATCATGACCGCAACGAAGGTCCCGGCGGAGATGGCGATGCGCGCCACGCCGCCTGGCACGCCGAACACGGCCCGCAGCGAATGGGCGCTAAGGATGAGGGCGGCATGCATCGCGCCCCATAGCAGGAACGTCCACGCCGCGCCGTGCCAGAACCCGCCTAGGACCATGACAACCGCGATATTCATCGCGCGTCGCCAGCGGGGGACCCGATTGCCGCCCAAAGGGATGTAAAGATAGTCCCGCAGCCAAGTCGATAGCGAGATGTGCCAACGCCGCCAGAAATCGATTGGATCGGACGCCTTGTAAGGCGAGTCGAAATTCGCGGGCAGGCGGATGCCGAACATCAACGCCAATCCCAGCGCCATGTCCGAGTACGCCGAAAAGTCGAAATAGATCTGGAACCCGAAAGACAAGGTGCCGAGCCAACCCTCTCCGACCGATATCGCGCCGCCGGCCGCCGCCGCACCGAATACCCGATCGGCGGCAACTGATAGCGGATCCGCCAGAAACGCCTTCTTTACGAGACCGACCGCGAACAACGATAGGCCTGCCGCCGCTTCCAACCCGATCCGAGGCGGCCAATCCGGGCGCCGAATCTGCGGAACGATATCGCGACAGTGCACGATCGGCCCCGCGATCAGCTGCGGGAAAAACAACACGAAAAAACAAAATTCCGCGAAGTCGGGCGGATCGACGTCGCCGCGCCAGACATCGACGAGATATGCGATCTTCTGGAAAGTGAAAAAGGAAATCGCCAGCGGCAAGACGATATCCGCCAATCGCCATGAAGCTGTCGTCTCCGGCGCAATGGCGGCGCCGAGAAATCCCGCATATTTGAACCACGCCAAAACGCCAATGTTGAGCGTTACGCCGCAGATCAGGATCGATCGTCCAGCGGACGTGCCGCGCCGGCGATGGATGGCGTTGCCGGCGGCGAAATTGACGACAAGCAGACCGATCAAGAGCGCCAAATGGGCGAGGCTCCACCAGCCGTAAAACACGGCCGACGCGGCGACGACCCACAGAGTCGCCGCCCGCTTTCCATCCGTCCGGCGCAGCCAGGCGAAACCTGCGAACGCCACAGGCAAATACGCCAGAATAAAAATATAGGAGCTGAACAGCACGGCGGCTCGCTACTCCCGTCGCGGCTGATCGGGCCGGGTACGGATCGACCGCATCAATGCCGCCGAATACTCTGGATCGTTGTTCTCGAACTCGGCTATTGACGCCTCGTCGCGCACTCGAAACGCGGCGAGGCGTCCCGAATCGGGTATCAGTCGGTCGGGCGAAGCGGGGCCGCCGGCCAGCGCATCGAGCGTTGCGCCGCCGATCTGCGTTCCATAATGAAGCGTATCGTAGAAGCGATCCGGACGCTGCGCGAAAGGCAATTTCGAAGCGGGCAACGCGCTGCTCAAGTCTAGCAGAACGACGTCGTAGCGGGCGGCGACCGCTGCCAGATCGGCTTTCCATGACTGGAACCGAGCCCAATCCGATTGACGCAACGCCGATAAGTAAACGCCATGCATCGGGCCAATGAACGGGCGGCATTCAAGGGCCCGATCGACGCAATGCCGCAATATACGATCGAAAGCGGCCATCGCTCCCGCTCGCGAATCGAAGTCGAAAAGCGCGGTGACGCCCGCAGCCGCTTCTGGCGTGGGGATGGGCTGGCGGGATAAACCGCAGGGCGAGATCGCGATCTCCAAAACGCGATGACCGTCGGCCGGAAATTCTTCGCCGTCGGGGCGGCAGCGACTGGCGCCGATCGTTTCGATCGACTGGATGAGGCCAGGGACCGTCGCGGTGGCACGTAAGACCTGCCGTAGGCTGCGCACTGCGATCGAACCGACACCGGCCGTCGCCGGCAACGCGGGTATGCGCCGATCGTCGAAAGAAAAGTAATCGAGCCCGATAAGTACCTTGCGCACACCGACGGCAGCGCCCGCACCGATCAGCAATCCCTCGAAGTCGCCAAGTGTCGCGGCTGCGATTGAGGCGTTATGGACGCGACCGCCAAATCGATGTGAAACCTGGGAAGGCTCGATCCCGTACAGCTCTCGCGACGTACCGAGGATCAATGTATCCGGCATGCGTCGAACGATCTCGATTTCGCGGATCGAACGGTGTCCGGATTCCAATGCGAGGCGGCGATCGTTGTTCAAGCCGGGAATCGTTACAATGCGGAACAGGCCCAACGGATCGACGAGTATATTAAAAGTGAAAAGCGCCGCCGAAAGGACGAGGGCCGTGGCCAATACGCGAACGAGATAGATTCGCGCCGCCCGCACATCGCCATCCCGCCCTGCCATGACGCTTCGCATTTCGCTCACGTATCGATCCCCGCCATCATCGCCGATACGCCGTGTCGTTTGCGGCGCTGGACTGCCCGTCGCGTCCGATCCGCGCGGCGAAATCGGCGTGCCAGTCGGTTGAAGTCCTTCTCACCACGCAGTCGAACATGGCCACGAAACCACCGAGCGAACAAGTCTGCGGATCGGTCAATTGCGGACACGAGAGGCTTTCTAAAGTCCCGCCGCTTCGAATTCTCCGAAGAAACATAGGATTCAATGGCACGCTAACAGGTTGCGTTCTTTTGAGCGGGACGTGAGCAGATCTCGCTAACGCCAACAATTCTTAGTTGCATATCGATTAGCGAATACGAGGTTCCAGAGCGACGCCGATCCAAGCGAAACGGACGAACAGCAAAAAATTTAGCAGGACGAAAGGAATCGTGCAAACGACGTAACGGATCTCCATATGTATGGGCGCGAACATGATAAAGGGCGTCACGCTGAAAATGGAGCTGGCTAGAATAATACTAATGCATGTCTGATCGCCTCTTTTCAGTAACGCGCAAATCAACGCGAAAATCGGAACGATCACCATGGACAGGATATTCACTGTGATGCCCAGGGCATCGAATACGCGCGCATGCCTGAACATCTGTTCGAGTCGCGCGACCACCGGGAATACGCGGCTCCCGGGCGGCCAGTTGTACCAATAAATCCGGCTAAACGCCGGTTGCAACGACGCCTCTATTCCCTCTTCGATATTTCGAAGACTGTTTGCGACCATCGCGTATGGCTGGCGCGAGAACGCATCGACGAAATAGCGCTGCATGGTTTTGGCGAACTCGATCGACGAAGACGGATTCTCGGCATGTATCTCGTTCAAGATCGCCAGCGTATGTCTGAACACATTCGGCTTATCCCGTTGCAGCTCGGCTGCGATAAGCGCATCCGTGCGATTGGCGGGATCCAGAACGAAAAGACCGCGATCGGCGGCAACGACGACCGGGTGCAGTCCGGCCGTGATCCATCCCGTCGTCAGGAAGGCGTTGCCTGTGCGCGCTTGATTCCACGAAAGTAGGCACGCAAATATCAACGCGCCGGGCCCAAGCGAAAGCCCCAGGACGCGCAAAACCGTTCCCTTCCCGATGAGACCGAACAGCAGCAATACGCCGATATTCACCATCGCGAAGAATAGCGCCCATTCGGAAAGAAGCATTGCGCAGCCCGTGATGGCGCCAACGAGCAGCAACGCGCCGTTCGACGGCAGCGCGCCTTTATGCAGTATCGCCAACGTATACGACGCCACACCGATATAGAACGCAGCGGCCAAACTGCTGGGTAGCGGCGTGAGCTCCCAAACGAGAAGTTCGGAGAAATTGACGACGATATAAGCGGCCGCAGCAAGGATGCGTCCGAAGCCCAGTCTTCGAATAGCGAAATAGACAAAGCAGCACGCAATCGTCGTCGCCGCGATGTTCAGGGAGACCAGAATAAAATTGTGATGCTCGACGGAGATCGCGCGTGCCAACAGAATCAAGAGCGGGTATCCGGGTTGTCGGAACGTCGTTATATCCATCCAATTTGATCTGTCCGGAACACCGCCGGCCAGGATGTCGGCGTAAGCGCTGTAACCGATATAGTCTCCGAAAAGCTTGATGCCGAGGTGATCTAAGAGAAACAGCTTCACCGTCGTCACAAAAATCACAATGAATATCAATAACCCATCGATTGAAAACCGCATCGACAAATTCGCAAACGGCATGTGACGACTTACCTTTCCGGGTCCCGTAGCGAGCGTTTATCTGTTGTCGGCGGCAGCTGGGTCGGCCCGAAGAACCGCGCAAATCGACACGCCGAATGGGGGGCGCAGATATGGCGCCGAGTCGATGTCGATATTGAACAGGCGCCGCAGAATCGCGTTCAACATCGGCGAATTAAGCTCGTTCTCGCTCCGCAATTCAACTTTCGAAGCGCTAAGCAATCGCCGTGCAGCCAATATTGGCAAGAACAGGATGAAATTGAAATAATATCGGCGCAGCGAGGTAAATCCCGCCGCTTTAAGCAGCTTCATCAACGATCGCATGCGATAGCGCCGCAGATGATGCGACAGCACATCCTGCGGCCCCCACAGGGCGGCGAAGGCGGGAACGGTGATTATTGCAATGCCGTTCGGCCGCAAAATACGGCGGATCTCCGCGGCGGCGAGGTCGTCCCGCTCGATATGCTCGAGAACGTCCATCGCCATGACCAAATCGAACGTACCGTCAGCGAATGGCAAGTTCGTCGCGTCCGCCAACAGCATGGGTGCTAGATTCTTGCGCACACAGGACGCCGCGGCGACAAGACTGACGTCCGTCCCGAATCGGTAAGAAAACGTGAGATCCCGCAAAAGCCGCAGGTTTCCGCCCGTTCCGCTGCCGAGATCAAGAATCCGCCAGGAAGTCGCGGCACCAGCGAGGGCAAGTTCGCGCGCAAGCAGCCGACGGCGTCCGGCAAACCACCAATGGGCCGCCTCGACTTCGTCTTCGATCTCATAGACGGAAAGATCCATCGCACGAGCGCCTATTTTGAAACCGCAGAAACGCAAGCTTGTAGGTTCAAATATGCCCACAAGAAGAGCCTCTCGTCCCGCTCGCCGTTGGCATGGGCCCGCGCCCGCGCCTGGACGAAATCGAAATTCAGATCGGGAAGCGGCTTCAATTGCTCAAGCCAATTCGAATGCCGCAGCCATCTGGCCAGCGGAATGCCAAAACCACGCTTCGCGCGCGTCGTGATACCCTCGGGCAGCCGCGGTGCGACGGCGGATTTCAGCAAAATTTTGCTGCGGCCGTGTTGGAATTTATATGAAGTCGGCAGTCGGCGGCAGAAATCCACCACGTCGTTCGCGAGAAACGGTGCACGAACCTCCAAAGACGCTAACATCGAAGCTCGGTCGACTTTCGCGAGGACGCACTCGGGAAGATAATAGTTCCCGAAAAACTCGATTGCCCTTTCGACATCACTCAAATCCGGATTCCGATTCCACGACGAGATCGCCTCCGCATAAACATCCTCGGCATGAACCGGCTCGCCAAAAAGCGTGCCGAGCTCGGGAAGCGCGACCGGCGCCATCCACGCGGGCAGCCAACAGGCTGGCGGCAATCGAACGCCGCGCAAAGCCCGTTGAATCTTTTCGACGTGGCCGATCCTGCCTTCGCTGGGGGCGAAGCGATCGGCGCTACTCGACAGCCAGCGGCGCAAGCCAATTGGCGCGACGCGCGACAGCAAACGCGCCGGCGCAAAAGCCGCGAAGGGTTCATAGCCGGCGAACAACTCGTCTCCGCCGTCGCCAGAAAGCGCGACCGTCGCGACCCGACGTGTTGCGAGGCTCAAAACGTAAGTGGGAAGGATCGAGGGATCGACGATAGGTTCTGCGACCCGCTCGAGTAAGCCCATCGCATCGTGGCGCACGCGATCGATTTCCATCCGGTCGATCGTGGAGCTTACGCCAAGATGTCGCGCTACGCGGTCCGCGTAGCTGGATTCGTCGAACTCTCGTTCCGTGAAACCGATGGAGAAGGCGCGCAACGAGTCCGCATCCGCCGCCCGCACCGCAGACGCCACAACGGCGCTGGAGTCGACGCCTCCCGAAAGAAAATAACCGACCGGAACGTCAGCGATCATGCGCGCTGCGACGGCGCGATCAAACAGCGACAAGAACTCTTCGGCGAGTTCGTCCTTTGATTTTAGGCTGACCTCCGGGGTGAGCGTGTAACGCCAATATCGCTCGACCTTGACTACCCCTTTTTCGATCTCAAAAGTCGCCTGCGCGCCGGGCGGCAATTTTTGGACGTCTTTGAATATCGTCAAGGGCGACGGCACATAGCCGTAAGCGAAGTACTTACGCAGTCCCGGCCCGCCGGCCTCGGACTCGATGCCGCGATGGCGAAAAAGCGCGCGCAGTTCGCTCGCAAACGCGAATGTCTTTTTGTTCCAGAACCAATGGAGCGGCTTTTCGCCGAACCGATCCCGCGCTAGAAACAGGCGCTTCCTGAGAACGTCCCAAACAACGAACGCGAACATGCCGTCCAGACGCTCAGGAAGGCCGGTTCCCCAATGCGCGTATCCGTGCACCAGGACTTCCGTGTCGGAGTGGCTGCTGGAAAAGACATGCCCGTGCGCTTCGAGCTCGCTTCGCAACTCCCGATGATTGTATATCTCGCCGTTGAAAATCACGGCCACCGTCCGAGCGGCGTTCCACATGGGTTGCGATCCGCCGGATCTGTCGAGAATCGCGAGTCGCCGATGGCCAAGATGGAGCCCGAGACCGGGATCCACGAACGACCCCTCTCCGTCGGGGCCCCGATGCTCCAGGGCAAGCATCATTGCGGCCAGATCGCTTCTGTCTCCGGCGCCGACGAAGCCTGCGATGCCGCACATTAAGCCGAGGGCTCCGTATTGCGTGTCTCACGCACGGCGTAGGCAGGCCTGCCTTGCGCCTCGAAATACACACGGACCATGATCTCGGCGAGAAGTCCAATTAGCAACGAGAGCAGACCGACCAGAAATGTCATTGCTGCGAGCAGCGGAAGCGGCGTTTGAATCAACGACACACCGTTAACGAACTTGTGCCACAACGAAATCATGGCGATGACCACGCCCAGCGTCATGCAAAGACCGCCGAAACCACCGAACACATAAATCGGTTTCGTGAGATAGGAATCGAGAAACTTGACGACCATCAGGTCAAGCAGCACCTTGAAAACGCGACCCAGTCCGTATTTGGACTCGCCCCGAGATCTTGGATGATGCGCGACCGGCATCTCGATCACTTTTGCGCCCATCCAGGAAGCGTAGATCGGGATGAATCGGTGCATTTCGCCGTAAAGCCGGCTGCCGCCTAGCACTTCGCGCCGATACGCTTTGAGCGTACATCCATAGTCGCGCAAATGGACGCCGCTGACCGAAGAAATCAACGCGTTCGCCAGCCGGCTCGGGAAGGTCCGCGTGATCGCGGAATCCTTTCGCTCCACGCGCCAGCCGGATACCACGTCGTAACCGTCGACCACCCGCTCGATCAGTTTGGGAATGTCGGACGGATCGTTCTGCAAATCGGCGTCGATAAAGACGAAAATGTCTCCCTTGGAATGATCGATTCCAGCCATCAACGCTGCCGTCTGCCCGAAGTTGCGCCGAAAATGGATCACTTTAAAACGCTTATCCTTGGCCGCCAGCTCGTCGAGAACGGCCGCGCTCGAATCAGAGCTGCCGTCGTTCACCGCGATCACTTCGACGGACCACGGGTTCGCATCGATGACCGCGAACAACCGCGCATATAGCTCCGGGAGATTTCCCTCTTCGTTGAAGATGGGAATGATGATCGATACGGAAAGCTTATCTAGCGGCTTCATTGAGCGATCCACCGCGCGACAAATGACGAGTGCCAACCCCTCGACCGCAAACGGCCGTATAGGCGTTCAAGAACGAAAAGCGGTCGTGCGACATGAGGTTTGATTCCAACCGGCAGGCGCAAAATGGCGCTGTTGAGTACGAGGTAAAAAGCGGGTCCGCCAAGATACTGCAATTTTTCGCAGCGAAACCGCCTCTGCCCGGCCTCCAGAAGAGCGTCATGATTGAGCGCCGCTTCCGTCTGTGAATCGAACATCGGGTCGTTACGATACCAAATGTCCCTTGCCCATTGCAGAGCGAACTGCGCATTCGGCTCGAACATCAAAAGCATCCCGCCGGGCTTCAGCATCGCGCGAATGTTCTTCAACGCTACACCGAGATCGGCGACCAAATGATGAAGGCCTCCGATAACGATCGCCGCGTCGAACTCGACCTTGGGCAGTTCGGGGTCGAGCAAATTAACGCAATTGGCCTTCGTGCCGACGTTGCGCTCATAGGCAGCGCACGCGCTCGGAGAGACGTCAAATCCGATGGTCGTCACGGTCGGAAAAACCGAGCGCAACAGCAGTGAGTTGTGTCCGTCGCCGCACGCGAGATCCGCGACGCGCCGATTCGCCAAATCGAGCCCCTCCAAGAGCGGTCCGATTATGAACTCCGAACGGTATCGCATCGACCATTCGTCGTAGTAGTGGGTCGCATAGACGTCATGCACCCGCTCGTAGTGTTCGCGCTGCCGTTCGGCCGCTGCGGCACCGGCGCCGATATGCTTGTCTTCGGAGTTATTCGTCATAACTTCCGCGCCAAGATTTGCATGTTCGACGTGCGGCGGCGCACGGCAAGCTGGATGACGTCGAGCACGCAGGCCCCGACAAGCGCAATCGGATTCCAGACGTCGATATAGCGGGCAATCTTCGGCACGCCGACCCTTTCCTGAAGCCAATACTGAAACGTATGAAGCCAAATGAATGGGGACAACGTGTATTTCACCGAGACTATCTCGAAACCGGCATCCTCGAGCAGACGGCAGAGGCCTTTTTCGTCGAAAACCGTCCAATGCCGCGGCGCATGCCAGCCCGCCCAATATCGCGGCGCGACGACCCGCGCGTCCCAAGATTCCGAAGATGGCGTCTCGAGCAATAGCGCGCCGCCCGGCCGCAGGATATCGCGGACCTTGGCGAGAGTTTCGGATGGGCGTGCGACATGCTCGATAAGTTGAAACATGGTCACGACGGCCGCCGGCGGTCCTTTCCAGTCGATCTCTTCGATGCGCCCCAGGATAGGGTCGATGCCGCGCGCGCGCATTTGCTCGATACAGCCTTCGGATATATCAACGCCGAAGAGGCGCAAAGCAGGACCGCGCTTCGAACGCCACAAAGCCAAAAGATCGCCGCTTCCCGCGCCGATATCGACCACCGCATCGCCCGTTTGGACGAACCGGCGCGCGGGATCCAAGCGCTTCGATTGAACCCATTCCCTGACACTAGCGATCGCATTTCCCAAGTTCTTTCGATAGTCGTTCGAGAGATAAGTCTTGGGATAAATTGTGCCGAGTTCGGAGACTGCGGGCCGATCACGAAGATAAAGCTGACCGCAGGAATCGCATCTGACGTAGCGAAACTCGTCGTCGCAGGTGGAATAGCAAAAATCCCGCGTCGTCGCGATCAACTGCGCTTCCGTCGCTCCGCATCGCGGACAATTGACCGTTTCAATCGCAATTTTATTGCCGCCGGTCATGCGCGCCCATCCCGCACCAATGTGGCCAACGTGGTTAGCATTCCATGCGGACGGAAATGCACCTTATCCTTCGTGCCGCAATATTCGCGTCTCAATGTTGACAGGTGGCAAGACGGAACTTGTGGAAGCACATGATGCTCATAGTGATAATTGAAGTTCGCATCGTAAAGAACGGCACGATCGAAGAATCTCGGCGCATGTGAACGCGCGAAATCGTCGTATCCGGCGCTGCCCGCGTGTTCTGCGACGGTACGCAATCGACCCAGAAACAGAGAAACGGTCATGGCCGCTGCGGGATAGGTCAGCGCGAGCAGCGGCAAGCGCCCGAAGTCGGTCGCAACGATTGCGAGTGCCGCTTGAAGCAACGCAACATTTGCGAGGAACCGGTAATCTCGCCGTTGCGAGCCGGTGCCCGCGCGGTCTTTTGCGGAGATGTGATTTCGAAGAAAATTGATCAGGCGGCCGCCGATCAACGGCGAAGCGAGATGCCAAAACCTTTCCCAGCGCGACATCCGTTCAAAGCCGATGTACTCGCCCAAATCGATATCGTCGCGACGGCCATTGGCCCGATGATGCGACATATGCGTCGCTTTGTAGGTATCGAACGGCACGCCGACCAACAATCCCGCCATGCGGCCAAAAAAACGATTGAGCGCACGCGACGCAAACAGGCTGTCGTGAGACGCGTCGTGCATCACGAAACTCATCTTATAGCCGTAGATGCCGACGATAAAATAGACGAAGAGAATGGCACTGGGACCGAAACGGTCGAAGAGCGATGGCGCGAACGCGAACGCTGCGAAAAACGGCAAAAACACGCGCGCCACGACGAATGCGCCATAGCGGGCGTCGGGCTTCATGAGCCCTTCGGCTATTTGCCCTTGCCGCAGGATTATTTTGCGCAGCTCGCGCGGCGAGTATTCCGGCGGTTTGTTTTGCGATTCAGCAACGCCGTCCTTAGGGTCTCTCAGAGATGACATGCGATAAGCCCGTCTGCGACCGAAACGCGGCGCCGCATCCCGAACTCCAGGGATATGAGATCAACCGAACTAGCTGACCATTCGCTCACTGCTCATATCCTTTGGCGGCCGTAGAGCCGAAAGTGAAGTTTGGGCGCGGAATCCAGGGTCGCGAAGTCTCTGCCAATGCAACCGTGTCGCTATTGTCTCCGATTTTCGGTGGAGGTTTTAGCCTAAGATGGCGGTCCTGTTAAAGGTCTGATTTCGAAGTGATATCGAGACGGCTTTGCTTCAGTCGCGCGATCGGACCCTTCGCTAGGGGCGATTCTAAGCTTATCCCTGGCGGAAATTCCAATTGCGACTGGCCTAGGCGTGTCGCGATGGACCCCGCTCAACCCCACCGCTTCTGCCAGGCGCGGAACATCAGCACCGTCCAGATCGGGTAGTGCATGTTCGCCGTGCCCGAGAGATGCGTGTTCCACGCTTCGCGGATCGGGGCGGGGTCGAGCAAGCCGTCGGCCTTCATCGCCTTCTCGTCGAGCAAATCTTCCGCCCAGTCGCGCAAGGGACCGCGCAGCCAGGAATCGATCGGCACGGCGAAACCCATTTTCGGCCGGTCGGTGAGCGATCGCGGCACGTAGCGCGCCAGCACTTCGCGCAGGATCCATTTGCCTTCGCTGCCCTTGAGTTTCAAATCCATCGGCAGCGCCCAGGCGAATTCGACCACGCGATGGTCGAGCAATGGCTCGCGCCCTTCCAATGCCACCGCCATCGTCGCGCGATCGACCTTGGTGAGGATGTCTTCGGGCAGGTAGGTCAGCGTGTCGAGCAATTGCATGCGCGCCACCGGCTCGGGCATGTCGCGCGCCAATGTTTCGTCCCAAAGCGGACCGCGCGGCTCGGTGCCGCCCGCCACGATCGCTTCGGGTTCGTGCCATTGGCTGATCAAGCGGCGATAGACGTCGTCGATCGAATCGAGGCGCAGCACCTGGGCGAGTTTCGCGGCCTTCTCCGCCGGCCGCACGGCGCGCACACGGCCGGGCAACAGGGACGACGCGGCGGCCAAGAGCGGCGCGCCCGCCTTGCGCAGCATCGCCGCACCCAAAGCGCGCAGCGGCCCGGGCAAGCGCGAGGTCTGCTTCCAGATCGTGCCGGCGTAAGTGTAGCGGCTATAGCCCGCGAAATTCTCGTCGCCGCCATCGCCCGATAGCGCGACCGTCACATGTTTGCGCGTCATCTCCGACACGAGATAGGTCGGGATCTGCGAGGAATCGGCGAAGGGCTCGTCGTACCACTCGGCGAGTTTCGGCACGACGCCCAGCGCATGCGACGGTTCGACGTAAAGCTCGGTGTGATCGGTGCCGAGATGTTTGGCCACGGCGCGGGCATGGCCCGCCTCGTCGTAACCGTCTTCGGCGAAACCGATCGAGAAGCTGCGCACCGGCCGCGAACTCTGCTGCTGCATCAATGCGACGACCGTCGAGCTATCGATGCCGCCCGACAGGAACGCGCCCAGCGGCACGTCGGCGATCATGCGCTGGCGGATCGCTTCGCGCAGCAACGCATCGAGCCGATCGACCGCTTCGCGCGGATCGATTGGCTTGCCCCATTGCGCGCGGCCTTCCATCGCCTTGGCGCGCGCATCCCAATAGGTGCTGAGTTTCGGCGCTTGGCCGTCGCGCCATTCCAGCATTTGGCCGGGCATCAGCTTGCGCGCTTCTTTGTAGATCGTGCGCGGCCCCGCGACATAACCGTGACGCATGAAGCCGGTCAGCGCATCGCGATCGAGGCCCGGTTGCCAATCGGAAACGGCGCGGAGCGCCTTGAGCTCCGAACCGAAGATCAAGCGCTGGCCGTCATGCGCGTAGTAGAGCGGCTTCACGCCCAGCCGGTCGCGGATCAGCCAGAGCGACTTTTCGCGCTTGTCCCACAGCGCGATCGCGAACATGCCGACGGCCTTGGCGATCGTCGCGGCGATGCCCCAACACACGAAGCCTTCGAGCAGGACTTCCGTGTCCGACTCGCCGCGGAACTTGACGCCCATCGCCAGAAGTTCGGCGCGCAGTTCGAGATAGTTGAAGATCTCGCCGTTATAGGTGATGACGAAACGCCCATCGCCCGACGCCATCGGCTGCACGCCGGTGGGCGAGAGATCGACGATCGCCAAACGGCGATGGCCAAACCCCACGCCCGATTCGGGCGAAACCCACACCTCGCCGCCATCGGGACCGCGATGCAGCAGCGTGTCGTTCATCGTGCGCACGGCCTGGATCAACGCCGCTTCGCCAAGCTGCGCCCGGCGATCGACAAGACCCGCAATTCCGCACATGAACCGACCTCCGGACGACCGCTAGTGCGATGATTCGCAAAATGTTCAGGATCTGAACACGCTTGACGTTCACCGCGTGAACAAGGTATAGATGACCTTATCCGATGGCAAATGATTTCGCCTTTCGGCGTGCCTGCAGGGACCGATGACGGATATCCCGACGACGAAACCGCCCCGCGACGATGCCGCTCTGGTTTTGGGCGTGCTGTCGGCCGTCGAGCAGGATTCGGCCGTTACGCAGCGCGGCCTGTCGAGCGATTTGGGTATCGCGCTGGGCCTCGCCAACGCGGTCCTCAAGCGCTGTGTCCGTAAGGGCTTGATAAAGATCGCGAATGCGCCGCTTAACCGTTACGCCTATTACCTGACGCCGCAGGGCATGGCCGAAAAAGGCCGGCTGACGGTCG
>VFQP010002894.1_pt1 | contig 18366 bp, 15 predicted proteins | sample 3512351 | NCBI WGS metagenome assembly VFQP01 (sample SAMN10412372, study PRJNA504923) | tailings metagenome | isolation source: Relicate 1 Philex TSF1 revegetated site | place: Philippines: Tuba, Benguet | collected 2017-08-29
AGCAGGATACGACCACCGGCGAAGTGGGCATCCGTGGCCGCTTCACAACTGGCCCGGTCAAGCACAGCGTGAACCTGGGCTGGTCCGGACTGGAGCAGGAAAAGCGCTCGGCCTACGAACTGTCGCGCTCGTTTGCGACGAATCTTTATGATGCCCCCTCGGTGGATCGGCCGGCTACGTGGGTCGCGGCGAGCAGCATGACCGATCCGCAGGTGACAGGCCGCACCAACCTGAATGGTGTGTCGGTGTCAGACACGATGGGCTTCCTGAACGATCGTGTGCTGCTGACCGCTGGCGTACGCCATCAGGTCATCAATGTGCGCAACTACGCGTACAACACCAGTGCGGTAACGCCGTATAGCGCTACCGCAACGTCGCCGATGTTTGGCCTCGTGGTGAAGCCGCTGCAGAACCTGTCGGTGTACTACAACCACATCGAGGGGCTGGCACAGGGTCCGACGCCGCCGACGACCGCCGCCAACCGCAATGAGACGTTCCCGCCGATCAAGTCCAAACAGGACGAAGTGGGCGTGAAATACGATGCGGGCAAGTTCGGCACTACGCTGGCGTTCTTCCAGATCAAACAGCCGAATGGCTTTACCGACGGCACCACCAACCTGTTCGTGGTGGCTGGCGAACAGCGCAACCGTGGCGTCGAGTGGAGTGTGTTTGGCGAACCGCTGCGTGGCCTGCGCCTGCTTGGCGGCGTTGGCTATATCGACACGAAGATGTCGAACACCGGCAATACGCTGACCGAAGGCAAGGATGCGATCGGCGTACCGAACTACACGCTGACCGCGAGCGCCGAGTATGACCTGCCGTTCGTGCCGGGCCTGACCGTATCGGGGCGCTATATCCAGACCGGCCGCCAGCAGGCCAATGCCACCAACACGATCAGCCTGCCGTCGTGGAACCGCTTCGATCTGGGTGCGCGCTATGCATTCAAGGCCGCGCAACTGCGCTACACGGTGCGTGCATCGGTCGAGAATCTGGCCGACAAGGACTACTGGGCCTCGTCCTACGGTGGCTACCTCGTCGTTGGAAACCCGCGTACGTTCAAGCTGTCGATGACGGTCGACTATTGATGAATCTTGACGATCGAGCGTAGGCGCGACGGGTTCTGATGCAGCGCAGCGGGACCTGTAATGCAAGAAGGCCGCAATTGCTTGCGGCCTTCTTCGTTTTTTGCGCTATTGCGTTGCTTCTTGCTTGCCGCGCGCTCAGGCGTGGATGGCCGAGGGCTCCAGGCGCTTGCCGGTCAGGCTGGCAACGGCAACGGCCATGGCCTGCTCGCGCGCTTCGTCCGCGGCCGGTGCCGGCAGGAAGCGCTCGGGCGCTTCGCGGGCCAGTCGTTGCAGGTGGCGCAGCTTGGCCTTGAGGCCGGGCTCGACACGCGAATCAGGCGTGACGGTGGACGGGCATGCCACGCCGAGGATGTCGAGTGCCTGGCGGAAGTTGTCCACGGTCAGACCTTCGCGCGGGTCTACCTGTACCAGGCGGGCGCGCTGGGCCTCGGTGAACGTTGCGGCAGGCGCGGTCGACAGGATGACCCATGCACCCGGCGCGGCGCGCTGGCCGAACCATGCGTCGATCTCGGCGCCGTGACCGCCGGCCACCGGCGGCGTCATGCCTTCGACCTGAAGGTCCAGTTGCTGGAAGATGGCCGCCGGGGTGCCGCGACGCCACGCGTCGGATACCACCACGCGTGCACCGGCAATACCGAACAGGCGGCGCAGGAAGCCGAGTGCGATGGGGTCGAAAAACCTGACATCGCGCAGTGTGCCCGTATCTGGCGTACCGCCGAGGCGGGCAGCGGAGCGGTCCGAATACAGGACGCCGGGTACGTCCAGCATGATGAGGCGTTCAGACATGATTTCTCGTGTGAATCGGTGATGGGATGAATCAAGCGTATCCGGCTTTTGCGTGAGAAAGGCGACACAAAGTGTGCGTAAGTGCAACAGTTGTGTAACTTGCTCGCGCGACTCGTAAATGCCGGTTACCCCTTTCTCCTAATTGTTTCTCGCGGACACACCTGCCGCGCCAGGCCTTGGATTCCGGCCTGATCCGCATGCGGAAATTGCCGTAATGCACGCCTCAACGGGCGGTGATCGAACCTGGTTGACAGGAATTTGAAAGGAAATGTTCGTAGGACTGACACAGAACGCCGCCGGCTGCGACCGTGGCGGTGGCGGAGGATTGCCGGCTGGCCCGCTGGCTACCGTTTGCGCAGTAATTGCATTTCGAAATGCTCGAACGCGTATTGGCAGGGGATGCCACAGAACAGGTCGGCTTGCCCGACTGGCCGCTCGCAGGCATGGCAAGTGCCACAAGGCCGCAGGCGCGGTGCCCAGTCGCGGCCCGCGTTCTCGAATTCCTCATGAAACGACGTATCGTCCTGCGCTGCCTTGCGTAGCATGTGTTTTCCGTTTCCACGCCTGCGTTGATCGATGTTCTCCCGGCCGCGCTGCGGGCACAGGCGCCAGCGGTCATGCTAGTGAGGCTGGCCGGGATCGCAAATCGGAACATCATTGTTTACGGCGTTGTGGCGGAAAAATGAAGCGGCGCGCAGGTGGGTACGGATGCCGGCCAGTGGGCGCGGCACCCGCGTTTGCGGCAGTGCAATAGCGGTTGCGGGAAGGCGGGCTAGAACTGAAAACGCGCAACGTCGCCTTCAAGGGCCGCGGACTGGCGGTCGAGACGCGCGGCCTGTTCCGTCACCACGTCCACCAGCCGGGCATTGTCGGCGCTGGTCTGCTCCAGTTGGGCCAATGCCTCGCTGACCGTGCGAATGCCGCTGGCCTGTTCATCGGACAGCGTGCGTAGTTCCGCGGCCAACGTATGGCTGTGATTCACTGCGGCATTGATTCCCGCCATCGCGCCTTCCACGCGCGCACTGAGATCGGCGCCGCGTGCAATCTCGTTGGCGGCATCGCCAATGATGCCGCCAATCTCGCGCGCAGCGGTGGCACTGCGTTGCGCCAGCGCACGCACCTCTTGCGCCACGACGGCAAATCCGCGTCCGGCCTCGCCGGCACGCGCAGCTTCGACTGCAGCGTTTAGCGCCAGGATATTGGTCTGGAATGCAATCCCTTCGATGACAGCGACGATGTCCGAGATATTGCGCGACTGCGCATGAACGTTGGCCATGGCGCCGCTCATGTCGCGTACCGCCGCCATGCCGGCACCGGTGGCTTCGCGCGCGCGGCTGGCCATATTGCTCGACTCCTGTGCCTGCGCGTGGGCCTGCTGGACCAGTGAGGTAAGACGCGCGACATTGGCGGCCGCTTCGGTCAAGGCGGTGGCCTGCGTGGCGGTGCGCGTCGACAGTGCCTGGTTGCCGTGTGCAATGCCGTTGCTGGCCGCAGCAATCTCATGCGCGCACTGCTGGATACGCACCAGTACGCCAGCCAGTTCATCGCGCATTTCGGCCAGGTTGAACAGCAGGCTGGCGTCGTCATTGCGACGCAGTGCGATATGCGCGGTCAGGTCGCCACCGGCGATACGGTTGGCCACGACAGCCGCATCGCGCGGTTCGCCGCCGAGTTCCCGTGTCAGGCTACGCGCGGCGATCCATGCAAGCAAGCCGGCCGCGAGCAGGCTTGCCACGAGCAGCGCTCCCATTACCGTTTGCGCCGTGATTTGCGCGGCGGCCACACCGGCCACCGTATCGGCTGCCTGCCGGGCCAGCGCGGTACGCGTGGTTTCGATCAGCGCGCCAAGTTTCTGCAGTTGCTCGCCCAGGAAATGACTGTCGATGGACACCGAGGCATCGAACTGCAGCGCGTCGAGCGGTTGCTTGCGGATCAGTTCGACATAGCGGTTCACGAGTTCACCCGCGGCGGCGCGTTCCTTTTGCAGCGATTGCGCCTGCGCGGGCGCGGCACTGCGTACGCCATCGACTGCGGCATCGAGGTGTTGCAGTGCCTGTGCGATGTCGTTGGCGGCGGTGTCGCGCTCGGCTGTGCTGGTGGCCGCTGTCAGTGACAACTGTGCACGGCCCAGTTGCGCCAGTGATGCCTGCGCACGCTCGGCGGAGATGGCACCGCGCATGTCGCGCTGATACAGCGTATCGGTGTCGCGTTTCAGATCGATAAGATTGACGATGCCGGTCAGCCCCACGATCGCGCCGAACGCGTAGACCAGCACAAAAGCGGCGCAGAGCCGCACGACCAGCGGCAGTCGCGCCAGTCCTTGCCATATGGAATTGCCCCGCCGTCCAGGCAATCCCAGTTTGATGGCTTGCAACACGAATAACACTCCTTCGGGGCGCTGCCCCGCCATGCCATGACCCGGAACGCTGCGGCAGGCCGGCCTCTGGAGATCGGAGTGCAATCCGGTCGGGGGCGGTCCTGCTGCAGTGCGGCATGATCGTCCGTCACCGGGATGACAACTCGATGACACTTTGAAAGTGGCGAGGTTGTCATACGTGCGACACGTTAAGGTCGCGCGGGAAGGAAGTTGGGAGGTTAGTGGCCTGCCGACACGTTGGCATCGTCGAACGGCACGCGACGGCGGGTCAGTTCTTCACGGGCTGCGTTGTCGAGAATGTCGAGCCGGTAACCCTGCGCGTATACAACCGTGACAGTCACGCCGTTCTCTGCGCACAGATTGAGCGTGCGTCGCATGCGCGAGACCAACCCGGCCAAAGCGCGTGAGGATGGGGGCAGGTCATGGCCCCAGATCGTATTCTCGATACGCTGGCTGCCCAGGATGCGTCCGGCATTGGCGAACATCAGCATCGCGAGGTCGAACTCCTTTGGCGTCATCGGAATGCGCTCGCCATTCAGCGTCGCGTAGCGACCCGGATTGTTGAGTTCGTAGGGACCGGCGCGCAGCGGCATGTTGGCGCGCAGCCGGGTGCCGGCGAGCCGCCGGCGCAGTGCCGCGATGCGGGCCAGCAGCACGCGCGCGCTGAGCGGACGTACCACATAGTCATCGGCGCCTGCATCGAGCGCCTCCACCATGTCGTCGTCATTGCTTTCGCCGGAGAACATCACGATCGGCACGTCGCGGTTGCGCACCGCGCGCACCGCACGAACCACGTCGATGGCGGAGATGTCGGGCAGATCGCGGTCAATCAGCAGCATGTCGTATTTGTCGTGATCCAGATCATGGATCAGGTCACGACCGGCCTGGAAAACGCTGCATTGGAAACCAGCGATGGAGAGCAGTTCCCGCATCGGATGGAGAGGAGAGGCGCGGCTGGCCAGCAGCGCAATATTGGTCTGGGGATTCATACGACGCTATCGAACAGGCAAAATGCATTGAAATGGATTAACACGTCGCAGCGTATCGACGGGGCATGGCTGGAACAATCGGCATTCCTTTAAAGGGACGGTCGCCATGTCGCTGTCCAACGTGTTTTTACTGCGCGGCGTTATCCACAGAATTTGTGGATAACCTCTGGGGAGAACCCGAGGGCCGGGCCAGGGGCCGGCAGGGCGTCGGTCTGACTAAAAAATAGGCAGGAGCTTGCGATGTATGGTGATCTGTGACGAACGGTGCGTTTAAGCAACGCGCTATGCCAGAATATGGCTCATCGTGTCCGGGCCGTTCAGGTGGCAGCCGCCTATGCTGAGTCCAAGCGTCATCGCCGAGATCATCTTCGCCTTCCACATCGTGGGCGTCATCGCGGCATTGCATGCTGTCATCACGGTGCGTACAGCGCCTGGCGCGATTGCGTGGGCCGGCTCTCTGGTGATGATGCCGTACTTCGCACTGATCCCGTACCTGATCTTCGGACGTAGCCGCTTCGCCGGTTATGTCAATGCGCGCCGCTTCAACAATGACCGTCTGCGCGAGATCCGCCAGAGCATGACCGTGCAGGAGCGCAGGGCGCTTGGCGCCAGTGTGGTACGCGTGCCGGAACAGTCCTGCATGCGTGCGCTGCCCAACCTGACCGGTATCCCCTGCCTGTCAAACAACCACGTGCGACTGCTGATCAATGGCGATGCCACGTTCGAGGCCATCTTCGCCGCGATCGATGCTGCTACCCAGCAGGTGCTCGTGCAGTTCTTCATCGTGCATGACGACGAGCTGGGCCGTGCGTTGCAGCGTCGTCTGTGCGAACGTGCCCAGGCAGGCGTCAAGGTTTACTTTCTGTACGACAGCATTGGATGCCACGCGCTGGGGCGCGGCTATGTCCGTGTCCTGCAACAGGCGGGCGTGGAGGCGCGCCCGTTCTCGACCCATCCGGGGTTCGTCAACCGTTTCCAGCTGAACTTCCGCAATCATCGCAAGCTGGTGGTCGTGGACGGAGCCAGCGCTTTCGTCGGCGGGCACAACGTCGGCAACGAATATCTTGGCAAACGGCCGCCACTTTCACCTTGGCGCGACACGCATATCGAGATCCGCGGCGGTGCGGTGCTCGACCTGCAGATGGCGTTTGCCGAGGACTGGTACTGGGCGGCGCGCGAGGTGCCTCATCTGATGACGCCGCCGTCGCGCCCGGCTGGCGACATGGTGTGCCAGGTCGTGCCGTCGGGTCCGGCCGATCCGCAGGAAACCTGCTCGCTGTTTTTTGTCGAGGCGATCCAGTCCGCCACGCGCCGGCTCTGGATGACATCGCCATACTTCGTGCCAGACGAAGCGGTCTTTGCCATGCTGCGTCTCGCGGTGCTGCGCGGCGTGGACGTGCGCATCCTGATTCCGTCGCGGCCCGATCACCTCGTGGTATACGGCGCGTCCACGATCTACGCATACCAGGCCATTCGCGCCGGGGTAAAGGTCTATCGGTACCAGCCTGGCTTCCTGCACCAGAAGGTCATCCTGATCGACGACGAGGCAGCCGCGGTGGGCACGGCCAACCTCGACAACCGTTCATTCCGTCTGAACTTCGAACTGATGGTGATGACCGCGCATCCGGCGTTCGCGGCGGATGTGGCGCGCATGCTGGAAGCCGACTTCGCCCAGGCGCGCCAGATCGATGGCAACGATTTCCTGAAGTCGCCGGCTATGCTGCGCGTGGCGATGCATGTCGCGAAACTGTTCGCGCCGATTCTCTGACACCAGGCCGAGACGATCATAAGTCAGGAAGTGGCGGTATTTGTGTACACTGTCTACTAATATTTGCAGATGACGTGGACATTGTTCACCTGGGAGCTGTCATGACCCGTACCGCCGCCGCAACGCCTCCCACCCGCACCACTTACCGGCATGGCGACCTGCGCCGTGCATTGCTGGAAGCCGGCATCGACCTGGCCCGGCACGGCGGCCCCGATGCCATCGTATTGCGTGAAGCCACGCGCCGTGCCGGTGTGGTACCGAATGCCGCGTACCGCCACTTTGCCAACCGGCAGGACCTGCTGCAGGCCGTACGCGCGTCTGCGCTGTCAGGCCTGGCGATGGCCATGGAGGCCGAACTGGCAGGCATTCCAGCCGACGCCTCGGCCGCGGAACGCGCGCGAGGCAGCCTGCGTGCGGTAGGCACCGGATACCTGCGGTATGCGTTGGCCGAAACCGGGCTGTTTCGTACGGCATTCTCGGTACCGGACGATGTCGAGGGTGATGCGGATCCCGCCAAGGCCGGCAACAGCGGGCTGAACCCGTTCGAACTGCTCGGCGCGGCACTTGACCGATGGGTAGACGCCGGCTTGCTGGCTGAGATCCGGCGGCCCGGCGCGGAATATATCGCGTGGTCCGCGGTGCATTGGCTCGCGGTGCTACTGATCGACGGACCGCTGCGCACGCATGCCAGGGAGCAGGCCGCGACGATTGGCCAACGGCTGCTCGAAATGGTCGAGAACGGACTGCAGGAAAAGTGTTGAGGAACTAAAAAAAAGATGCCACACGGCGGGGAGCCGCGAGGCATCCGAAGCAAGAGTATCAGGGGAGGGGTCAACCCTGAACTCGTCTGGGTCACCCGTATTGCACGGGTGAGGCGCAGTGTAAGAAGACGTTTCTGCTTCGAGAATCGGAATATTCTGAAAGTAGTGCAGACTTTTCTGGATTTGTCGGCAGGCCCGGTGTCTAAGTCATGTAGGCAGCCGTCAATCCGGGTTGTCGAGCAGGAATCGCGGGAGACCAGCAATGCGTGGCGTACGCAGGAAAATGCCTGTGGTCGTGGCAGGGATGGCACTCATGCTGGGCGGATGCGTCTGGTATCCGGGTTATGACGTCGCAACGGGCTACGGGTACTACGACAGCAGCTACCCGATCAGCTACTACGGCTCCTTCTACAACGGTTACCCGAACTACAACTACGGCAACTACAGCGGTTATCCCTACGGTTATCCGTACGGGTATGGCTCATGGCCAGCGTATGGCTATGGTTATGGCAGCGTGTGGCTGGGCTATGGCTGCTGCGGGTACCGGGGTTACTACGGATACCGCGGCTACTACGGTTATCGCGGCCATGGCTACTACGGATACCGTGGTGGGTATGGTGGGGGATACGGCGGCTACCGCGGCTATGGCGGCTATCGTGGCTATGGCGGTGCGTATGGCTATGGCGGTGCGTACGGAGGCTACCGCGGCGGTGGCGGTGGCCGCGGCGCAGGACGCGGCGGCGGTGGTGGCGGGCATCGCTGACAATGCGCGCCACCGACCCGCACGTCGCGCGGGAGGATGGACTAGGGCAACTGCCGTAACTGGCCGATGACCGACATCAGCCGGCCGTGTGCCACGGTTACCGAGGCCTCGTCCTGCAACGCTTCCTGATAGCGTTGGCGAAACGCCGCTTCGCCGCGTTCACTGAACAGCTTCTGCGTGGCGCCGGCCACGGCACGGCAGGTCTCGTCATGATGTTCGTCGCCATCGAGTTCTTCGTCGATCTCGATGATCAACCGCGACAACGGATCGAGCCAGCGGAAAAACGATTCCTCGGTCACCAGTTGTACAAACTGACCTGCGGGAATCGGGCCATGCAATCTTTCATACTGGCCACGGTCGTAGCCAATGACTTCCTTGTGCACCTCGAGCAATGCCGCACGCAGGGCACGTAGCCCCGAGCGGCGGGTTTCCTGAGTCGCAAGGAACTGTTCGCTGGGCATGCCCATCTCCACTTTCCTGTTCAAGGGCAGGCGCAATTGACATGATCATCCGCGGCGTCCTCCCGGGGCCACCCATTCGCCTGCCCGTTGTTATTGGTCGCACACATTCATGCTCGATGAGATGTACGGTGCGCAAGTCAGTATAGGCAGCGGCATGGCCCCAATCTAGCGCGACTGCCTAGCGAAATACCCGTATTGCGGCCCTGCCGCAAAGCATGCGGGCCATGTGGGACTTGCGTTGCAGCAGATGTCCACATTGCAGTGCAGCGTCAATGCTCCTTCGCACGCAGAGTGCTGATCACGGCGCTGATCACGGCGCGAGTGACGTGGGCGATGTGAGACGCATCCGGGCCAGTAGCGGCAGATGATCGGAAGCCATCCGGGCCAGTGCGCTGCGATGGCTTGAGACACTCACCAGATGCGCGCGCGGCGAGGTCCAGATGCGGTCGAGCGCGAGTACCGGGTATCGCGACGGGAAGGTTGCGACATGAGGCGTGCGCTCGAAATATGCGTGCAGCCAGCGCAGTGGCCGACCCCACAGGAACCACTCGTTGACATCGCCGAGCAGGATGGTCGGTTGTGACGGGGTTTCGGCCAGCGCGGTCAACAGGCGTCGCACCTGCCAGCGGCGTTCGCTCGGGCGCAGTCCCAGGTGCGTGGCAATGACGCGCAATGCGAAAGTGCCCGATTCGATCGCGCTGCAAGCCAGTTGCGCATCGATGGCGCCGCGTGGCTCGCGACCCTTTACGCTGAGGTCGATATGACGCACGCTCAAAGGCGCATAGCGCGTCAGCAACGCATTGCCATAGTCGCCGGTGTCGTGTACCAGCGTTGGTCCCGGAATCGCATGCAGGCCGGCGCGGGAGGACAGGAACCGCAACATATCGAAGCCTGTGGCACGTGTCTCTACTTCCTGCAATGCAATCAGGTCCGCGCGCAGTTCGCTGAGCACGTCGCTGATGCGGTTCGGCACGAAATGCCCATCGGTACCGACGCCGCCATGGATGTTGTAGCTCGCCACAGCGATATCCGCATGCAGGGCCGCGGTGCGTGCCGGTGCGTTCACCGTACGCCCTCGCCAGACGCGGTGCGCGTGCAGCGCGAATCGTCGGTACGTGAAGTGTCGCGACGATGTTCCCGCTTCAACCGGTTATCGCGCCGTTGCCGGCGGCGGCGCAAGACCCACCAGATGCCCGCCGGTATCAGCAGCACCAGTGCCAGCCATGCAAACGTGGCGGCGCCCGGATTACGCGCAGCTGCCGCAATGCGGTCCACCAGCGACGCCGACAGGACGATGCCTGGCGACATGCCAATGGCCGTGCCCAGCAGGCAGTCGCGCAAGCGTATGCGCGATGCGCCAACCACGAGATTGACCAGCGTGAACGGGGCCACTGGCACCAGCCGTAACACCACCATGGCCAGTAGCCCGTGCTGACTGACCTGCTGGCTAAGCCGGTTCAGGCGCCGGCCGCCAAACCGCTGCACGGCATTGCGGCCGAGCAGGCGGCCGGCCGTGTATCCGGCCGCGGCGCTAAGCACGGTTCCGCCAAGCGCAATGGCGCCGCCATACAATGGGCCGAACACCACTACCGTCACGACGATCAACACCGTCACGGGAAACATCACCAGCCCACCGAGCACGAACGTTCCCATCATTGCCAGCGGCGCAAACGGCATGTCGTCCACGCGTTGCACCAGTGCCAGCAGGTGGCGGAAGTCGGCCCATTCACGCAGCGGCGTATAGCGCCATGCGAACGCTATGCCAGCCAGCAGCAATGCGAATGCCACCAGCATCGCCACGCGGCTGGCCACGCGCGGGCGCGCCTCGTGGCTGACAAACTCGGCCATGACCTGGTCGGTATCGATGGGCTCCATCGGATCGAGCAGCGTTGCATCGGGCAATGCCGCGTCGATGTCTTCCGGAACGGTCGGCACGAATGGCTGCAACGTGCGGCCGTCGCGACGATGCAGTGCAGCCAGCGCCTGGTTCAGGCGCGGGTGGGCATCCATCGCTTGGGTCAAGGCCTCGGGGGTTACCGCAAGATGCTCGCACAGCAGCCGGTTGCGCATGCTGGCAATTGCCGCGGCAACGCGTGTATCGCCACATGCTTCGATCGAGAGATTGCACTCGGTGTCAAGCCCAAACGACCGGTTGCTCAGGTTGGCCGAGCCGATCGTCAGCAAGCGGTCGTCCACGGTCATAATCTTGCTATGGACATTGACACAGGCATCGCCGAGGCCCGGTATATGCGGGCAGTAGAGCTGGAAGCGCTGCTGTGGGTCGGCGTCGCGCAGGCTACGATAAAGTCGTGCGCGCAACACGCCCATGCTGGCTTCTTCCAGCCAGCCACTTTCGGTGCGGCGTGACACCAGCGCGATATCTGGTCCATCCGGCTCGCGCAGCCGCGCCGAGAATGCATCGGCAATCAGGCCGGAGCTGAAGTACTGGTTTTCAAGGTAGAGGTTGTCTCGCGCGCTGGCAATGGCATCGGTGTAAAGCTCGCGGATCTCGCTGAGCGCCGGCATGTCATCGCGTGCGGGAAACGTGCGGCTGATTCCCACCGCTACGTCGGTGACATCGGGTCTCACCTGGGCGGGCCACCGATCGCCAGTGCCGCTGTTGTGGTGCTTGCCCGGGATGCGTGGATGGCGGCCCGTCGCGCACAGCCAGCGAGCTGCGGCGAGCTCGCCCAGTGCCTGCGCGGCTGCGCCATCGACCATGCACTGAACATCGTGGAACGGCGCATAGGGTTTGCCGTCGGGGTCCGCGCGGCGCGGCTCGTCGGCCAGGTGATGATGGGTGTCCCAACGCCGGATCGTCAGATCGAGACCGCCTACGAAAGCCAGTTGGTGGTCGATGACCACGATCTTCTGATGATGCGAGGCACCGGCCGGATGATTGCCATCGAGACAGAACGACAGTCGGCGGTGGGTTTGCCAGTGCTGCCGCGCAGCCGGCAGGAATTCGCGTTCAAGTGCGAACACCATCGCGTAATCCCAGCTCAGCACGTAGATACGGAGGCCGCGCTTGCGGCGGCATAACGCGTTGAGAAAGTCGCGCAGTTCGGCCGGCAGGCCATCGGCAGGATCGTCGGGCGACAGGCGCATGCGGCTGTCGATATCCCAACCGAGGATGAATACGCTGTGTTCGGCGCGCGTCAATGCTTGCCGTAGCGCGCTGAAATACGCATCGGCATCGACCAGCATTGCAAAGCGCTGGCAGGGTTCCACGCGCCAGCAGTTGTGGCCCGGACGGAGCAGGGGGCGTTCGGCATCGTTTGTCATGGCGAACGGTACGTCGCGCAAGATTCATACCGATGCTGCCAGCGCGCGTTGCATGCCGTGTCGGCCGCTTGCGCAGTGTGCGCCTTACTTGCCTTTGTAAAACTTTCCGGCTAACTGGGGATGGAAACGGTAGAGATGGCTGCGCTGCGCCATGCGCCGGGCGGTCTGCCAAAGCGCCTGGCAAATGCGCGTGTGAACGTGGTCTGGTCGGGATAGCCAACGCCATGGGCAATATCGGCCAGCGGCATGGTGCCAGCCATCAGCCATTGCACGGCCTGGTCCAGACGCAGGCGGGTCTGGTAACCGTGAGGCGTGTCGCCGAACGCTTCGCAAAACAGCGTGTGGAAGCGTCGCGCACCCCAACCGACGCGGGCAGCAAGCTGGTCGACGCGCAGCGGCGCGGCCAGGTGCGCGCGCAGATAGTGGTCGACGGCCATCACCGGAAAATGCGCCGCGTTGTGCGTAGCATTGTCGCGTTCGTCGAGTCCCAGCATCGACGAGAGGCCATCGGCCAGGGCGGCGGCCTGCTGCCACGCATATTGGGATGGCATGGTGGGCGACGCGTGCTGCAGTGTGGCCAGTGTGCGCACGCGCGCGGCAAAAGCGCCGTCCATCGAGAACGTGCGCGGCCGGGCCATCAGGCGCGCCGGCAAGGCCACGGAACTGGCCGGGAAATCGGCCACGAGCTGCAGGTTGCGGGTCAGTCCCGCGCACAGGTGATGCTCGCCAGCCGGGATCACCAGGCCGTGGCCATGGTTCACACGGTAGGCGTGTCCGTCGATCTCGAGCTCGATTTCGCCATCGACGCCGAACAGCAGTTGATGGTAATCGTGCGCATGCCCGAACGGCCGCCGTTGATAGCGGCGCGGCTCGACCAGCGGCGAGGCATGTTCAACGAGCTTCGGCATGACGCGGTTTTGCGTGCGTCTGACACAGCCAGACACCAATGCCGGCCACACCCATCCCGAGCCACTGCAGCGCACCCAGATGATCGCCGAACAGAAGCGCGGCCTGGACCGCAGCCAGTGGCGGCGCCAGGAACATCAGTGCGGCGGCATTGGCCGCCTGGCCCTGGCGGACCAGGCGCAACAAAAGCCAGGTGCCGATTCCCGAGAGTACAAACGCGGCCCACGCCAGCGACAGCCACAATGTGGGGCCGGCTTCCCAGCGCAGCGTGCCGGGGCCGCCCGATGCACAGACCACCACGCCGGCCACGAGCAGGGCGCCGGCATTCTGCCAGGCTGAGCGGGCGCGGATATCCGCGCGGGCGATCGAGGTTTTCTGGAGCAGGGTACCCATGGTGATGGAGAGAATGGCCAATACGCCGACCAGGACGATCCACGGCGACACCGCGTGTGGCGCGCTGGCCTGCATGGCTGGCAAGACTACCAGAGCCACGCCCAGCGCGCCCAGGCCAAGGCCACGCCACGTGCGTGATGAAGGGTGCTCCCTTAGCAGTGGAATGGCAAGCAGTGCGGTCAGCAATGGTTGCAAGGCACCCAGCAGTGCCATGATCGACGGAGACAGACCATGGGCTACCGCGCCGTAGCCGGCACACAGGTAGATGCCCTGCATCAGCGCGCCGGCCAGCAGGTGACGCGGCACCTGCGCCAGCGGCGGCCATATGGCGCGGCCCGCGAGGGCAGCCACGGCGAACAGCAGCGCGGCCAGCGCAAAGCGGGCCAGCAGGAACAGGCTGGTATCGGCTACCGGCACCACGGCCTTGCCGACGATAAAGCCGGTGGACCAGATCAGGACAAAGGCCATGGCGGGCAGCCAGGCAGGAACGGAGCGCGACATCTTGAGTAGACAGGAGACAAAGGCCAGGCGAATGCCGTGGCCGGATTCCGGGAAACTGTCCGAGAGGCTAACCGGCTGGCGGAGCGATGTCTTGGCAAATCCTGCAGCGTGACGAGGATTCTGCGGTAATGTGCGAGCGCGTCACGCGCTCCCGATGCCTGATGCCCGCCTCAAGTCCGCCTCAATTCTCGCTAACTCCGCCCTCATGCCCGATTCCACAGCAAGTCCGCAACAACGCCTGATCGACGAACTCGGGCTGACCCCGCACCCGGAAGGCGGTTTCTATCGCGAAACGTACCGCGATAACGCCCGCGTCACGCGGCTTGCCGACGGCGCGGAGCGGTCCGCGTCCACGGCCATCTACTACCTGCTTTGCGACGATGCCTGGTCGGCCTGGCATCGCATCCTGGCCGACGAAGCGTGGCACTTCTACGCCGGCGATGCCATCGATGTGCATGTGCTTACGTTGGAAGGCAAGCTGGTCACGCACCGGCTTGGCAATCCGCTGACAGACCCTGGTGCGGTGTTCCAGGCGGTGGTGCCGGCCGGCTGCTGGTTCGCGGCGGAACGTGTGCCGGGCCCGGCCGGCTATGCGCTGGCTGGCTGCACCGTGGCCCCAGGCTTCGAGTTCAGCGAATTCGAACTGGCGCATGTGGCCCAGCTGGCGGCATCACATCCAGACCACGCGGCGCTGATCGTCCGGCTCGGCCGCAGGTAGTCCACGGCCAGGCGCTCAGACTGCCTTGACCTGCTTGCGCAGGTACTCGACCACGCGTGCCGCACGCGGCGACAGCGACCATTCGGACCGGTGGATCAGCCAGAGCTTGTCGATCACCGGCAACTTGCAGTCCAGCACCTTGATCTGGGTCTTCTGCACAAACGCCTGGCGCGCATAGCGCGGGATCACCGTGAAGCCGAAGCCTCGTGCCACGGGTTCGAGCATCAGGCCCACCTGGTTGCTGAAACCACGGCAGGGCAGGGTCTGCACGCCGGGGTTGCCCGGATAGTGACGGCTTAGCAGGCGGCTTGCCATGGCCTTGCCATCCGGGTGGTCGACAAAGCCGATGCGCTCCAGGTCAGACCAGCTCTCGATCGATTCGGTGGCCGGATACACCAGTTCCAGCGGCTCTTCGCTAAACGGGCTTGCTGCCAGCCTTGCGTCATCGGGCTTCAGCGATACCAGGCCTACGTCATAACGGTTTTGCAGCACCCCTTCGAGCACTTCGGCATCGGGCGCAAAGCGGTGGCGGATGATCAGGCCAGGTGTCTCGCCCTGCAGGTCGAGCAGGCGTGGATACAGGAACAGGCCAATGCTGCCGGGGGTGATCAGGCTGACCAGCCCAGACGCGCCGTCGTCGGCCAGTCTCACGCGCAAGCGTTCATTGGCCTGCTCCATGTCGCCGCAGTATTCGAGCAATGCCTTGCCGGCCGGTGTCAGTTCGAGCGCACGCGGGCGGCGAATCAGCAGCGGGCCCAAGGCTTCTTCAAGGTGGCGGATGTGCTGGCTGACCGCAGCCTGGGTAAGTCCGAGTTCATCGGCTGCGCCCGTAAAGCTGCCGGCCTGGGCAAGCATTGCAAACGAGCGGAGCCATTGGGGATTCAGCATTGCGGATCCTGCATAACAAAGTCTTATCGATCTAATAACGGAAAGTCGGTTTTCATTATAGGCGCGAACTCGTAAGATTGCTGCACTGCAACCCGCAACCTCACAACATCATGAGCACGCCCGCAAATCCAGTAAATCCGGCTGACTCGGCCGTTCCGGCCCTGTTTACACCGTTCCAGCTCAAGGACGTCACGCTGCGTAACCGTATCGCGGTGCCGCCGATGTGCCAGTACAGCGCCATCGATGGCCTGACCAATGACTGGCATCTGTCGCACTACACCGGACTGGCGCGCGGCGGTGCCGGTCTGGTCATCGTGGAAGCCACGGCTGTATCGCCGGAAGGCCGTATCACGCCCGGCTGCACGGGTTTGTGGAATGACGAGCAGGCCGTTGGCATGGCGGGCATCGCGGCGGCCATCAAGGCAGGTGGCGCCGTGCCGGGGATCCAGATTGCGCATGCCGGCCGCAAGGCCAGCGCCAACCGTCCATGGGAGGGTGACGACCACATCGCGGCCGACGATGCGCGCGGATGGACGCCGATCGGCCCCTCTGCCAAGGCATTTGGTGCGCATCTGCCCAGGACCCCCGAGGCCATGACGCAGGACGATATCGCACGTGTCCAGGCCGATTTCGTTGCTGCGGCCCGTCGTGCCCGTGATGCCGGCTTCCAGTGGCTCGAACTGCATTTCGCGCATGGATACCTGGCGCAGAGCTTCTTCTCGACCCATGGCAACCAGCGCACCGATGCTTATGGCAACGACGCAATCGGGCGCGGCCGCTTCCTGCTGGAAACGCTCGCGGCGGTGCGCGAGGTGTGGCCGGCCAACCTGCCGCTGACCGCACGCTTTGGCGTGATCGAATACGACGGCAACGACGAGCAAACGCTCAAGGAATCGATCGAGCTCGTGCGCGCCATGCGCGAAGGCGGACTCGATATGCTGAACGTCAGCGTCGGCTTTTCCACGCCTGATGCCCAGATTCCCTGGGGACCGGCTTTCCTCGCGCCGATTGCCGAGCGTGTGCGGCGTGAAGCCGGACTGCCGGTGGCATCGTCGTGGGGGATCGATGATCCCGTGATCGCCAATCGTGTGGTGGAGCAGGGACAGATGGACCTGGTGATGGTGGGCCGAGCGCTGCTGTCCAACCCGCACTGGCCGTACCAGACTGCCATGAAGCTTGGCCTGGAACGCCCGTCATGGGTACTGCCCGCACCGTATGCGCATTGGCTTGAGCGCTATCGCGTGCAATCGGCCTGAGCCTGAGCCTGATCCGCGACGCAGCGCTGGCCGGTTCAGAACGAACCGACCAGCGTTGCCAGCGCGATCACCGCCACCAGGGCCAGCAACGGCCCAACAATGCCGACCATCACGATGCCGCCATAGCTTTGCCGATGCGTGGCGCCGCATACGGCCAGTAGTGTCACGACCGCGCCATTGTGCGGCAAGGTGTCGAGCGTACCGGCGCTCATGACGGCCACACGATGCAATACCGCCGGGTCCAGTCCGATCTCGAGCGCGCGCGCCAGATAGGTGCCGCCGAGCGCATCAAGCGCAATGGTCAGTCCGCCTGAAGCGGACCCCGTCAATGCCGACAGCACATTGGTCGCAATGGCCAGCGATACCAGTGGCCCGCCTTCGATCGACAAGACCCAGTCACGCACCAGTGCAAAGCCGGGTAGTGCGGCCACTACGGAACCAAAGCCAACCAGACTGGCTACGCTCAGTACAGGTAGCGCCGCGGCATGGGCACCCGCGCCCATGCTGTCGCGTAGCGCGGGCAGGCGGCGAACATTCAGCAGCACCAGGCACACGATGGCCGCAGCCAGGGCCACGATCACCGACCACACGCCGCCCACTGCCTGCAGCGACGTGGCGCCCCATTCGGGCAGCCCCAGATAATCGGCATCGAGACGCGGCAACACGGCCATGCTCATGGTCAGGTTCACGCCGATCACCACCGCCAGCGGCAACAACGCAACCAGTGCGCCTGGCGCCTCGACGCTGCGCCGGCCATGCAGCGTTTCGGCCGGATCGAACTCGCGCGCGGTGCTTGCGCGCTCGCGGATCAATGGCCGCTCGGCAACCTCATCGACCCCGGCCGATCCGTCCGCTCCGTACCCTTCGCCATGACGGCGGGCCGCCGCTTCACTACGCGCCAGCCACCACATGCCGAACGCGAGCATGATCAGGCTGGCAACGATGCCGAGCCCGGGCGCAGCAAACGGTGTGGTGCTGAAGAACGGCATCGGGATGGCATTCTGGATGGCCGGCGTGCCGGGCAGCGCCGACATCGTGAACGTCGAGGTGCCCAGCACAATGGCCGCCGGCATTAGCCGTTGCGGGATATCGGCAGCCCGGAACAGCGCGTGTGCCATCGGCGCCAGCACAAAGAACGCCACGAACAGGCTCACGCCACCGTAGGTCAGCAGCGCGCCGGCCAGTACCACGGCCAGCATCGCGCGTTGCGGGCCGAGCGTGCGCGTCATCCAGTCCGCGATGGCGCTCACCGAGCCACTGTCGTCCATCAGCTTGCCAAACAGCGCGCCAAGCAGGAACAGTGGAAAAAACTGCGCGACAAATCCCGCCGCACTGCCCATGAACGTTTGCGTCCAGTGCGCCAGCAACGGTTCTCCGGCAGTGGCCGCGGCCAGTAGTGCCGCGGCGGGTGCGATCAGCAGTATGCTCC
>VFQP010002895.1_pt1 | contig 18364 bp, 13 predicted proteins | sample 3512351 | NCBI WGS metagenome assembly VFQP01 (sample SAMN10412372, study PRJNA504923) | tailings metagenome | isolation source: Relicate 1 Philex TSF1 revegetated site | place: Philippines: Tuba, Benguet | collected 2017-08-29
ACGTTGAACTCAAATAGCTGGGGGGAGACTCGAACTCCCGACCTCACGATTATGAGACAGCGTATCACGAGATGCCAACTGTCTCCATAGCAACGGGTTACACCACCCGTATGCGCGCGGTTCCCGCCCGCGTATGCGCAAACCCACCCACAGCACCGCCGCCCCTCTCGCCCCACGGAGCCGCGTCGGTCCGCCCCCCCCGGGCGGCCGACGCGGCCACCAAAATTACGCGACCTAGCCTGCGCGCACACATCAACACCCCCGGAGGGGACTGTGCGCGAAGCCATGCCATTTTTGAACAAGAACCGGTACTGGGCCAACTTTGGCCGGTTCGCCGCCGTGGGCGGCAAGCGGGAGCCGCTGGTGCCGCCCGGCGAAGAGTTTGCGACCACCGATCCCGTGGTCGCCCAAGCGCTTTTCAAGGCGCGCTGGGCCACGTACGAAAAGGCGCTGGACCGCCACCACGCCGGACTCCCGGCCGTGGTCAGCGACCAGCGCGGGCCCACGCTCGCCGACTACGCCGTCTCGTTCTTGGCCGCCCTCGCGGCCGAGCGCCAGACCGATGGGCGACCGGTCCATCGCGAGCGTGACTTGGACCGCCGGAAGCGGGGCATCCTCAATTGCCTCGAAACGCCCACCCTCCAGCGGGTGCGCTACCTCTCGCGGCTCGAACCGCAGGACGTGGACGCGATGCTCGGAGAGCTCAGCGCCCGCCGCAAGGTCGACGGCCAGCCGCTCTCCGCGGCCACGGTCCGGTCGTACGCCCTGGAGTTCTCCGCGATGTTGACGTTTGCCGTCAGTGAACGCGTGCTCACCGTCAATCCGCTGCCCAATAGCCGCTACCTGCCCCGCATCAGCAAGCGGACCGCTATCGAGGACGACGCCTACCTCACCCGCGCCGAACTCAAGGCGCTGCTGGACCACGTGCTGCCGTCGCCGCAGGTGCCGTATGCCATCGAGCTGGCCAAGACGCTGGTGTACACGGGCATGCGGCGCGAGGAAGCGATGGCCTTGCTCGTGCGCGACGTCAACTTCCACACGCAGCAGATCCGCGTCGCGCCGAACACGTTCCGCGACGGGAAGAGCGAAGCCGCCGAGCGCTCGATCCCGTTGTGGACGAAGCTGGCGGCGGTCCTCAAGCCGTACATCGGCGACCGCCCCGGCCACTCCCTGCTCTTCCCCAGTGTCATCCTCAAGACGCAGGCGCAGAAGAATGCGCCCATTCAGGACATCACGGGCACGCTGACCGCGGCGGCCAAGCGGGCGGGGATTCGCAAGTCGCTGGACCATCACATCCTTCGGCACAGTTATGTGTCGGCGCGGTTGCAGATGCTCCATCTCTCGGTCACCGGGACCACGTTGCCCGTCGATGCGCAGTTGATCGTGGGAGAGATCGGTCACTCCGACGAGACGCTGATCCGTCGCGTCTACGGCCACGTGACCCGCGAGCGCGTCGAGCAGGTGGAGCTCGATCTGTTCGAGGACCTGCCCGATGCGCAGACCGCACGGCAGCGCCGCTCGGCATATCACGGCGAGCGCATCCGGGCGGGGCGCGCCATCGAGAAGGCGCGCCGCGCCGCGGGAGACACCGAGGCCGCGGTCCCGAGCACGCCCCTGACCGCGGAGGAGCAGGAAGAGCGGCGCCGCCATGCGCGGAGGATCCGCGAGGCGGCGCGGTCGCACGGACTGTCCGAGACAGTGCTCACGACGCGGCTCATGGCGACGCCCGCCGAGGTCACGTCGATCATGTGTGGCGATCTGGGTCGCCTCCCCCTCGCCCGCATCCGGCGATTCGCCGCCGCCGTGGCGCGCATGGTGTAGGCAGCGCCGGCGGTGCCGTGTGCCCCAGACGTTCGGGGCACGCGGCACCACGATGCCCTGTGCTGTACGCGCGGGAGACGCGCCCGTTTTCGTCCAGAGGACACGGCCAGATCGCCAGCGCGTTTGCTGTGGCCTCCTCGGGCCGCGCAAACGCTCGGCCTCGAATGCCCCCAGCCGTCAGCGGCGATACGTCGCCCGCGGCCCCCGTCTCTTCCGGCGCTGGACCGCTGCGCCAGACGCCGATGAGGTGTGCGCCCCCCCGTTGACGGGTGGCACACCAAGCCGGCGCACATCGAATTTCAGGTTCCGCAGCCCGGCGAGAGGATCGGTATCACGGTCCGCCGATGCCGTGCCCGAGGCGCCTGACGGGCTGCTGAGGGCCCCCGAGACCGGGAACGAAGGGTCGAGCACGTCCGCACCGAATCGCCAGCCGAGAGGCGTGTGTACGGCCGGCGTGTACTGGCCAGCCCGCGCCCGGCGCCGGATCGTATCGTGGTTGCAGCGAACGAGGGTCGCGAGCTCCGCGACTGTGACCGGATAGGCGGCGAAGTCCAACAGGGTCTCGGCGCCCCGGTGCCCCTCGGCGGCGGCCCGCGTCAGCCGAAAGCGGGCGCTCTCCAGAAACACCCACTCGCCGTGGGCAAGGCGGCAGTCGGTAATCCGCCCCGTGCGCGCCCATTCGCGGATGGTGTACGCGGAGATCCCCCACCGCACTGCGAGCTCGGCGACGGTGAGGTGCGTGGGCCGGGCGGCCGAGCTGGCGGCGACCTCGGGAGCGGCGGCGGGGCCGACGACGGTGAGATGCGATGAACCTTTCATGGGAAAGGTCTAGCGCACGTAATTTTCTCCCCTCGACGGCGGTGACTGTCAGGGGGCCGAATCAGCTTTCCGGCGAACGGGTATCAACGGCCCGGCACCAGCATGGCCTTCCCTCTCAATGGCGAGGAATCACGTGCACTGGATCATCAATGGCCGACGTGTCTCCGCGGGCCACGCTGCCGGCGCGCTCCAACGAGCGGCACGAGATGCAATGCTGGCGGGAGCGAAGGACCATCTTTTCGAGCGATTCAGCCGGCTCCGACACCCAGCGACCGGCGAGAGCCCGACCGTGGTGGTCATGGGCGATCAGCTCGATGCGATTCGGCTGCGCATTGAAGGCTCGAGCGAACTGCTGGAGTTTGTGGCAAGCACCCTGACCCCTGAAGAGCGAGACCAGTGGATGCCCACCGTGCCCCTCCCCGCTGCACCGAAGGTGTTTCTCGGATTCGGATCCGAAGACCGAGCGGTCAGTGACCGGATCGCCAACGCGCTGCACGAGGCCGGCATTGACGTGGTCTTCTATGCGCCGTGGGATCTTGAGGCTGGCGAGAGCATCCCTGCGCGCATCGGCGAAGGTCTGGACGCGTGCACGCATTTTCTCACACTCTGGACACCGACCTCGCGAACGAAGCCGTGGGTGCGGGAGGAGGCGTTCGCCGCGTACATGAAGCGAGTACGGGGCGAGGCAAAAGTCCTCATCGTGCGCCACGGCACCGACGCGACGACGATCCCTCCGCTCTTGGCGCACCTGCTCTCGCCCGAACTCGGGACAGACACATTCGACGCCGACCTCGCGGAACTCATTCGCACCATCCGAGGGGTGTCCCGCCGGCCACCTGCGACCCCGAAGGTCATGTCGTCATCGCCGGACGTGCGATACAGCGAGGCCGCGCTCACCGTTGCGCGTATGTATGTCGAAGGGTCCGAAACTGGTCGCTTCGCGGATCCAACGTTTGACGTCACCGAACTGCAAACGCGTACTGGTCTGTCGGCCGACGAAATCGACGACGCCATCCATGAGTTGGGCGACCTCCTGACGCGCTTCCAGCCGGGCACGTTCGCCGCGAAGGACGAACTGTTCGCGGAGTTGGACGACCGCTTCTGCGATTGGGTGCCAGCCACTGATGCGTTGCGCATCGCCGGGGAGCTGGTGAACGGCCCCGAGGAAATCATCGATCCCCAGGTCCTTCTCGAGCGCTTCGGGTGGACCGTTCGGCGCACCAATGCCGCCGTCACGTGGCTCTCGATGCGACGCCTGATTCAGTTCAGCAAGGGGTCTTCGCAGCCCATGGTGACGCCGTGGATTCGGCGCACGGGTGAAACTCGTCGATTCGTCAAATCGAGGTCGGGCTTGTAAGCGCGTCGCGGCGGCCTCGCCGCGCATCCACTCGGCAGGCAGTACGCTCAATCAAACGCTGCCCGCCGCGACCGCGTACCGCCCGCCGCCGATATCGCGTACTTCGCCGAGCATGGCCAGAGTCTCGAGATGGCGATGCACGATGTCGCGCTTGGCGCCCACGAGGCGCTGCACGGCCTCCTCGATAGAGACCGGCGTCATGGCCGCCATGGAGCGCAGCACGGTGATCTGACCGATGGCGTCACTTGGCCACGGTGCGGGGGCGATGACGGCCCCAGCGCCGGTGACGGTGGTGGGCGTCGTGGGCAGGTCCAGTGTGGGGGCCACATTGGCACCGTCCGTGGCACCGCCAAACCGAGGACGCTGGTACTCCGGGCGCAACCAACGGACCTGCCCTAGGTCCTCTTCCTCGCGACGACGATCATGCAAGGCTACGAGGCGCTCAAGTACCAAAGCCGGTGGTTCGGGCCACGACCATCCGTAAGCGCGGGCGACCAACTGATCGAGCGCATCATGAAGGTCCCGCAGGACGCCGCACGCGGCGATGGTATGCAAGGCCTGTTGCCCCTCGTTCAGGCGTTCGCCCCTCCTGATCGCCTCAACGATGTCATAGACCTTCATGAGCGTGGCGTCCGGGTTGGCTTGCAGGGCACGCGCCCTGTGCGCTTCGATGTGCTCCGCCATCGCCCCAATCTCGGCGCGCAGAGCCGGCGGTGCGTCCGGGAAAGGGAAAGGATCGAAGCAACTGCCCTTGTTGTACCTTGGCGTGTCTCGAACGCCCATACGCCCGCCAGCGGCCAACGCCCAAATGATGTGGATCCGAGAGGAGAGCACGCCGAGGTGGTAGGCGTCGTCTGTCGCGATGGCGATAACTGAGTTGTCCGGCGCAACCGTCTGATCGAGAAAGACGAACACGCGATGCTTCGATGTCTCAGGCGTCGCGATGTAGCGCGGAAGCCCCGCCAACGCGGCGCGGAGTTCACGACGCGGCTCGCCGAAGCGCCACCAATAGTTCGCGTATACCGCACGCGGATTGACAGCGCGCTCGGGGAACACCCGGTCACGTACGATGTCGAAGGCAGCTGGGAAGGCGCGTGCCTCTGCCTCTTCCCCGAGGCCGAAGTCAATCAGCGAGACCCCGCGTGGGCGCGCTGTAAGGTCCTTCCCGTTCCGGTACTCTTTGACGACGGCGACGTGATCGGGATGCGCGGTGAGTAGTCGCGAGGCCTCGTCTGCTTCGAGGATGAAGCCGCTGCCGTGCAGCTTGAACCCCGGTGAGGAGAGGCTGGCGTTGGCCCGAAGTGGTTCCTGTACGGCTTGAGCCACGTCGGCGTGCGCAGTGAGGTCATGATTGAGGCGAGACACTCGCACCTCGCTGACAACGGCCACGTCGCCGCCGATTTTCTCAACCTTTTCCACCGTCACGAGCCGAGCATCGCGCGGGTCTCTTGCGAGGACGGTCATTGCGACGCGCACCTCCGCGCTGTCCGTCCCGTCGAACCACACGTGATCTGGGATCGCCCACGTCACCCGTGCCCTTTTCGATTCCGCGTGGGCGATCACCGCCCGATTCTGCCGCTGCGTGAGCGAGTTAGTCGTGATCAGGCCCGCCCGAACGGTGCGGCCACTCGCGACCGCCATCGCAGCTCGATGCCACCAGTAGGCGACGTAGTCAGCGGTGTCGGGCACATCCGGGTACGCTTGCCTTAGAGAGTCCACGTAACCATCGCCAAACATCTCGCGCTGACGGAATGCGCCGGCGAACGGAGGGTTCCCCACGATGAAGTCCGCCTCCGGCCACGGCGCCGGCCGTGCCCCCACGTGCTCCATGTACGGCAACGTCGCCGCCGGGTCGGGCACCAGCTCGCCCGTGACCGGGTGCGTGATGCGCGGTGTGGGATCAAGGCGGTCCTTCTCAGGCACATGACGCACGGTGTCCCATGCCAGCACGGCGTCTCGCAGCTCGAGGGTGCCGGTGTCCATGAGCACCGGCTCGGGCGGCTGCACGTGATGGTGACGCTTCCAGTATTGATGGAAGCCGATCCACAGGGTGAGCTCGGCGATCTCACGCGCCCACGGCTTCACTTCGATACCGAGGAAGTTCCTCGGCCCGATCTCCTGCATGCGGAGTTCGGCGTGACCCGTGAGTGCCTCGAGTTCACGCACCACTTCGTACTCGACATCCTTGAGCACGTGCATGGTGACGTAGAGGAAATTGCCGCTGCCACAGGCCGGATCGAGTACCCGCAGCCCCTGCAACCAGTCGAGGAATTCGCGCAGCCGCTGTTCGGCAGCAGCACGGTCTTTCGGCTTGCCGGTCTCGCGAAGCTGCAACACTTCCGCCTGCACCGCGGTCCAGCGCTCGCGCACCGGCTCCTCCACGGTGGGGCGCACCAACCGCTCGATGAACGCGCGGGGTGTGTACTCCGCGCCGAGGCGATGGCGTTCGACCGGGTCGAGCGCGCGGGTTAGCAACGTGCCAAAAATCGTCGGCTCAACGTCGCGCCAGTCGGCACGCGCGGCCTCCAGTACGAGCGCGATCTCGTCGCGCTCAAGCGGCAGCACTTCCGCGTCTTTGAAAAAATGCCCGTTGAACTGCAGGATGTTCTCGAAGCCGAACAGGCCGCCCGAGTCCATTGTTTGCCAGAGGCTGCCGAGCGCACGCTGAAAGAGGGCCGCGTCGCCCTGCACACCGGCATTCTGCACGGTTTGCCGGAATGCCTCCCGCGGGAGGAGATCGACATCCTCGGCGAAGCACGAGAAGACCACGCGCATGAGGAACCGCGCGACGCGTTCGGGCTCGAAGCCTCGATCCTCGAGGGTGGCGGCCAGCGTGGCCAACTTCGCTGCGATCTCCTGGGTGACCGCCTGCGCGTGTTGCCGAGGGTCACGTTTGGTGGGCTGCGTCCAGATGTCGCGGAGCAACTCGATGTCGGCCGGCCGCTGATCGAGCGTTGGCAGGTCGATTCGATGGCCCGCCGCGAACCCCTGGTACACGCCGCCCCAGCGATGGTACACGAGCAGCGTCTTGGCCACGTCGAGCACGAGCAGGTACGGGGGGGCCGTGCCCGATGGGTCGTGGGCGGCATACTGGCGCGCCTGCCCGTAGGCACGGCGGAGCGCCACATCGGAGGCGCCGCCCGCCACGTCCTTCGCCTCGAGGATAAAGCAGCCAGCCTTGTAGCAGTCGACGAACCCGGTCGTCTCGGTGCCGTCGCGCGTGATCAGCTTGACGGGGAGCTCGAACTCGTACCCGGAGCCGGCGGGGAGCGGGGCCGGCACCCCCAGCGCCTCACAGAGGTCGCGCAGGTAGGTCTGGGCGTTCGCCCGCTCAGCGGCGGGAACCCCGGCCCAGCGTTCGCGCAGGGCGCGAAGCGCGACGGCGGGGGTTACAGCGGCGTTGGACGACGACATTCCGGACACACCACCTCTAGCAGCAGTACCGATGGAGGGCAGATCTGCCCCCGGGTTCACGAACCGGGGGGAAGGTACCTCGCGGGCGTGACAGGGCGCGAGGGTTGGCGGCGCTTCATCCCAGTAGACTCCCCCGCCCTGCCGCCCGATAGACCATCCCGCCTGAACAATCCGGATTTTCCGGATGCTTCCGCCCGTAGTCGCGGAATCCGGATGCTGCAAAGAATCCCGGATACCCGGACGATCCGGATTATCCGCCCACATCCGGTTCATCCGGATGAACCGGATGGCGCCCTCGCGCGGTGCCGGCCGCGTCGGCCAGGCGGCGGACAGCCCCCCCGGGGAGCCACGTCGCAGCCGGCCTACACTGGTCTCACCTCCGGCCGTGGTGGCCGGGGCTCAGCCAGGGAAATCGATGCAGGTTCATCGTCAGACCAATGGGCGACGCGTCTCGGACGCCTTCGTACGCACCATGCTGCGCGAACGCGTGCGCAACCGCCTCCCCATCGACGCCGAGACCGTGCGGTCACTCGGCATTGCATGCGGCAGCGACCGTCTCAGCCGGTTGCGCCGCGAGGTGTTACGGGAGCTCGAGAAGGAGTTCGCCTTGGTGCCAGAGCTGACGGTCGGCGCCACGGGGGCCGCCGCTGCGCCTGCCTCCGCCATGGGAGGGAGGTGGCGTTCACCCGTCCGCGTCATCAGGCAGTCGGCCGATCTTCGGCGCCCCTGCGGTGGGAGGGCCGCGCATCCGATGCGCCGGCCGTTCCGCTCTGGGGTCGTTGCGATCTGCAGCGCAATTCTTCGCCGCCTCATGGCCACGGTGCACCATTTCCCAGCGCAGGCCAACGCGCCTGCAGCGGATTGACGTTCGCTGGGAGCCGCTTCGGCCGGCCGGTCGCGGCGCACGAAAATTAGGGATTCTAGGCTGTGTTCGAGCGTGACACAGCGTGCACCTCCGCGCGCTGGCGAGCTCCCGCTCTACGCATACCCTGGAGCAACACATGTACAGCGAAATCCGGTTCGTTCAGCACTCCACTCCGCATTACTGCAACATCGAGTACACGTAGGAAGACGGTAGCTTTCACCGGCGCGAGTTCGGCGCGCCGGCGAACGGCGGGTACGTGTACGAGAACCTCAACAACCCGCGGCAGATCTGCGAAGGGCTGTCGCGCACGGGGTGGGCGCTCCGTTGGGAACCGAATGAGTTCCCCACGCTCGCGGACCTGCTCCGCCACGAGCACCGTCGTGCCGTGGGTGCGGCTCGGTACCGCGACGCCCATCGGTAACCGGTAGGCACGTGAACCCGGCCGCCGTTCAACGGCGGCCGGGTACCACACCATCGTGATCAGGAAGCGTGCGGCACGCGCCAGACGCCGTTCTCGTCCTGCACGCAGCCCCATTCGGTGAGCGTGTTTGCGAAGATGTCGGACGGGATCGCGTCCACGCCCTCGTCCCTGAAATGATCCGTGAAGCCCGGGCCGAACGCGTACGGGAGGGCCTCCGTGGACCACACCGTGAACCGACCGCCCGTCGACACGGCCGCCGAGCGCTCTTCCTGCAGGTGGGCAAAGACGCGCTTTCGCATCTGCTCAACCGGGAACGGCGGCGGCGGCGGCCCGACGATCCAGTTGCGCACGGCCGTTTCCGTGCAACCGAGCTTGGCGGCAATCTGCGCGATGGAATCACCGGCGCGGTGCATCTCGCGCGCCGTATTTCGACGCGCTTCCAGTTCTGCCCGCGTGCCTTTCGGACGTGCCATCAATTCTCCCTTCGTTCAACACGTGATCGGTAAGGGCCGCGTGTTCGGCCCGCCGACAGCCTAGCGCACGATGTGCCAGACGACCGTTTCGGCCGCCTACCACCGCCCGGCTGTTGAGCTCGTATACCCCGCGAACAGATCGGGGTTTCTTCGGGCAAAACGCTTCGGGTCCTTCGGTTGCACGCTCGGCGCAGGAACAGGGGCCATCCGTCGGCGGGGCACTCGTGGTGCCATCGTGCACATGGGAAAGCCAGCCAGAGCCACCGCGCCGGTCTGGAGGCCTCGGTGCAACGTCTCGTTGCCTGCGATATGCGCGCAGAAGTGTATTTGCAGAACGACCACCTGAAGATGTGTGTCAGGACCATCCAAACTGGACCGGGAATGCGCGGACGCCTGCGCTGCGGCCAAACGGACCATGGCGCGCCGTCGGCAGCGACCGAATCGAGCGCGACGCCCGACGAGCAAGAACGCTTGATGCCGAGTAAAATCCAGTCAGCTCATCAACGCCGGCCAGGTGGCCCCGTCGAGGGCGTCGCTCGGCCCCACCGCTGCTTGGAGACGGACCACCGTGGCACCCAGCTTCACCTATCGCGCCCGTCGCATCCACCGCTGGCTCGGCCTGTTCATCGGCATCCAATTCGTGTTCTGGACCGTGGGCGGCCTGTACTTCTCGTGGACCGATTTGGATGCGGTTCACGGCGACCACCTGATGCACGCTCCGAAGCCCGTGGCCGCCGCGGGGGCCACCGTGTCACCAGCACAGGCGGTCGCCGCCTTGGGCGCGAGCACGCGGGTCGATTCGGTTGCCGCGGTCGAACTGGTGCGCGTGGCGGACCGCCCCACGTATCGCGTGAGCTTTTTCGGCGCACCTGGCGCAGGCTCGCACGACGGGAGCGCCCACACGGTCAGGCGTCGTGCCTTTGTCGACGCGGCCACCGGTGCGGTGCGTCCGCCGCTTACCAGAGACGAGGCCATCGCGACGGCGAAAGCCGCCTATGTCGGTAGCGCACCGGTCACCGATGTGTCGCTGCTGATTGCCGACTCGGTGGGCACCCATCATGAGTTCCGCCAGCAGCCGCTGCCCGCGTGGGCTGTGCGCTTCGGTGACGGGGAAGGCGCGACGGCTTATGTGCCGGCCGAACTCGGGGAGGTACTCCGCATTCGCAATGATCGGTGGCGTCTGTTCGACTTTCTGTGGATGCTGCACACGATGGATTATCAGGGGCGCGACAACTTCAACAATCTGGCGCTCCGGGCGTTCTCCGTGCTCGGGCTGGTAACGGTTGCCTCCGGCTTCGTGCTCTTTGCGCTCACCACGCCGACGCTCCGGCGGCGCATGGTGGAGAAGGCGCCGGTCGCGGCGGCCGCGCGCACCCTGTCCTGATTCAAGGACGGGTTACAGCTTCGCGCGTCGCAGGAGTTGAGCGTTCACGGCGACGATGATCGTGCTGAGCGACATCAGGACCGCGCCAACCGCCGGCGACAATACAATGCCCCACGGCGCGAGCACGCCCGCCGCCAGCGGAATGGCCACGATGTTGTAGCCGGCGGCCCACCACAGGTTTTGCACCATCTTGCGGTAGCTGGCTCGAGACAGATTGATGATGCGCGGCACGTCACGCGGATCACTTCGGACCAGCACCACATCGCCTGCCTCCACGGCCACATCGGTGCCGGCACCGATGGCTACGCCAACGTCTGCGGTGACGAGAGCCGGCGCGTCGTTCACGCCATCACCAACCATCGCGACGCGTTTCCCTTGTTGCTGGAGACGCTGGATATGCTTGGCCTTGTCCTCCGGGAGCACCTGCGCGAGCACCGTATCGATGCGCAAGTCCCGACCCACCGCTTCGGCCACGGCGCGCGCATCACCGGTCATCATCACGACTTCCAGTCCGGCCTCGTGCAAGCGTCGAATAGCCTCGGCGGATTCCGGGCGCACGGCGTCGGCGACGGCGAAGGCCGCATGCACCTGTGTATTCTCCATCAGATAGACCACGCCCTGACCACGCGCGGACGCTTCGTCAGTGAACTGCTGCAGTTCGGCCGGGAGCGTCACGTTGCGACTGGCAAGCAGATTCGGTCCCCCGTTGGCTATCGCACGCTCCTCAACTGTGGCGCGTACACCCAGCCCCGGCATCAGCTCGAAACCGGTTGCCGCAGGAATTACCAATCCCCGTTCGTTCGCACTCGACACAATTGCACGCGCGACCGGATGTTCGGCGTCGCGCTCGACGGCCGCCGCCAGGCGCAGCGCATCATCTTCCGACATCTCATGCACGGTGCGCATCGCCACCACCCGATGTTCACCGAGGGTGAGTGTCCCCGTCTTGTCGAAGACCACGGTGGTGAGATTCCGCGCCTCCTCGAGCCCACGACGGTCGCGGACCAGCAGTCCGCCATGCGCACCAAGCGTGGTGGAGATGGCCAGCACGAGCGGCACCGCCAGCCCGAGCGCATGCGGACACGCGATCACGAGCACCGTAACCAGTCGCTCCACCGCTACCGCGGCCGTCGCCCCCGTGGCGATCCACGCCGCGAACGTGATAGCCCCCGCGCCGAGCGCCACCCAAGTGAGCCAGAAGGCGGCGCGGTCGGCCAGGGCCTGTGCGCGTGATCGGGACGACTGTGCCTGAGCCACGAGCCGCATGATGCCTGCCAGAGCGGTGCGCTCGCCGGTACCGGTGATCTCGACGCGGAGTGACCCTGAGCCGTTCACCGCGCCGGCGATCACACGATCTCCCTCCGCCTTGGCAACGGGTGCCGACTCTCCGGTCAGCAGGGCCTCGTTCACGCTGCTCCGCCCTGCCCGCACCACCCCGTCGGCGGGCACGTTCGCTCCGGGGCGCACCAACACCACGTTCCCGACCACCAACTGGTCGACCGATACCTCCGTGAGCCGCTCTTCGGCGCCCTGCCCGTGAACGCGGACGGCGGTGGCAGGAAGGAGCTTCGCGAGTTCGCCGAGCGCGCCTTGCGCCTGTGAGATGGAGCGCATCTCCATCCAATGGCCGAGCAGCATGATGGTTACGAGCGTCGCCAGTTCCTCCCAGAGGGGCATGCCGGGAAAGCCGACGAACACGGCCGCGCTGAAAACGAATGCCACCGTAATCGCGAGCGAGATGAGCGTCATCATGCCAGGGAGCCGGTCCCGGATCTCGCGAATGGCCCCCTGCAGAAATGGAATGCCGCCGTATGCGAACACCGCGGTTCCGAACAGCGCGGGAATGAGGTGCGCTCCCTCGAACGAAGGCGCGGTATACCCGAGCGCCGACTGCAGCATGTGCCCCCACAGGAGCGTGGGCAGCGTGAGCACGAGTGTCCCCCAGAACCTGTCGCGGAACATCGCGACGGAGTGGCCAGCGTGCTTGTCGTGCGCCGCATGGGCGTGAACGTCCATCCCGCCGGGGACGCGTGCCGCGTGTTCCGCCTCAGCTGCCTGCAAGTGCTGGGAATGGCCGGATTCCGCGCCGATGGAGTGGTGCTGATGGTCGTGGTTGGTCATGCCGACTCCCTCGCCAAGGCAGGTTGGATGCCATCATGGCTTCAAAAGCCACTTACGGCGCGTTGCGCTGAACCATGCCTCGCTTTATGTAGGATAAAGCGAGAAGTTGCGCAAGGCTGCCCTCGCCGTCCCAATTCCCTCCTCTCCCCATGAGCTTCGACGCAGAATCTCCTGCCTACGTCTTCATCCGGTGGGCGCTGTACCTCGGCATGATGCTGATCGTGGGCTCGGTCTCGTTCGCCGCGGTCGCGATACCGGTACTCAGGAGGGAGTCGGGCGAGCCAGAGGTCGCGCGTGCCGCCGAGCGGGAAGCGGCATGCTGGGGATTTTACGCCGCACTGCTGGTCACGGCCGCTGCCTTCTGTCGTCTCATCGCGCAGACTCTGGCCTTCTACGATCCGAGCGAAGCCTTCGATGCGGGGCTTGTCCAGATGATCGTGACGCAGACTCTGTGGGGTCGGGCATGGCTCCTTCAGATCGCCGCTGTCGCAGCAGTGCTCGTTGGCCTGGATGCCGCGCGACGAGGCATTGCACGATTCGGGGGCATCCTGGGTGGCTGGGGCGTGGCGCTGGCAGGGACCATCACCCTGGCGCTCTCATCTTCCCTGTCGGGCCACGCCGCCGCGGACCCGCGCCTGGCAGCGCTCGCCGTTCTCCTTGACACCATGCACGTGCTCGGAGCCGGATTCTGGCTCGGCGGCCTGGCCGTTGTGGCCCTGGTCGGGCTCCGCTCCCGGCCCATCACCCTCAATGGGGCCGTCGTGCCCAAACACCTGCTGCCCGCCCTGCTCAAGGCCTTCGCCCCGACGGCGCTGGTGGGTGCGTCAGTGGTTGGCGCGACGGGCGCCTTTGCCGCATGGCTTCACCTGCAGGACGTGCGCCTTCTCGGCACGTCGTCGTACGGTCTCCGGCTGCTAGTGAAGCTCGTTGCCGTCGCGGTCATCGTGTCGGTCGGCGCGCTGAACTGGCGACGCTTCGCGCCTCAGGCCGGCCATCTGCGCGGACTTCGTAACCTGCGCGTGGCAGTCGCGCTCGAGGTGCTCCTCGGCGCCCTTGTGTTGCTGATCACGGCCATTCTCGTCGCCACCGCAACCCCAGATTCGCAGACGCCGGCCTCCTGAGTACGGCCCCATGGGGTTCCACTACACTTTATGCGGCATAAATTCCGCCCATCGGTTGTGTGCCCCCTCGTCCTCAGATCGTGCGATTTCCTGTTCATTCCCTTAGAAGGCCAGCGCTGCGTCTCGTTGCCCGGTCCCTGGCGGTAGGCTCGGTCGCCTTTTCGGGCGCCTGTGCCCACGGTTCGCTGCAACGCGACGTGTCCAGCGTCGACGACCTGCTGCGGCCCCGCGTCAGCGGCGCGGTCCCCACGCGCTCCGGCGTTGGTATTGTGGTCGACGTCGACACCGTCCATCGTCTGCTGTCGCAGCCCCTCACCGCCGAGGCGGCGGTGCGTATCGCCCTCATTTCGCACCCCGCGCTCCGCGCGACCTACGCGGAGTTGGGGCTTGCGCGGGCCGATGTCGTGCAGGCGGCGCTGATCGCGAATCCCGTCTTCTCGCTCGAACGTTTCACCGCGGGACGCTTTCAGGAGTTCGGAATCGCCCAATCATTTGTCGACCTCCTGTCGCAGCCGCTGCGCCGACGGGTGGCGGAAGCGCAGTTGGCGAGCGTCCGGCTTCGCGTTGCAGACGAGGTGTTCCAGCACACCGCGCAGGTGAGAGCCAGCCTGGTGGAGGCTATCGCGGCCGCGCAGAACAGCGAGATCAGTGAACGGGCGCGAGCGGCCGCCGCCGCATCGGCCGCGGCGGCAACCGCCATCCACGCTGCCGGCAACCTGCAGGAGCTCGATCTCGTGAGCGAACGCGCGGCGGCTGCAGAGTTTCAGGCAGGAGCCATTCACGCCCGCGGGGAAAGTCAGGCGAGCCGAGAGCAGTTGGTGAGAGCACTTGGTGTATCCACCACTGGCGCGTCGCTGATGCTTCCGGAGCGGCTGCCGGACGTGCCGGTCACCGACCCGCCGGTGGATTCGCTGCTGACGCTCGCGGCGGTCAGCCGGCTCGATCTGGCGGCGGCGTTACAGGACGTGAACGTCGCGGGCAAGGCGCTCGGGCTCACGAACCGCTTTCGGTTGCTCCCCGACGGAACCCTCTCGTTTGCCGGCGAAGGTGAAGACGGCGGCCCGTTCAAGAGTGGGCCCGGCTTCTCCATTCCGTTGCCCTTCTTCGACCGCGGTCAGGCGCGCATGCTGCGCGCACAAAGCGAATTACGCGCGGCCGTAGCCAGACAGGAGGCGCTCGCCTTGTCCGTGCGCGCTGATGTTCGCGCGGCACACGCCCTGCTCACGTCGGCCCGCGCCCGTTTCGAGGAGTACCGGGCGCGTGTCGTACCCCTGCGTCGTCGGGTGACCGAGGAGACGCAGCTGCAATACAACGCCATGGCGGTGAGCGTGTTCGGCCTGTTGCAGGCACGGCAGGGTGAACTGAGCGCCGGTCAAGGATACATCGACGCGATGAGTGATTATTGGAAGGCCCGCATTCAACTGGAGCGCGCCGTGGGGACGAGCCTGCCGTGAGCGAGACCTCGAAGATGAACCGCCGCAGTTTGATCACGTCCGGGCTCGGTGCAGTCGCGAGCGGCGCGCTGATGGGATTGCCCAGCGCCGCGCAGGCGCTCGCGCGCACGACCGTATCACATACGAATGGGACGGTGTACGCACCAGGGCGTCCCGGCCGCGATTACACGCCGGTGGTCACGCCGAACGGGTCCACGTTGCCGTTCAAGATCGTCGATGGGGTGAAGGTTTTTCACCTGATCGCGGAGCCCGTCGAGCACGAGTTCGCCCCCGGCCTGCAAGCCCAGTGCTGGGGCTTCAACGGGGGCACCCCGGGCCCCACCATCGAAGCGGTGGAAGGTGACCGCGTACGCATCTACGTCACGAACCACCTCCCGGCCGAGACGAGCGTCCACTGGCATGGGATCATCCTGCCCTCGGGTATGGACGGTGTGTCCGGCCTCAGTCAGGCGCCGATCCCCTCGGGCTCCACGTTCCGATACGAGTTCACGTTGCGCCAGCATGGCACCTACATGTACCACTCGCATCGTGACGAGATGACGCAGCAGGCGCTGGGCATGATGGGCATGTTCGTCATTCATCCGCGCGTGGCGCCGGAGCGTCGTCCGGATCGGGACTTTGCCCTGCTGTCGAGCGAGTGGAAGGTGCTTCCCGGTGCCCGTCGCCCCGACCCGAATGAGATGCTCGAGTTCAACGTGCTCACATTCAACGGCAAGGCGTATCCGGGAACCGCGCCGCTGATGGTGGAGCGCAATGAGCTGGTGCGGATCCGATTGGGCAATCTGAGCGCCATGAGCCACCACTCCATCCACATTCACGGACACACCTGGACCCTCGTGGCGACCGATGGCGGTGACATCCCGCGCTCGGCGCGGTGGCCGGAAGTGACCCAGCTCGTCCCGGTGGGCTGTACGCGAACGATGGAATTCGTTGCAGATAATCCGGGTGACTGGGCGCTGCATTGCCACATGTCGCATCATACCATGACGCAGATGGGTCATAGCGGCGTCAGCATGCTTGGAGCCGACGCTGAGGTGATCGACAAGGCCGTACAGCCGATCATTCCCGAGTACATGACGATGGGCCATGACGGCATGGGCGGCATGGGCGAGATGGGGATGCCCGTTCCCAAGAACAGCCTGCCCATGATGGGGGCGCAGGGTCCGCATGGATACATCGACATGGGTGGCATGTTCACCGTGATGAAGGTGCGCGACCGCCTGCGCGCCGGCGACGAGACCTCGTGGTGGCAGGCGCCCGAAGGCACGCAGGCGCGCGAAGCCACACCAGAGGAATTGCAGCACGACCGCATCACGCTACCAGCATTCAAGGCGAAGGCCGCTGGCCATGCGCATCATCATCCGCCCGGAGACTTTCGATGAGTCCGCGTAAGCCCGCACAACCGAAAATGGGCGACGCCGTACGCCTCTCTGCGGACGGGCTGGCGAAGGTCCTCGGGGATCTCGAGGCCCGGCTCCTGACCGCCGTGTGGCAGTTCGATGAGCCGGTCACCGCGCGCACGGTGCACGAGATGGTGATCGTGGAGCACGAGGTGGCGCTGCTGACGGTGGTGACCGTGCTGAACAAGCTCGTGGAGAAGCAGATCCTCACGCGCCGAAAGTTGCATGGGCTGCTGCACTACGAAGCGGCGATGGCGCCCGCCGACTTCCACGATTTTGTGTCACGACGCATGGTGGAGGGCGTGATCGATTTCGCGCCCGAGCGGCTGGCGGCGTGCTTCGTCGACGTGCTGGCGGAACGTGACCCCGCCCAGTTGGATCGACTGGCCAGACTCGTGGACGAGGCCCGCCGCCGTCGTGGTTGACTCGCAGCGTCCGTGGCTCCGGCCCGGGACCGTGGTCGGTGAGCGGCGCTATCAGCGACTGCTGGTGATCGGCTTGTCGGGCATCCTCATGTTGTCGCTTGTGCCGGTGGTGGGTACCCACCTGCTGGGCGTGGCGGAACGTCCGCTGTCAGGCAGCGATCACTTCGGCGCGTTGTGCCTGATCGCACTGCATGAGTTGCTGTCACCGGCGCACCATCTGCTGCACCTCCTGGTCGCGGTCGGATTTGCCTGGGCGCTGTTCGAGATTACGCAGAAAACGCTCCGTACGCGGCGCGTCCTGAATGGTTTGCCGGTGCGCGGTCTCGCCTCACACGAGGTGGAGTTCGCGGAGCGCAGCGGCCTTTCCGTGGGTGATGTGTGCGTGGTGGCCGGCTTACCCATGCCGGCATTCACCGCGGGGTGGTGGCGGCCGCGCGTGTTCGTGGCGGAAGCACTGTTGGGGGGTGAACGCGCGTTGCTCCCAGACGAAGCGGTCGCCGTGCTGGCGCACGAGGCGACACATGTTCGACGGCGCGATCCGATCCGCTTTCTCTTACTGCGACTGCTCGCGCGCGCGCTGTTCTGGATCCCTGCCCTTCGAGCCATCGCCGATGATATCGCGGACGAGGCCGAGATCATGGCCGACGATGCGGCGAGTCAGGTCACGGGTCCGTTCACGGTGGCGAGCGCATTGGTGAAGCTGGGCGCCTGGAAGTCGCCGGGGGCGTCCATGGCCGTCGTGGGATTCCTTCGCCCCGACCTGCTGGAGCGGCGTGTCCGTCGGCTCGTGGGCGAGGACTTCCAACCTCGCGGTCGTCTCACAGGTGGTTCGGTCGTCGTCGCCAGCCTGGTACTCGCGGTGAGCATGCTTTCGGGCATCGTCGACGTGCATGATCTACCGAATGCACCCGACCACCCGGGTTCGCATCAGCATTGCGAGCATGACGGCATGTTCGCCGCCGGTCATCTGTTCTGCCGCTGGCGAGTCGCTGGACCTGTTCTCCCAGCTGGTGCAGCAGACTGTCCCCACGCGCACGGCTCATGACGTCGTCCGGTCGCTCAGCATTTCGCTCGAGCGGCGTTGCCCTCTCCCCTTCGCCCCCGACCATGTCACTCCCACTCGTTGGTCTCGTCAGCCTTTTGCTCGCCGCGGCGCTTGAATCCACCTCGCTCCCCATGCAGACAGCCGCACCCGCCGATCCCATGGTCAACGGTGCTCAGAGCGACTCGGCATCCGTCGCAGCCACCATCCGCGCCTATCATGAGGCCCTCACGGCAGGCGACAGCCT
>VFQP010002896.1_pt1 | contig 18362 bp, 14 predicted proteins | sample 3512351 | NCBI WGS metagenome assembly VFQP01 (sample SAMN10412372, study PRJNA504923) | tailings metagenome | isolation source: Relicate 1 Philex TSF1 revegetated site | place: Philippines: Tuba, Benguet | collected 2017-08-29
GTGCGCGGAGCGCCAGCGGCGGCTGCGGCGGCGCCCTCCCACGCTCAGCCCAGCCGCCGCCACGCGGCAGCAACGGCGGCGCTGCCCTTGGCGCCCTCGTCGCGCAAGCGCCGGGCCGGCGAGTGGGAGACGACGCTTGGCGACGGCAGCGACGACGACGGCTTGGACGGGGACGCGCCGCTCCTGCTGGCGGCTCGCGGGGCTGGGGGCGCGGCGCGGGGCGGGTTCACGGGGCCGCAGGCTTGGCGCGGTGAGGGCGGAGGGTGGGGGGCCGGGGCCGGCGGGCCGGCGGCGGTGACGCCGATCAGGGTGCTGCAGCAGTTTGCGTACCAGCCGTTGGGCAGCGCGGCGCGCAGCCCCTGGGCGGGGGGCGTGGCGGCGGCGGCGGGAAGCGGGCGGGCGGCGGGGTGCGGCGGCAGCCGGGGCGGAGGCGGTGGAGGCGGGCGGGGTCGCGGGGGCTGGGGCGGTCGCGGGTTTGGTGGGGGGCGGCAGCGGGGCAGGTGATTGAAGCGTGCGTGCGTGACTCCGAGGTGGGAGCCCAGGCGTGCTGTGACTCCGAGGCCCGAGGTCTGTTGCGCGTGCTCGAACATTCAAACTTTGACGCGGCAACAGAAAGGAAAAACGGGAGAAGCGCAGGAGCCACACGGCTGCGCAATCGAATTCCTGCTTCGTGAAAGAGCGCGGAGCAGTCTCTGCTCCTCGAGAGCACAGCAGCCCAAGGGACAAAATGGTCGAGTCCTCGCTCCACGACGAGCGGAGAGCAGGCGAGCCAGGGCGATGGGGCGCTAGCGGGCAGGAGCTCATGGTGCACGGGCACGCTGCGGCGCACGGCACGACGTGTGCAGCTTTGCGCGCACACCACTTCGAACGTAGATCGGGCAGAGGAGGAGGAGGAAAACGTGCAGGACGCGGGCGCGGAGGAGCAGGTTGACGAGGTGAGAGACGTGCACAAGCCTCACCATGCCCATGAGCCGGCCTGATGAGGAAGGCCTCAGCGCATGCCCACGTGGCGCCGACGCGGCGGCCCGTTGCTGCGCCTCTTCCGCTCCACGCCATGCCTGCAGGAGGGAGGTGGAGCGAGCGAGGAGGAGGTGCGCCTGGTAGCAGCAGTTGGGCGTGCAAGTTGCGGGGGCGGTGCATCTTTGCTCCACCTGTCGTGTGCGTGGCGGTGCTCCCCTGCTCCGTGTGCTCGCAGGGCGACGAGGAGGGGCCGCAGGAGCCCGAGTACGCAGCTCTCGTGGTGCGTGTGCCATGCCCCAGGTCAGGTGTCGGCGCTGCAGGAAGCCGCACGCCGTCGCCGACGCTTGGGGGCCTCGCCTGGCACGTGGGGAATCGCAGGGCGACGCGCCCATCGAGGACGACGAGGACGACGGGGACTACAACGAGGAGGAGGACGAGGAGGACGACGAAGACGTGGAGGTGCGCCTTGTTGAGAGCGCAGAGGGCGGAGATGCGCCAGGCTGCGTGCACGTGCACTGTGGGGCTCAGTGCTCTTTGCTTCCGTGCTGGCCAATGATGACATTTGGCGCCGCAGGACGACGAGGACGAGGGCGAGGACGGGGAGGGGTCTCCGGCCAAGGCGAGCGCCGCAAAGCGCAAGCGCGTTGAGGGCGGGGACGACGAGGGGGACGACGAAGAGGAGGAGGAGGAGGAGGAGTGATGCAGGATGTGCAGCCCTTCACGTTTGTCAGACAGCTGGGAGCGCACCACTGCGGAGCGCGGGGGCTGGCGCCTGCACCTGCACGCCGCGCGGCTGGCGCTTCGACGCTTCTCACGTGCATGCATGCGGACTGCAAGGGGGCATGTTGACGCCCAGAGAGCAAGCGAGTGGCTGCGTTGGCTCGCGCAGAGGGGCGTGCGTCCGGCGCGCATGGGTGCACCCCGTCCGTCGGCGTTGGAGCAAAGCAGAAGAGCCAACAGCATTCAGTGTTCTCTCAACCTCGAGCACGCCTCTCTGCAGAAAGCTTGCTCGCCCGCGCTCCACGCACCACCAGCACCGCGCCGCAGGCTGCGCGACCCCTGACGATGGCGCACCACGCCCCGACGCCGCAGGTGCGCGCGCGCGAACGCCTGCAGGCGCCGCGGCCTCGTGCACCACCGCGACCGCTGTGTGTGGCGGCTCGTGGCGTCGTGCGTCGCGCTCGGAGCCTCGGCCCCTGCGACGTCATCGCGCTACGCTTGCTGCCCCTCGCCGCAGCCAGCCGAGATGGAGATCCGCAAGGACCAGAGCGCCGTCGCTCAGGCCGCCTCCCCCATCGCGACGCTCAGCTCCCACGTCGACCCCGCGCCCTTCTACGTGCGTGCGTGCGTGGGGGGCCGCGCCCACCGCCACACGCGCATGCACCACAGCCACACGCACGCAGCAAGCGCCGCTTGGCGCCGTGCACATGCATGCTGCGCAGGTGGCGTCTGCCGGCTGCGGCGGCGCATCGTTCTGGCTCAACAAGGCCTTCAACAACCAGCGCGCCGCCGCAGCCGCCGCCGGCTTCGCGCTGCTCTACCTCTCCGCCGGGTGCGCATGCTGCTGCCCGCCAGCCGCTCCCTTGCATGCCGTTGGTCTGGCGCGCTGATTGATGGAGGCGCCCACACGCTTGCGACATGGTGACGCGGTGATGCAGGCGGCTGGTGGTGACGGGGTCGCCGCGCCTGGGCTACGACCTCGGCAGCGCCACCTCGCTGGGCCTGCTGGCCTGGTCGGCGCCGCACGCCTCGACCAACGGCGCGCACATGGCGCTGGCCACCATCGGAGGTCAGCGCTCAACGGAGGGGGACGGCCTTGCTCGCTTGGATGGCCTCTCCTGCGCCCAGCGTGCTGAGCGGCGCGTGCCCGTGCTGCGTGTGCTGTGCAGGCATGAGCGCTGTCGCGAACGTCGTGAAGAGCGTGCAGTTCCGCTCGGGACGGCCCAAGGAGATGGTGGAGCATTAGGGCGCGTGCTCGTCTCAACCTGGACGAGCCTTCTCCCTGCTGCTGCCAATGTGTGCCACCGCCCCGCCACCGCGCTAGTGCAGAAGAGTCGCCGTTGATGCTGGCAGGTTGCCGTCCGAGGGTGAGGAAGAGCAAAAGCAGCAGGCGAAAGAGCAGGTCCAGCCAAAAGCGCAAGAGCAGGCCCGGTCGGTGCAGGGGGGTTCAGGTCCGGGGGGCGGCCACAGCGCTGATCAGTACGGCGACGGCGCCTTCTGCATGCGGAAGAGCGCGCCGGGCGGCAGCTCAGCCACGCCGCGCGCCCGCACGTTGCAGATGACGGCGTGCTCGGGCATCCACGGGTCGGCGGCGCAGAACAGCCCAGTGGCACGCTGCGCACAGGTTGGCAGCACGTGCAGCGGCGCACACTTGTCGTGCTCAGCAGCTGCAGCCCGAGTAAACAGGGCGTCGCTCCTCGCCTGGACACACCTGCAAGTAGACGAGCGCCTCCCCGCCAGATGACGGTGGCCCGGCGATGCTGCCCTCCTCGAGTCCATCCTCAGCCACACTCCCTGCGTCTCCAGCAGCACTCTCGGGCGACGTGGGAAGCCGCAGGCCCAACCAGCGCCGCGCCGCTGCCCGCAGCCACAGCCACAGCGGCTCCCCTGCGGTGCTTGCGTCTTCAAGATCGAGCAGCGTCGCCTCAGCGTCCGGCGGCGGCGGCGGCGGCGGGGACGGGCGGGGCGGGCGCGGCGGGTGCGGCGAAGGCGGCGGCGGGCAGGGCGGGCGCGGTGGCGGCGGCGGCGGCGCGGGCGGCAGCCGGAGCACGAACTCGCAGTCGGCGTCGAAATGCACTGCGTCGCACACGAGCGCGTCGCCCAGGCCCAGATACGGCGTCGCCTTGCAGAACTTGCCCGACCTGTGAGCCCGCGTGGGAATGAAAGAGGGAATGAAGAGAGGCGCCAGCGTGTCCTGGTTCTTCCGCAGCAAAGGGCGCGAGCGGGCGTGGCTGCTGCCGCCTGGCGTGAGGGAAGACAATCCAGAGAGGAACGCCACGGGAAGCTCTGACCACTTTCTCGCCTCACCTGGCGCTCTTGAGGTAGATGACTGTGCCGTCGTACAGGTCCGGCGACTGGCTGTCCTTGGCGATGATGAGCAGCCCATCGTTGACCGGGGGCCCGGCAGGGCCCGCCGGCGCGCCCGGGTAGTGGAGGTGGTGGGCGTTGCCGGCGCCCTGGTCCCGGCGGAGCCGGTACGTGGCGCGTGGGGCGGGCTTCTTGCCGCCGCCGCCGGGCACGAACTCGCAGCGGAGCCCGTAGGCGGGCGCGGGGAGCGGCGGTGGCGGCGGTGGCGAGGGCGGGGGCGGCGGCGGGGGGCCTGCGCGTGAGGGGGCAAGGCTGCAGCGGCTGTGCAGCAGGTCTGGTGTGGGGACGGGGTGGGTAACGCACGCCGCCGCAGCACGCACTTGGCGGAGGAGGGCTGGGAGGAGGTGGTGGGGGAGGGCCTGCGCACGGTGCGTGTGTGGACGGGCGCTGTCGGTGTGTGTGGCAGCGCGCACAGCGCGGTGTGCGGCGGGCACGCAGCGAGGGCACTGACTTGGCGGCGGAGGCGGCGGCGACGGAGGCGGCGGCGGGCGGGGAGGGGGCGGGGAGGGCGGCGGCGGGAGCGCGGTGGCGGCCTCCGGCGGTGACCCTTCTTCTTTTCCTTTTTGCTGCGCGGGTCATAAAGCATTGGCCAGCAACGCCACACGTGGAGCCGTGCCAGGGCAGCGCTTTTCGAGCCCACGCCCTAGAAGGCGTCATTGCGCTCACTGGTGGCTTGCCAGCGTGGAGCCGCTGCCTTGCGCCCCCGCGTCGCCTCCGTCACCGCCTGCCGGCCCGTTGCGCGCCAGGCCAAGGGCCATGTCTTTTTCTTCTTCTTGCTGCTGCTGCAGCGAGCGGTACCGGACGTAGGGGGACGTCTCGGTGATGTCGCACGTGAGGTTGAGCGCCACGGCCGTCACCAGCAGCGTGTCGCCCGTGGCAAACGGCAGCTTGCCTGAGCAGGCACCCAGGGCGTCAGTGACATGGATGCATCAAGAGTGGCCAGCCAGTGTGGCTTTCAGGCAACGCGATGGGGCGCCGGAAGCAGGCGTTGACACGCGGGGCTGGTGGCTTGTCCCAGACGCCGCAGGCGTGGGCACCTGCGCCAAGCGATGGACTGGGCTGCTGGTGCCCACCTGGGGCTGGAGGTGCCCCGCCGGGCGGAGGAGGCGCCGGCGCTGGCGCTCCCGGCCACGTCAGGCGCGTCATCGCGGCGTCCTTTTGCGCACGCCTCACGTTGCCGCCGCCGCCAGGGAACAGCCGGCTGATCCCACTGAGCCATGCAGAGAGCGCTCCAGGTCCCGCTGCTGCGAGTGGCCATGCAGGATCGCAAGCGGGCGTGGCTGAGCACGTTGTGCGGCAGGATGTACCAGACGCGTGGCGAGCGCGACGCGTGAACACCTGCTGCGGCGTCGGCAGCTCGGATCGACGACGAGGCAGCCAACAGAAGCAGCAGCACCAGCAGCGCCGATGCCGCTCGCCCGCGCTGCTCGCTTCTTGTGCCCATGGCCGAGATCGATTCGCGCCCCAAGATCAGCTGCTCCTCTGCTGATGAGCTGAGCCTCAGCCACGCACTGCAATCACTCAGTTGCTGCAGCTCGCTTGCGTCTTGCGCTGCAGGGTGTGCAGCGGCTCACCCGGGCCAAGCCCACGCGCATGCGCGGCCGCGGCAACGCGTGCACGCCCCCGCTGCGTGAGGATTATCAGCAGCATGGCTGCACGTGCTGAGCATCCGGCTTAGCGGCCGCAGCAAGCCAGCTTGTGCTGTGGCGTTGGGCCCCCGGCCGCTGCGGCCGCAACTCGCGCGCACAGAGCACCGCCCGAGAAGACTCGCGCTCGCGGATCGCGCAGCGGAGCCAGAGCAGCGGCGTGTCATGGAGAGGCGTCGCACCCCCGCAGCGTGGAGCGTGGCGCTGCTGTGGCTGGCGCTTATCGTGGGCGCTGTGAAAGGAGCCACGGAAGGCGCTCCGAGCGGGCGCGGCCTCCTCCAGCAGTCGCAGGACCAGCAGCAGCAGCAGCAGCAGCAGCAGTGCGTGGTCGAGGTGACCTACTCGACGACGCGCAGCCACGCGCGGGCGAGCGCGCCCGAGTTCGTCGGCACCTGGTCCGTCGCACAGCTCCCGCCGCAAGTGAGCGCGCTACGCAACGGGTGGAGCGCAACAGCACCGCGGGACCACAAAGCACACACAAGCTGCATGCACGCAATGGCCGCATGCCACGCAGGATGACTCACCCGCGGCGCCCACAGGCGCGGGCGGCAACGGCAGCGCGGCGCCAGCAATCAGCGCCTGGGTGCTGTCCTGGGTGTTCAGCGCCGGCGAGGCCGTGGCCAAGACAGACCTGGTACCGCTAGGTGAGCGAGGAGCACGCTGCGCCGCCCGCTGCCTCGAGGCACGCCCTCAACATCTTTGCGCCCCGCTCCGCATCGCTGCAGGCAACGTGACGCTCTCGGACGTGCAGACGCAGCAGCTCGCCGCCAACTCCAGCACCTCGCCGCCCCCGGGCGCAGCCGCAGCACAGACGCAGCAGCTGCTGCAGGCCGTCGCCGTGTTCAGCAACGCCTCCACGCTGACGCCAGACGGCCTGGCCTTCTCCTTCATGGCGCGCAAGGGTCGGCTGCAGCAGGGCGGCAACTCGGCGGCGGGGGGTGGGGACGCCGCGGTGGCGGCGGCCGTGGCGCAGCAGCAGTCTGCCGACATGCCGCCGCTCCTGGACGTGGGCGGCGACGCGGCGGCGCGTGCGGCGGCCAGGCGCATGGGCGAGATGCTGCTCCCCGGCGGCGCGGCGCGGCAGGGCGGCGGGCAAGGAGGCGCGGGGGCGGCGGCGCCCGAGTCGGTGGCGCCGTCGCTGGCGTTGGGGCGCCGCAGGCTCAGGCAGGCGCCGCCCTCCTCCTCCTCCTCGCCAGCGCCGCCGCCGCAGTACGTGGTGGGCGTGCCGGAGCAGGTGTCGTTCAACGGCGGCGTGTGCATGCCGGTGCTGCCGACGGAGGACGCTGGCGGCGCGGGTGCGGGCGGCGCAGCGTCGGCGGCGTCGGCGGGGAGCGGCGGGGCGCTGCGGGCCGAGCCGCTGCTGACCTCCAACTTGCCCCAGGTCGGTAGCGAGGGGATGCAGTACGCTGTGCACTGGCGGGAAAGAGGAACCGTGGGGGCGAGTGGAGGCAGACAGCGAGACCTGGTGCACCGCCTTCGTCGAGTGCGCAGGACCTGCACGTGGAGTACATGCCGGTCGACTACGTCCAGGACGGCGGCGCGGACGACCGCGGCGGTGGCGGCGGCGACGTGGTCGGGCTGTTTGCCTCGAGCTTCACGCAGATGGTGCTGCGGCTCACCAACCGCAGCGGCCGCACCGTCACGCTTAGCGACGTCGTCCTCCAGGTCTGTGAACGTGGTTGCGCTGCGGCCTTGCATCTAGCTTCCCAGTCGCCGTTGCTGTCTGTCGCTCATGCTGCGTGGGCCCTGATGATTGACCACTCTGCGCAGTACTGGTTCGACGCGCCAGAGCCCGGCTTTCTGGACAGCGCGGCCGCGCCGTCGTCCTCCGCGTCAGGCGGCGCCGCCACCGGCGCGCTGCCGGCGCCGCGCAGCAGCGACCCGGCCGTGTCGAGCAGCCTTCAGGCGCTGCAGTTCAAGATGTACTGCAGCGACGCCAGCGCCGACCTGCCTGGCGGCTGCGGCGCGCTGCAGGCCACCTTCAGCAGCGGGCTCCCAGGCGTGCACGGCGCGCAGTGAGTCGCGGGCCGCGATCGATCGCAGGCGGCTCGGGGCTGCGCAGCGCAGCGCGTGCATGGTGCCTCCGTGACGCCTGTTGCTGCGCTTTGCAGGCTGGTCATGAACCTGGTCTTCGCGGCAGGCTCGGGCTACCTCGTGTCCACTGACGGCGCCAACGAGACCAACGACAGCGCCAACGAGACCAACCTCGCGCAGGCGCTGCTGCAGCAGTCGGGCCAGCCGGCGCTCACGTCCGTCTCGGCCATCATCAGCATCGAGCCAGAGAGGTGCGTCGCCTTCCGGTTGGTCTCGCCGCCCGATGGCTTCCGACGTCCACCGCAGCTGGCGGGAGCGCGATTGCGACTGAGCGGCGGCGCGCGCGCAGGTACACGATGCAGCTCGACGCGCAGCAGGACTTCAGCTACCTGGCAACGCCCGTGCGCAACGACACCGCCGTGGCTGTCGCCAACAACACGCAAAAGGCACGTGCAGTGCAGCAGGCCAGCGCTCCAGATGCTGACCTTCGCTGCTGGCTCTGCGTCGAGCGCTTCCCGCGCGGCGCTCGACCCCATGCGCAGGTGCTGCTGAGGGAGCTCGCGCCCAACCTGCGCATGCCGGCGTACCTCGCCGGCGTGCTGGCCTGGGGCACGCCGCCGCGCGCCGGCGACCTGCAGCCGCCCACCAGCGCCAGCCCGGCCGCGCAGGTGCGCTGCACCAGCGCCCCCGAGCGCATCGGCGACAGCGCGCCTCTGCCGCGATCAAGCTGGCAGCAAGCTCGGCACTTGCCGCGCAGGGCGCTGGAGGCGCGGCGGCGGCGCCCAGCCCTGGCCTCACGTGCACCCCGTCCAACGGCTCGCAGCCGCAGGCGAGCGCGCTCCCGCACCTCTGCACCTGATCACGCGTAGCCGGCTCTCAGCTCCTGACAACCACGCACACCGCCGTCCTGATCACGCTGCGTGGTGCAGGAGTGCTCTGTGGCCGTGGCCTACTGCTGCTCCGCCAGAGCCGCGCCCGGCAGCGGCGACGACACCAACGCCACCTCCACCGCCACCGCGCCGTGGCCCGGCACGCTGCCTGACCTCTTGCAGCCGCCCCCCGACTGGCTCTCCCTCTGGCGCGCCAGCCTGCTGCAGCAGCAGCTCAGCGGCCAGGGCGGAGGCGCGCCGCCGTCGCCCGTCCTGCAGTCGTCGTCGCCTCGGGCCGCGCCAAGCGTCCCAGAGGCAAGCGTCGCGCCCGGCGGAGGCGGCTCGTCGCGCCGCACCGTGGCCCTGGCCGTGGGCCTGGGCGTGGGCCTGCCCGCCGCGGCGGCGCTGCTGCTGGCGGCGTGCAGCGTCGCCGCGCCGCGCTGGCGGTGGCGGCACCGGCGGCGGCGGCCGCGCCCCGCCGCGAGCGGCGCTGCGGGCCTGGAGCGGCTGGTCAAGCGGGCGGGCGGTTGGCGGGGGCTCTGGCTCGAGGGCGGCGGCGGCGGGAGGCGTCGCTCGGGGCGGGAGGGAAGCAGGCCGGCGGCGGCAGCGGGCGACCTTGACGAGGAGCCCGAGGAGGGCGGGAGGGAGGCGGCAGGCCTGCCAGCGGAGGGGGAGGCGGGGAGCACGCACGGTTCGCTGACCTCTGTGCTGCTGGGCGCGCTGTGCGGGACCTCGGACGGAGAACCGGGGCGGCACGCGCGCGGCGGCGGCGGCGGCGGCGGCGGCGGCGCGGGCGAGCCGTCGCACCCGGAGCTGGAGATGGTGGCGGTGACGGAGCCGGACGCCGCGCGCCGGCTGCGGCAGCGCGGCGGCTGGGACGGTGGGGACGGCGGCGGCGGCGGCGCGCTGTCGCGCGTGGCGCGCCTCTTCTTCACGGTGTGCGGCGCTGAGCAGCAGGGCAGCCCGGGACGGTCGCCTCAGCGGGTCGAGGCGCCGCCGGGCGCCCAGGGCTCGCAGCCTGGGGCGGGCGAGGGGGGCGGCGGCGTGAGCGGCGGGCGCATCGCGGCTTGGCGGCCGCCGGTGCCGTCGGGGCCGCTCCTCACGCAGGTGCGGGGCGGGATGCTCGCCCTCGGCGTTTCCTGCTCAGCGACGAGGCGTGCGGAGCCGCGCGCCGGGCACATTGACGTGACCACCGCGTGCGTGCGGCGCTGCACGCTCGCTGCAGGAGGACGAGGAGTGGCTGGAGCGCGCGCCGCTGCTGTGGGAGGACAAGTTCCCCACCATGCCCCCCGCCGTGCTCGACGACGCCAGCAGCAGCGAGGACGTCACGGCACTCGTGCGCGTGCCGCCCGGCGCTGCGGCGGCGCACGGGCAGCAACGCGCCGCGTCGGACGGGCTGGCGACACTGCCCTGCGCGGCGGCTGCCTCACCGGCCCGGGGCCCGGCCGTGGCGGGCCCCGTGCAGCAGGCATCGCTGCAGGGCAGCCCTGGGCCGGCGCGCCGCCTGTCGTCGCAGCAGGAGGAGGCGATAGAGGAGGAGGGTGGCCAATCTCCTCGCCCCTGGGGCACGGAGGAGGCCAGCGGGCAAGCGGCCGTGCTTGACGCCGCCACGCTGCGGCTGCTCTCGCCCTCTGGCGGGTGCGTCGCGTGCTTTTTGTTGCGTGGTGCTGCTGGGGCTCACCAGCGCCTGGGCACTGGACCCAGGTGCCTCAACGTGTGCTCGCCCGCAGGAGCCGCTACCACACGTGGGCGGGGCACCCTGTGGACGACCCGTCCGGCGTGTGGCCCGACGCGCACGAGCTCCCCTCAGGCGTGGCGCACGTCGTTCCGCCTCCACGGTGCAGCCACACGACCACGGGCGCAGCTCGCTGCGCCCACGGCATGCCGCAGAGGCAGAGGCCACACGTCGCCAGTGCCGTGTCGTCCGCAGGCGCCGAACCGTCCCCTCCGCGCCCGTGGCGGCCGTTGCCCTGCCTAACGCGCGCCCCAGCTTGGCCTGGACGCCTTCGCAGCCGGTACGCACGCTTCCAGCTCTGGCTGCTCGAGCAGCGGACAAGGCAGTGCACGTCGACGCGGCTCGACTGATCGCGCTGTCGCTGTCGTCGCAGATCGACCTGCACGTCGACTTTGAGCGCGAGGTGGCGCCGTGCCTGGGGCGCCTCATCGGCGTGGGCGGCTTCGGGCGCGTGTACGCCGCCGTGTGGCGCGGGCAGCGCGTGGCCGTCAAGGTGATGCCCTGCGACGGGCCGCAGCACTACCAGGTGCGACTTGACTCATGCGCCTCGCTGCGGCACCACGCACCTGGGCTGCACCGCGGCCTTGCTGGGCCGGGACGTTTAGGAAGAGGCAGGGCGCGCACACCTTGCATGTCATCTGCTTGCCAGAGCTGGCTCCACCAGATGTAAAGATCAACACACCTTGCCTGTCTGTCGTGCGTCGCGTGCAGTCGCTGGCCAAGGAGGTGGAGCTCACGGCGCACTTCCGCGGCTGCCCGCACATCGTCAGCCTGCTGGGCGCCTGCCTCCTGCCTCCCGCCGCCCACGCCGCCCGCCCCACCTCCCCGCAAGGGCAGCCGCAGCTCGCCGGCGACGGCGGCAGGGGCAGCGCGCCGCCGCCCTCGCCCGCCGCCGCCGCACTGTCAGAGAGGTCGCCTTCTTCAGGCCACCTTCGGACCGGCGGAAGCCCAGCCCTGCAGCGCGGCTCCTCTGCCGCCGCAGCCAGCCCTGGCCACCACTCGCCGCCGGACGAGGCGCCGCACAGCGCTGCGCCCAAGCAGGTGAAGCGGCAAGGTGCACAACGGGGACTGAGCGTTTCGTCTGCACCACCTGGCGCGGGGAGGGCGCGTCACGGTGCCGTCGCGTCTGGAGCTGCCCACCAATGCGCGCCACCGCCAAATGCCCACGACGGGCGCAGGTCGCCCTCATCATGGAGCTCGCCCAGGGTAACCTGGCGCAGCGGCTGCACGGCGCGCAGCAGCCCCCGATGACGGTGCTCGAGGCCATGCAGGTGGGCCGGCGCTTCGGTCGTCGCAAAGCAAGCATTGGAGGTGGCAGGGCGGTTGCGACGGGCCATGCGTCCACCTCGTCGTGCCCGCTCCCTGCGGCGCGCGCTGCTGCTGCGCCCAGGTCGTGCGGGACGTGGCGGCGGGCCTGTGCGTGCTGCACGCCGGCGGCGTGGTGCACCGGGACCTCAAGCCGCAGAACGTGCTGCTGGTGGACGGCGTGGCCAAGCTGGCCGACTTTGGCATCTCGCGGCAAAAGGTCCGCTGGTTGCGCGTGATGAGCGGGCGACCTCGGTGCCGCAACGTGTGCGGTGCCTCTGCTCACCTCGAAATGATGATGATCCGCACGACCTTGCAGGACCCCACGCGCTCCTTCATCAGCGTCACGAACCAAGGCGGCACGCCGATGTGAGTCGCCCGCACAGCCCCTCGCGCCGCACGCCGCGGTTTGCGCGCGGTTGGCTCGAAGCGGGCGGGTGTGCGGCCGCGCAGGTACATGGCGCCCGAGCAGTTCAACGGGACGCGCGTGGACGAGGCGTGCGACGTCTTCGCGCTGGGCTGCATCCTCTTCGAGGCCGTCACGGGCCGCGTGCCCTGGTCCGAGCTCCTCGACCATCCCTCGCCGCCCCCCCGCAACAGCCCGCCGCTCCCGCCCCCCCACGCCCCGCGAGCCTCGCCGACGCGTGCCCAGCAGCTCCGCGACAGCCCGCCCCCACCGCCGCCGTTCGTGCAGCAGCACCAAGAACGCGAACGACAGGAGCCGTCCGCCGCCGCCGCTGCTGCCGCAGCGGCGGGGCCGGTGCACCGCGTGGCTGAGCTGCTGCACGGGCCGTCGTGCCCCACGCCCAAGTTCCTCCTCGCGACGGCGGACTCCACCAGCACGTCGCAGCGGGACGGTGAGCCCTCGCTGCAGTGGCCGGTGGCGGCGGTGGCCGAGGGGGGCAGGGCCACGCCCGGGCTGTGGGAGGCTGTGGGCGGCGGGCGGCGCGAGGGGGAGCCGCGCGAGGCCTCGAGGGCCGGCGCGGTCGTGGCGTCGCCTCCCAGCTCCATTTTGGAGCCGCCGCTCCCGGGCGCCAGCGGCGACACGCGCTCGAGTGCAACGCTTGCGGTGGCGGCGGCATGTGCGCCGGACGTGAGCGGTGGGCCGCTGGAGGGCGGCGCGGCGTCAGGGAGGTCACCCGGCGGGGCGGGGCCCGGGGCCGCGAGCGGCTACCTTCGGAGCAGCCTGGGCGCCCTTGGAGGGGTGCCTGGGTCGTCGTCCTGTGGACAGGGCAGCGCCGCCGCGCTTGCGCCCGGCGGCGGCGGCGGCGGCGGCGGCATGGGCGCTCTGTTCAAGGTGCGGCCCGTCAACGCAGCCACGTGTCACTGTGATAGGTCTGTGAAGGCTTGGTGCGCTGACGGGTGCGGGTGCGCGGTGATTGATCGCACGCGCGCGCAGATCATCCTGGCGGTGGCCATCCACGGCCTGCGGCCGACGCTGCCGGTGGGCGCGGACGTGCCGCCGGGGCTGCGCCTGCTGATGCAGGCTTGCTGGAGGGAGGACCCCAAGGCGCGGCCGTCCGTGCTCGAGGTACGTGAGCGCTGAGCGCGGGAATCTGATCGGCTCCCCGGCGCATCTGCGCACAGGCCCTCCGCAACACGTGGCGGCAGTGATCGGCTGCTCTTCTCCAATGATGCCGCCTGTGCTTGCGCGGGCGCAGGTGCGGAGGCGGCTGGAGCGGCTGATCCAGCAGGAGGGCGAGCGGCGGGCGGTGCTGGCGCAGCGGTTGGCGGCGCGCACTCGCAGCAGCCCGGGCGGCCGCCCATTGCCCGCAGCGTCGTCCTCGCCACTGGCACGAGGAGCCTGCTGTCCCCGGCCCTCCTCGTGATGCCGTTCCTCTACGCAAATCGCTGGCCCGGTTTCTTGCCAATTGCAACTTCTCGGGGTCAGCGGCATGTGGCATGACGCCCAGCGCCCCGCGCGGCACATTTGCCACAGGCCAGGAACGCGCATGATCCAGGGCGCCGCGTGCGGGATCCAGGCCCAGCACCAAACAGCGCTGAACGCCAGCCGCGCTCGCCACCCGCGCGCGCGTGTTCGAGCTGCATCGAGGGCACCAGAGCCGATGGAGGCCGCCGACCCGGCCGTGCTGGGCCACTACAGCTGCTGCAACGCGCCCGGCGCAGCCCCGCAGCCCCTGCTGGAGCAGTCCTCGCTGCTCTTCCGCGCCATCGTTCAAGACGACCTGGGCGCCCTGAGCAGCCACGCGGCGCTGCTCCAGGACGCCGGCAGGCAGCTGCACAGCGTGCTGCATTGGCAGCAGGCGGGCACCCGCAAGTCCAGCGCGGCCTCCTCTCCCGCGTCTACGCGTTCCCAAGATGGCGAGGAGGCGGTTGGCGCCTCCCACCCAGTGGCGGTCATCAAGCAGCGCACGCTCATCGGGCTCGCCGCCCTGCACGGCAGCGTGAAGGTGCTCAAGTTCCTGCTCAGCGTGAAGGGCGCCGACCCGCACCAGGCCTTCCCCGACGGCCACACGGCCTTCTCTGTGAGTCCGCGGGCGTGCGCAGGCGCGCGGGGCGACGCGCTCGCCCAGGCAGGCAGTGTGGGCTGCACGCAGCGCCATCAGGCGTGGTGGCGCACAGATGGCCGTTCCCCAACTTGGGCCCCCACAGAGATACTCGCCAACGCGACAGGGCGCGAGTTCAGAGGCCAACGCGCCTGGCAGCGATGGCCATTGGCAGCGACAGCACATGGCGAGCATCGCACGCGGCGCGCTGGGTCGCCTGCTGGCCACACGCGCTCGTGTGCGCTGGCGGACAATGCGGGTACGGCGTGCCCGCCCCGGCTGCGCTGCACGCGGCCTATGCAATCGCTGCTCCTGTGCGCGCAGCTGGCCGAGCTGGGCGCCGCCCCCGTCGAGGTCACCTCGCTCCTGGCCGAGGCCGCCCCGCGCTCGCAACTCCCGCCCGCCACGCCGCCCGGCTCGGGCCCGCTGCCCCCGCTGACCACCGCGACGCTCGCGCACACGGGCAGCAACAGCGTCGCCGCGTCGCCCCTGGCCGGCACCACCGGTGGCGCGACCCTCGCCGCCGTCCTGGCCACGGCACGCAACGGCATCAGCCCCGCTTCCACGCCTCTGCTGGGCGGCATGAGCGCGCCCACGGCCCACGGCCTCTTTGTGCGCGCCTGCAGCAGCGTGACGGACGCCTCGGGACCCATCTACCCTGTGCTGCCGCCCTCCAGCGCCACCGCCGCCGCCGCCTCTGGGACCACGTCCGGCGAGCCGGCCCCCAGCCTGTCGGCCCAGAGCAGCCTGCTCGTGGCCAACGCCAGCTGCACCTCTGCCGCCGCCGCCGCGCCCCTGTCCTTCAGCGTCGAGCTGCACAACCAGCTCAGCCTGCAGAGCACTCAGGTGAGCAAACCAAACCTGGCTTGCCCGCACCGCGCGCACAGACTGGCGGAGCCCAACCCAAACGCCGCAGTCGCCCGCACGACGCAGGAGCTGGGCAGTGACCTGGACGCCTCCGGCGCCTTCAACCCCAACGAGGGCTTGCCGTACTCGTCCTCGGAGCTCACGCTGCCAGAGTACTCGACCAACGAGTTCAGGATGTTCGCCTTTAAGGTGCGCACCCAATCCAAACTGAGCCGCCCTGCGGGTCGCGCTCACCTGCTTGCCAGACGTTGCAAGGAAAGCTCCACACGGCCCCCGTCCGTCTGCTCGCAGGTGGTGCGGTGCTCCAAGCGCTTTGCGCACGACTGGCGTGCCTGCCCGTTCTCGCACCCCACCGAGAACGCGCGCCGCCGCGACCCTCGCGAGTTCCGCTACTGCGCGCTGGCCTGCCCAGACTACAAGCAGGTGTGCATCCCCCGCGTCCCTCCCAGCTCCGCCCAGCTGTGACAAGGCGCCCACCCGCTCTTCCCCTCCTTGCCTGCCTGGGCATCGTGCCGCCGGCGCTCCCTACCCAGCCCAGCAGCGCCTGGCTTTGCCTCCTCGCCGCCACCGTCTCGTGCCCGCGCTCGGTGGCTGCCCGCGCAGGGCTTTTGCGTGCGCGGGGACCTGTGCCCGTACGCGCACGGCGTCTTTGAGGCCTGGCTGCACCCCTCGCGCTACCGCACCCAGGTGAGCAGCCGCCTCTTCGCGGAAGTTCGTTCCTGCCGCCTCCAAGCAGCCCGACGTCCGGTGTGTCCACTAACCATCCACACCTCCTCGCTCCCCTCGCCCCAAATGCCGCGCCCCCCCCCGCAGCTGTGCAAGGATGGCGCCACCTGCCACCGGCCCATCTGCTTCTTCGCGCACTCGCTCCCCGAGCTGCGCACGCCCACGCACACCTGGACGCCCACCACGGCCCAGGACAACGACCACGCCGCCGCCAACGCCGCCAACGCCGCCAAGCCCGCACCTCCCGGCGCCGTGGCCACGCTGTTCGCCGGGCCCGCCGCCGCCCGCGCTGGCGCCCTCACTGCCCCCACCACCGCCGCCGCCGGGCCGGCGCAGCTGGCCGCGCTTCTGCCGGGCAAGCCCTCCGCCGCCGGGGGCTTGCCGGCGCTCATCGCCGCCGCCGCGCTGCCGCAGCGCATCCCTGCGGCCAAGCCCTCGCTGGACCCTTCCGCCATGGCCGCCGCGCTCAGCTCCTCCCCGTCGCTGCTCGGCCTCACGGCGCCCCGCATGTCCAACGCATTCGCCCGCAAGCACGGCCTCAACCCCAAGGACAACGCCATGCTGAACCTCCACAAGATCGCGCTGCAGGCGCCGCCAGGCAGCAGCGCCGGCGAGCAGCTGGGCCGCCTCCTGCTCGCACAGCAGCAGCAGCAGCAGCAGCCGACGCATGCCGAAGCCACGCTGCACGTGCCCGCCTGGCCCCCCTCCGCCGCCGGCGCCGGCGCGTACCTCGCCGCCGTCCCCGCCACCTTTGCCCACGCCGCCGACGCCTCCGCCGTGGCCGCCGCCAGCGCCGCCGCCGCCATCTACGGCGTGGCCCCCGTGGTCGGCGGAGCCGCCGGAACCGCGCTTCCTGTTGCCGCCGCCGGGCTCTACGCCAACGGAGCCGGCGCCTCGTTCAGCCCCCCGCCGCCCGCCGCCTACGGCGCGACCTCGCTGCTGCTGCCCGCCGCCGCGGCGCCGGTGCACTTCGCTCCACACGCCGCCGTGAACGGCGGCGGCGGCGGCGGCGGCGGCACTGTCCTCGCGGCGCACCGCATCCCAGCGTTCCTGGCGCAGCAGCAGGCGGCGGCGACCATGGCCCGGCCGGAGCTCCCCATCGCCGCGCTGCACCACCACCCGCCGCACCTGGGCGGCGTGGTGGCGGCCCCGGCCACCACGGCGGCCGCCACCGCCGCCTACGCCGCCGCCGTGTCGCAGGTCATGGGCGGGCAGCCGGTGGCGGTGCTGGGCGACGGAGTCGGTGGCGGCGGCGTGGCGGCGGGCCTGCTGCACGCGCCGCCGGCGCCCGACGCCGTGAGCCTGGCGCTGGTGGCGGCGGCGCTGGCCGGCGGCGGCGCGCGCTGATGCCCCGAATCTCCCGCTCGCCGGTGTGGCTGAGGCGGGTCCTGGGGGCCTCCCACGCCGGTGGAGACGCGTGCACGGTGCGTGTGTGGAATGGCTTGCTCGCGGCGGCTGGTCCTGGCCAGGCGCCCGCCGCCGTCTCTCCTTCCTGCCTGCCAGGGTGGCGCGCAGGGCGGTGCGAGAGAGGGCCAGGGCCGCCGCCCGAGCGTGAAATGAGCAGATCCGGGCGAGGCGAGGGGCTGGGAGGGGCTTGTCTTTTGATCGAGGGCAGGGGACCTTGCACAGCCCCCGCGGATGCCCGGGGGGGGCGTTTGCCGGCCCCCCACCCCCGGCCCCCTTTTTCAACGCTTTTGCGGCTGCTGGCGGAGGGAGGGAGCGAGGCCCCTGGCTGGCTAGCCGCCGCGCGCCGGGCCTCGGCAATGTGAGCTCCGCTGCGCTGGCCACATACGCACTGGCACCCCTTCGCGGCCCGCCGCCGCCTCCGCCATCCCTGCCCCTTGGGGGAAAGGCCTTGAGCCTCCCCAGTGGACTGGAGCGGCGCCGCAAATGCCCGGGCGCCGCGGTGGGGCGGAGCGGGGAGCGGGCGGGTGGGGACTCGGGGGCAGCTTGAGCGCGCTGGCGTGCGACCCGTCCCTGGCGCTTCGCCTGTTTTCCGGGCCGCCGGCGCAGCGCGAAGGAAGCATTTGCCTGCCGCCGAGTTCGCCGCCCCCTGATTTGCCGGGACGGGGGGTTCCACCGGTGTCCGCCGCCGCCGCCGCCGCCGCCGCCACGCCCGCCCGTGGCGCGTGATCCATAGCAGTTGCCGCACGCACGCACGCACCTTGATCTAATTGTCTGGTTTCCGGTGGCTGTGGGGCGCTGGGGTTGCCGAAGGGCGTCCCGCCTGCCAGCCCAAATCATGCTGCGCGGTTGTTGTTGGAGATGTGCCGCATGCACGCAGCTGCCGCTAGAGTGCCCCGCAGCGGTAGCGCGCGCGCGCGCGCGCCCTGCTTTTGCGAGTGTGTGCGCGCGTGTGTGTGTGTGCGTGTCCTGCTCTGGAGCAGCAGCACCAAACGCAATGGAACGGACGCTATTCTTCCGCGAGGAGAAAACGCGCAGCACTTGCCCGCCTGCCCGCGATGCGCCCTGCTGTGGAGAGTGGCGGCCCCGGCGAAGTGGTTCATTGAAGGACACCACGTGTTTGAGCGCCGGTTGTTGTTTCGCTTTGCGCGCGCGCCTCCCTCCCCCTCAAATGTGTGTGTGTGTGTGTGTGTGTGGGGATTTGCATCTGTTTGGGCACCTC
>VFQP010002898.1_pt1 | contig 18344 bp, 22 predicted proteins | sample 3512351 | NCBI WGS metagenome assembly VFQP01 (sample SAMN10412372, study PRJNA504923) | tailings metagenome | isolation source: Relicate 1 Philex TSF1 revegetated site | place: Philippines: Tuba, Benguet | collected 2017-08-29
CAGGGCCTGCACCCATGCGCCGACGGTTACACTCCTCGAGCCTGTAGGGGCGGCCGCAGCAGGGGTGCTTGCAGCGAAGGCAGCGCGACGCGAGCACGCTGCCAGGACTGCTCGCCTCGTGAGCGCGCGCGCGCAAAGCTGAAAGGAGTCTATCGTCGTGAAGAAGGTCGTGAAAAAGGCGGCCGGCCGGTCGCCGCGGCCGCCGCCTGCGGCCGAGCGTCAGGACGGAGCCGACGACGCCTGGGCCTCGTCCCCCGAGCCAGGGAGGTACGCGCCGGCCAGCACGCCCGCCCAGGACAAGGCGGCGGTCCCGCGCTGCTCCGGCCGCGCGGCCGCCCCGTCACCGTCGTCCGCCACCACGACGGTGGCCACCAGCTGCGCCGCCGAGCCCGCCAGCACTTGGGCTCGGCAGGCGGCGGCGAGCGCGCCGGCGTCGTGCCCGACCAGCACGACCGCGCGCCGGCACAGAGCGGGTGAGGCGGCCGCCAGACGCGCCGTCACCTGCACACCAGCACCACCACCACCAGCTCTGTTGGGCGGGCCCCACACACCGCATTCCAAGGCACAGCGTGCACCTCCACAGGCACGCTCCACTCGCCTGCACGGCTTGCACGACCGCCTGCCGCAGCGCCTCTGGCCCCTCGCCCGTGCACGCTTGCGGCACCACGCCCAGGCCCAGCAGCAACTGCGCGCGTCACCCTCTCACCGCACGCATGAGCACGCTTGAAAAGCACAAGCAAGCGGCCCAGGAGTCACAGTTCGCAGCAGCACCTCACCTCGAGCAGGGTCACCGGCTTGACCTCGCACCTCCCCGGGCAGTCCACCCAGGGCGAGGCCAGCCGCCGCCTCAGCGCCCGCAGCGCGCCCAGCACCTCGCCCTCCACCGGCAGCGCCCGCCCGCCCCCCTTGCCTCCCCCTCCGGCACCCCGCGCCGCGCCCGCCAGCCGCTTGTACCGCGGCGGCAGCCGCCCCAGCTGCGCCGCGTGCAGCAGGTCCTTTTCAGGCAACCCCACCAGCTCAGCGGGGTAGTCCGCCTGCACCGGCGACCCGGCGGCCCGCGACGCCGAGCTCAGCATGGCGTCGGCCCACGCGTCCAGCTCGTCCAGCCGCTGAGCCCTCGCCAGCGTGGGCGAGGGCGCGGCGGCGGCGGCGGGCGAGCCAACGAGGCGGGCGGCGTGGCGCAGCCGCCGCGCGCGCGCCAGCAGGCGCCACTCGCGGCGGCGGCGCAGCGCCAGGCGGTGCAATCGCCGCTGGTGGTGCAGCGCGTGGGCGACCAGGTCCATGGGCGAGGTGCCGGCGCGCACGGCGGCGGGGCCCAGTGGCAGGTCCAGCACGTTGGCCGGCGCTGCGGCCAAGGTGGGGCACCGTTCGCTGCGTGCCTGTCTGCATGAGTGGTGAGGTGTGCGGGTTGGTCGCCTTGCCGCGCGGACTCACCAATGACGTGCACCTCTAGCGCGTCGAGCAGCGAGCCCGGCTGCAGCAGCGTCAGGCGCAGCGCGTGCACCGCCGCCCGCACCGCCGCCGCCACCTCCCCCTCCTCCTTGCCCTTGTCCTCGCCCTCGTCCTCCTCAGCGGCACGGCCCGCAGAGTCGCCGTCGCCGTCGCCGTCGCCACGCGCGGCGCTGGCGCTGGCGTGCAGCAGCGTGCTGCCTTCCTCCTCAGCGCTGCTGCTGTCGCTGTTGCTGGGAACCAGCGGCCCCAAGATGTCCAAGGGCGCCTCGCCCGACCAGCCCAGCAGGTCGTGCACCACGCGCGCTGTGCCCACTGTGGCCCGCACCAGCGCCTGCGGTCCGCCATGCGCGCAGCTGCTCAATTCAACTGGCCACGCTGGCCAACAAAGCACCACCCCCTGCAGCAGGTGCGTTCGCTCACCTGGACGTCCTGCGCGGACCTCAGCACGCACAGCACACGCCCCAAGCGGCGCGCCGCTCGTCCCGCCTGCGAGCCGCCAGCTGGGGGCGCAGCGCTCGACGTTCCAGTGAAGGGGTCGAGCTCGAAGGGAGAAGCGGCCGCCAGGGAGGAGGGAGGAGGCGGCCGGGGCCACTGCAGGCGCGGCAGCTGCTCCCTCCGCCCTGCGTTGGGTGGTGCGGCACGTGTTTGTGAGGCACAAGGGGCACACACTGAGAGCGCGGCGAGCGCCTGGGCCCTCATTGAGGCGTCATGCCAGCGCTGCCTGCTCGCGCGCACCTCGCACGTAGACGTCCCACGGCAGGCGGCGCGGCGGGACGAGCGACAGGCTCGGCGTGTCCATCACCCCAGGGACGGTCTGGGTGTCCTGCGCGCGTTGGAGCAGGCGCTCAAGCCGGGCTGAGGCGCCCCGAGGTTGGCTGCGGGCTGCAAGCGACAGGCTGCATCTGCACTTGTTCTGCACGAGGGCAGCACGGGGCACGGCTGCCAGTGGCCCTGGTGCATGATCTGCCTGGTGGGCGTCGGCGCTGCTCACCACGTGCACGTGCAGCAGCGCTCCCTCGGCCGCCGCCTGCTCCCACAGCGCCCTCTCCACGCTGCGCGCGCACACGACGGCACAGTGACCGTCCTCTGACGCACCGCACGCGCCACATCCTGCTGCCCAAGTCACAGTCAGGACGCTCAAGCTGCCTCACCTGCCCAGGGGCGGGCCCCCGTCCGGCTCCAGCCCCACCGCCAACTGCCTCACAGCCTCCACGTCCTCCGGGCCAATCAGCCACGATTGGCGCACCTGCGCCACCACCGCCCGCCCGCCCTCGCTCCGTTCCTCGCCCACGGCGCCGCTGCCGCCGGCGGGCTCCCAGGCGCAGCGGAGCAGCGCGTCCGTGCCGAGGCCCGTGAGCTCATGAAGCTGGTCGGCCAAGGGCCGCAGCGCCGCCGCCGCGGAGCCCTCGGGCGGCCCGTCACGCGTGCGCCGCTGCTGCCGCCCGCCGCTGTCGTCTCGCTGCTGCGGGCGCCCCTCCAGCGACCGCTCGGGGCTGCTGAAGGAGCGCTGGTGGCCGGCTGCAGGTGCGCCCATGAGCGCGTCAAAGGGGGGAGGGAGCAGCGGGTGGGGCGGGCGGGCGGCGGCGGCGGCGGCGCGCAGCAGGGCGCGGTGTGCGGCGGGGTCGACCATGGAGAGGTGGGTCAGGGCGGCCACCAGTGCCGCCTCGCTGATGTCAGCGGCGGTGTTCAAGCCAGAGTCCATGCTGTCACCGGGTGGTGGCTGCCGTGGCGCCTGCTGCTGCAGCAGGTCGCGCAGCGCCACCAGCAGAGGGGAGGACCAGGCCGCGGCGGGCGCTGGCGGCCCCGCTGCGTCAGCCGGGGAGGGGCCGCTGCGTGAGGCAGCACGTTGCCCACGCCCGTGCTGCTGCTGCTGCTGCTGTTCGCGTGGCGTGGCTCGCCTGCTGCCTGCGTCGTTGGGCCGCCGCGCTTGCGGCTTGGCGTGCGGCTGGCGTGGCGGCATCAGATCTGGTGAGCTGATTGGGGCTCCAGTGCCATCCCTACTGCTGCTGCTGCTCCTCTTCTTGTTGGCGGTGTTGATCGTGCGCGGTGTTGGTCGCAGCACAACGATCGAGCCATGCGGAAGCGGCCGCCAGCGCGCAGCTCGAGAGCCAAGGCTCAGCATGCGACGTAGATCGCCACGCTGTCGCGCTCATTGCTGCTGCTGGTGCTGCGCCGTGGGCTGCGGCCTCCTCATCTGAGCTGCTCCCCAAGGCCAGCCATCTCTGCTCCGCACGCTCTCTCAGGTTGCAGGTACTGATGTGAAGAATGTGCAAATCACGAATCCCCTCCTCCCTCCTCTCTCTCTCTCTCTCTCTTCAAAAGCTTCCGCACTTCGGACCACGTGCTGCCCGCGCTGTGCGCAGCCACCAATCACCAGTTCTCGAACGGCGCGCCCAAGCCCAGGCTCTGCAGCTTGGCAGACTCCTTGTCCAGCTCTGCCACCTCTCCCTCGGTCAGGCGCCAGCCCAGCGCGCCCGCCACCTCCTCGAGCTGCTTCACGCTCTTGACGCCTGCAAGCGCAGGCCCCACACAAACGCGTCCTCTCGCCGCCATCATACCCCCCCACACACACACACCAAGAGAGGGCGCCCCAGCCGCGCGCACCTGGGATGGGCATGGTCCCCTTGGCGATGGTCCAGTTGAGCGCCACCTGCGTGAGCGTCTTGCCGCCGTGCTCGTCGCCCACCGCCTTCATCACGTCCAGAAGCGGCTGCAGCGCGCGCAGCTTGGAGTCGTCAAAGATCGCGGCGCGCGGACCGAACGGCTTCGACCCGCCCACCTTGTACTTGCCTGCACAGCGCCGAAAAAACAGCAGATGCCGCTACCACGCTGGCAGAGCGCGCCACCAGCGCCCACTTCTGCGCTCCACTGCTGCCTCCACTGGCACGGGGCGCCAGGACCCACAGCCAGGGTGAGCAAGAGACACAAAGGCGCACCGGTGAGCAGGCCCTGGTTGAGCGGCGAGTAGGCCACCAGCGTCACGCCGTCCTCGCGGCACGCCTCGAGCACGCCATTGCGCTCGGGCGCCCGGTACAGCAGGCTGTACTGCACCTGCGAACGCACGCGCATGTACACGCGCAGCACGCACACGTCTGCCAGCGCCGTTCCTCCCCCGCACAGCACGCCAGCGCGCCGAGGGTGCACTGTCCAGGGGCGGTGCAGGGCATACGTATGCGTGCCTGGTTGCTGGCCAGCGGCACGCCGCGCGCGCCCAGCGTCTTGACGGCGCCCCGCAGGCGCTGCGCCGTGAAGTTGCTGACGCCCACGGCGTCGGCCAGCCCCTGCTCCTTGCAGCGGATGAGCCCCTCCAGGTACGCGTCGTTGGCAAAGGCGTTGAGGAAGAAGCCGGGCCTGCGATGGCGGCGTTTCCGGTGGAGTTGCACAGCAAGGCACGGCGGTGAGTAGGTGTTCCGGCGCGACGGCTGCTTGCGGCCACCCACAGGGAGCAGCATCAGCGGAGGCGGCGGCGGCGGCGGCAGAGAACGGCCCGTGCCGTGCCTCTGCTCACCAGTGCTGCATGTAGAGCTCTGCCTTGTCGCGCTGCAGGCGTGCCAGGCTGGCCTTGAGCGCCAAGGGCACCGAGTCGGCCGTCTGGCGCCACGGCAGCGGCGCAAACCTGTCGGCAGCAGAGCGGGGGCGTGGGGGCGAGGGTTTGCGCGTGCACCACGCGCTCAGCGTCGTGGCGAGGTGGGAGATGTTGGGGGGGCGGTTGACTTGCTGGGGGAGCTGGGGGGCGCTGCGGCTGGTGCGCTTGGCAAGGACTCACTTGGTGGCGACCTGCACAGTCTGCCCGGCGGCACCCGCCTCCTTGATGAACTCGCCTGCGGGGCACGGGGGTGGTGGCGCAGTCGTGGGGCGGGGCGCTCGCTGGCAGCCGCAGGGCGCGCTGCTGCCACACAGCTGTGAGCGCTTGCAGGGAGAGCGGCACGCGCCACCGGGGGGAGGGGGGGGGGGGGCTCTCACCGAGGAACTCCTCCGACTTGCCGAAGCCGTACACCTCGGCCGTGTCGATCCAGCCCAGCCCAGCCTCCAGGATGGCCTGCGCCAAAGGGGGGCACCGCTCCAGGTGGTGAGCCTGCCGGTGGTGCCTCCAGGGTCGCTGCGCTGCCCCGGGCACTGGGGACGCCCCGTGAAACGCACCTTGAAGGCGGCGCGCGACTCCTCCTTGCCATACTCGGAGCCGTAGCCCCAGTAGCTGCGGGAGGCAGTGTGTGGCAGCGCAGGCGCTGGCGTCAGGAGAGGCCGCCTCTCTCGCACGCGCGGGCGTCAGGAGAGGCCGCCTCTCTCGCACGCGCGCTCGTGCGCCACCCTGTGGAGGGAACGTGGCTCACCCGCTGCGGTCGCCCCAGGACCAGGCCCCAACACCGAGCACAGGCACCTGCGAGTGGTGCCGGGCGCGTGGGGACGTGGTGCGCTCAACACGGTGGGGGCAGGGGCAGGCACGCCTGTGTGTGGCTCTCGGGGCTGCACGGGCGTGCGCACCACCACAAGACGCACCCGCAGGCCAGACGTGCCCAGCTCCACGTAATCGCTCTGCTGCAACGCAGTCACGGGTGTCGCTGGCGTGGCTGCACGCGCCAAAGCGCGAGGCCTCCTCCTCACGGCAGGTGGAGCAGGAAGGTAGCGCCGCGAGGGCGCGAGCCCCCTGCTGCCGCCGATCTTGGTGGTGGTGGTGCTGCTGAGAGCCATTGCAACGAGCTGCTTACGAGTGGAATGCCGCACTCGACGCGTGCGTGAGTCGCGCCAATGCGCGCCCTCGATCGATGGTGTCCCATGCGCGCCTGCAAGACCCATTCTGGCAAGCGATGCGCCAGCGCGTTGCTGCGGTGGCTGGCTTGGCCACATGCGGCGCCGGCGTGACAGCAGCACTGTGGGCGTGGCCCACGTGCACGTCAGTCCCCACCGCGCACGCGCCCTTCACAGATCGCGACCAGCGAGCCCTGTGCTACGTCTCCACCAGCGGTCCTGTGCCTCCTGAGTGGAACCCCGGCATCCGCGTGTGGCCCGGCTTCCTCAGCGACCAGGAGGCGACCGCGCTGCGCCAGGAGCTGCAGCCGCTCAAGGCCAAGCACGGCCTCTCGCTCATCTCCCCTCAGCACGCGGCCGTCTACAGGTGGCAGCAGTCGTACCTCCCCCGCGCGCAGCAGGCGCCGGTCAACATGCTGCGCATCACGGGGCGGCCCGAGGCGCAGGCGCAGAGCCTCCCTCCGTGGAGATACGGAGATGTGAGCGACTGCGCGGGGGACGTGTCAGTGCGCACGCGGCACGCGCTGGGCGGGTACCCAGCCTGCTCCGCAGGCGGCGGGCGACGCGCCCCGCCCCCGTGCGCCTCACCCACGTGCGCGCAGGAGTGCGACGAGGCGGCGCTGCCTCCGCGCCTGCGGGCGCTGGTGCAGCGCGTGCGGGCGCTGCCGGGCATCCGCCTGGGCCCGCTGCGCGACGTCACCATCAACTACCGGCACTCGCGCTACTTCCGCCTGGTGAGGCAGTTTGCCCTGGTCCACCGCGCCGCGCACCGTGTGCGTTGAGGTGTTGACTGGCATGAGGAGGGCCTGGCATCACCGTGCAGGACCCGCACGTGGACCCCAAGCTCGACGGCGGGAACGTCTTTATCATCGGGCTCGACTCGGACACGGTGCGGCTGGCTGCTCTCTGGTGTGGCGGTGCACACGACGACGGCGCTGGCAGACACATGCAGCGCCTGCTGCCGCCCTCATGGAGTGCGCTCAGGTGCTCACCTTCACGCCGGAGCGCTTCTTCCGGCTGTGGCGGCGGGGCGTGCGGTGGGCGTGGGAGGCGCTGACGCTGGCGGACGAGCGCGAGGGCGTCAGGCAGGACGCCGAGCGGTCGTGGACGCCGCTGGACCTGGACGTGCTGGCCCCGGCGCGCACCTTGGTGAGCCCAGTCCTCCTCGTGGTGGGAGGTGTTGTAGGCCCGCGTGCAGCTGCGGGCTCCACGCTCGGCGCTGCCTGTGCGTGCTCAGGTGCACTTTAGCGGCGACGCCAGGTGGACGTGGACGCACGGCACGCGGCTGGGCGTGCCGGTGGAGGGGCGCGAGGGCCTGCACGACTGGTGGGGCAGCCCGGAGCACGTGGTGCTGCGGCAACCCGAGCGGCACTCGGTTGTGCTCGCCTTTGCCGACGCGCCGCCGACGCCTTGAACCTCCTCATCAGCGTTGCATCCTTAACTATTCATCAGTCCTTCATCAGTCGGTCAGAGTCCGGGCACTTCCGTTGCAAGTGGCACGGTCACGTCACGGCGGCGCAGCGTGCACGCAGTCATGCCCGAAGTCCGAAGCGAGAGTGCAGCGTTTGGTCAAGACGCGCCGACGGCCGTTCTCTGCTGTTGCTGCTGAGCGTGGTGGTCCGCCTGGTGGCTGGGCGCGCCGGGCGGCGGCAGCGCGGGCCCTGGCGCCTGCACCAGGTTGAGCCGGTAGCGGCACAGCAGCAGCGGCAGTGACGCCAGCACCGGCCCGTACCTGCACGCCAGGCACGCGGCACAGCGCGCCATTCTCGTGTTGCCAGAGCATTGATCGCAGCGCAGCAGCGCCACGCTGGAAGGGCAGCTTGAGGCGCCGCACCTGGCGATGTTGTCGTACAGCTCGTACAGCGGTACCGCCACCAGGCGCATGTTGCGCGGCACCTGCGTGATGGAGACGAGCGCAGCGCGAGCCGCCGCCCAGGGAAGAGAGCAAGGCGGGGTGATGAGGAGCACAGGGCCCAGCTCCGCACAGCGGCAAGCACACGCGTGAAGAAGCAAAGCGCGCCGCTCACCGCAAACATGGCCTTGTCCGGGAGGGGCACCACAAAGATCTTTTTGCACTCCTTTGGCCGCGTGATGTGCACGGGCGTGTAGGGGTAGAAGTTGGGCTCGAACGAGGGGCGCCAGAAGGTGCCGGCACACTCGCCCACGTCCCAGGGCGTCTGGAGCAGCGGGCTCGAGGGCGACATGGAGTTGGTGAGCTTGCGCTTGAGGCCCTCCACCTCTGCAAGGCAAAGGCAGCCCGGGGCACGGCGCTGGTGCCGGCGGCGCGCTGTGGGTGCTTTGGCAAGGGGACTGCGGCACCGGCTCGCCCTGGAAGGGGGGGGCAGGAAAGCTTCACCTCACCGTCCTCTCCCGGCCGTAGCCGCCCGCCCGGCAGCTTGAAAAAGTTGAGCGCTGTCTGCAGCAGCAGGATGTGCGGGTGGTTGTGCTCCTGCACCAGCAGCAGCCCCTCGACGGACCGCCGCATGCCGTCCCGCTCGAACCTGCGTCGCGCCGATGGCCATGGCACGCACACAGGCCTAGTGAGTGCCACGAGGCCAAGAGCAGCGCCCGACGTCGCAGATCTGGCCCCCTCGGCGCCTGCCCACCAGCCCATCCCACGCACGCACAGCGTCTTTAGCCGCTGCATGCGCGCGTCCAGGTTCTGGTCCTTGTCCACCTTGCGGTCCTTGCTGCCAAAGCTGTAGTTCTGCAGCGGGTACACCGTCACGGTCGTCTGCATGGCGCCCCCCAAAGCTGTCAATGAATGTGAACTGCCTGCCTCAGGCGCACGCTGCTGGTCAAGCTAAAGGAACACCGCAGCTTTCCGCACGATCGGTGCATGGCCAGGGTGCACGGGACAGGAGAAGCGCAGAGAAGCGGCCGCACGACGCCAAGACATCGCGTGAAGTAGCAGCAACGCTTCCCCATCGTTGTGGACCCTGTGGGACTCGATACCTGCGCGGCGTGAGGGCGACGGCGACCCGATGGCTGCGCTGGAGCAGCCAGGGCGGGAACCCGCACTGCTCAGCGTGCAGCAGGAGTTCCTCTGCGTGGGCGTGAACCGCGTGGTCAACACGCTGTCCTGGAGCGAGGGCGGCTACGTGGCGTACGGCGCGCACCACCTGGTGGCCGTCTACGACCCGCAGGCAAGCCCAATTGCTGTGCGCTGGGACCTGGCACGCCAATCAATCATCTCTACGCATGCGACGAGCGCTCTAGATGCATCCCGCACCCTCTGTCCTCCGCAGGCCGCCGAGGTGGTCATGGCGCTCCCCGGGCACAGCAGCCAGGTCAACTGCGTGGCCTGGGTGCCCCCCAGCCGTGAGTGCGCGTGTGCCGTGTGCCTCCTGGCACTCTCCTCGTGCACGGCACGGCCGTGCAAGGCCCGTCGCTGTGCCCGCTCGCTCCCGTCGCGCGCGCAGTACTGCGGCAGGACCTGCTGCCAGCCGGCACGCAGCTGCTGGTCAGCGGAGCGGCCGACGGGGAGCTGCGCCTGTGGGCCGTGCGCACAGCCGCCGACGCTGGCGGCCCCGTGGCGGTGGAGGACGCAGCGCCGCCGCCCTGGCAGATACTCGCCTGCCTCAAGGTCAGATCTCCCCCCTCACCTGCCTGCTCGTGTGTTGCAGCGTGGCATGCGGGCGCAGCAAACCACCACGGTATCCACTGCGATTCGTGGCTGCAGGGCCACACGGGGCCCATCTCCTCCGTGGCCATGCACGCGCTGCCTCGCGCCGACGCGACGGGAGACGCTGGCCACGACACCGGCGCCTTTGTCCTGGTCAGCACGGCCGGCGACTCGGCGCTTCGCGTGTGGGAGTGCCGCCCCACGGACGCCGCCGGCGCCTCCAACGGCGCCGCGCACGCCCAGGGCAGTGCACCCGTCGCACCACCCGCGGCACTGCAGCTGCAGCAGCAGCGGGAGGCGGTGGGAGTGGTGGCGGGCGCCGGCGGCGGCGCGGCGGCGCGGTGGTACGGCCCGCACAGCTGGTCGCCGGCGCCGCCCATCCCCGTGGGCACGCAGATGCAGCACGCCGTGGCGCTCACGCACCTGCCCGGCCTGCCCGGCTGGTGAGTCGTATACCTCCACACATGCGCTGCGTGCTCTAGGGATCCTCAGGCGCGCACGGGCTGCCTGTGCGCTGCGGCACCACCCATCAGCGCGACGGCGAGGCGCAAACAGCTGTTACGTCGCCCGTCCCGCGAGGACCAGCTGTGTCAGCGCGTGCTCGGATGTATTCGGATGGCGCGAACAAGTGTGGGGGGCACTGCCCGCAGGCTGCTGCTTGTGACGGGAGGCACGGACTGCCGGCTGCACCTCCACTGCCGCCCGCCCGGCGCCGGCGCCACCTTCCAGGCAGCCCTCAAGGTGCCGGGCCACGAGGGCTGGATCCGCTCAGTGGCGCTGCAGCACGTGCGCGGGGGCTCGGCGGCGGCGGCGGCGGCGGCAACGGCGGCCTCGCACGCGGGGCCCAGCGAGCTGCTCATCGCCACCGCCTCGCAAGACAGGTGCGCACCACCCAAGGCGCACACAGAGGCAAAGAGGGATGCAAGCGACAACAGCGGCCCAGCATTTGTGCGCACACGTGCTGCACGTGCGCTTGTGTGCTGGGGTGTGCCCTGGGATTTGCACCTGTTTGGGGACAGCTGCTGGAGCACCTCGGCAAGCGCCTGGAGCCCACCAACACCAGGCAATCAGCGTGTCCGCCCGTGTGCGCATGCGTGCTCGGCAGGTACGGTCGCATCTGGAAGCTGGCCCTGAGCCCCGCCCCGCACCCCGCGGGCGCAAACGGCGCCCAGGGCCAGCAGCAGGGAGATGCGGCCCAGGCGGAGCAGGACCAGGCGGACCCGCTGGAGGCCATCATGCTCTACTCGCCCAAGCCCAGCTTCACCGCCGGAGGCCACACGTGCGTTGCGGCAACGTGGACGACGTGTGCTTTTGCAGCGGTCGGGCCCAGCGCACACGGCAGCAGGAGCGGGACGCTCCTGTGTGCGTGTCACAGTCTTGAGGCAACCACCCTTCCTGACCTCAAGCCCTACTAAACCTCCGCCCTCCATGCAGGTACCACGTGACGCTCGAGTCGCTGCTGATCGGCCACGAGGACTGGGTGCACAGCGCGTGCTGGCAGCCACTCCCTGCCAGCAGCCCCGCACCAGGCCAGGCAGAGGCGGCGGGTGCGGGCGGCGGCAGCGGCGGCGGGCTGCCTGGGCGCTCGGCGCTGGCGCTGCTGACGGCCAGCATGGACCGCACCATGATGCTGTGGACGTGCGACGTGAGAGGCGCACGCCTTCTGCGCACACACGCATGTGCCTGGCGCTGGCAGCGCACCTCGTCGCTCATCTCGCACGATTCCCACCGGAAGCAGCAGCCAGCTGAATTGCGGTGGTGCGTGCTCGGCGCGGCGAGCCGGGCCTGCCAGCTGACCGCGCCTCCCTGTGCGTGCGTGCTGGTGTGCGTGCGCCTGTCCCTCCCCTCGCGCAGCCGGGCAGCGGGCTGTGGATGAGCGTGGCGAGCGTGGGCGACGCCGGCGCCATGTGCCTGGGCTACTTTGGCGGCGTGTTCAGCTCCGACGCGCGCTTCATCATGGCGCACGGCTTCACCGGTGAGCCGCTGGCTCTCCTTGGCAGGCGACTCTGCCGCTTGCGCTGCCCGCAGGAGCCAGCAGGGGCCCAGCAGGCGCGCAGTGGCCAGCTCTCCCCTCTTGGTTTCGTGACCTCGCGGTCTGACGCGGGCCCCGCGGGCGCCCCGACGCCCCGCCCGCAGGCGCCATCCACCTGTGGGAGCGCCAGGACCCCCAAGCGCTCGCACCCAAGCCGCAGCAGACTGCGGAGGAGGCGGAGGGGCGAGACGGCGGCGGCGCCGCCGCCCCCGGGCCGCCGGGCGGGCGGCATGCGCTGGCGCGCGCGGCCTGGGTGCCCCGCCACGCGCTGGGCGGCCACTGGGACCAGGTGGTGGGCGTGGCGTGGGGCGGCGACGGCGACTGCGTGCTGAGCGTCAGCGCCGACCAGACGGCACGCGTCTTCACCGCCGTGCCGCTCCCGCACGCCTCGTCCTCCTCCGCTGGCAGCTCCGCCCGCTCCGCGCTGCTGCCGTCCGGCGGGGCGGGGCGAGGGGAGCCGGGCGGCGGCGGCGCGGCGCGCGCGCACTGGTGCGAGGTGGCCCGCCCTCAGGTGCGAGGTCGCTTTTCGCGCCGTCCCGAACGCGGGGCGGGATGTGCGGGGGCAGGACACAGCCGCAACAGCCTGTCCTGGGCGGCGCTCGCTGCGTCACGGCGCGCCTTTGCTGTGCCCCCAACACTGCTCTGGCCCCGTCGTCGAGCTGGAACGCAGGTGCACGGGCACGACTTTTCGTGCGCGGCGGTGCTGCCCCGCGGCACGGCGGCCGCCACGTACGCCTATGTGAGCGGCAGCGAGGAAAAGGTGCTGCGCGTCATGGAGGGCACCCAGGTGAGCCGGCTAGCTAGCTGCCTTGGGCAGGTCCCTGCACGCCTCACTCACTGATTGATGGTTCTGGGCGCGGCTCGCTCACGATTGGCGCGGGGCCGCGGCGCGCTCACCAACGCTCAGGCGTTGCCGGTTGTGGACCAGCTGCAAGGAGGCCAGGTTGCGCGCGCTGTGCCACGCAGCGTCATCACCAGCCGCAGGGCCTCGTCGTGCGTGCCTCGTCAGGAGCAGGCAGCAGGTGTTGGTGCTGGCGGCGACAATGACACGCGCACGCACGTCGCGCGCAGTCGTTTTGCGACAGCCTGAGGCTGCTCAAGGGGCGGGCGGCGGGCGGCGCCGGCGCGCCCGCGGGCGCCGGCGACGGAGCCACGGCGGGCGGCGGCGGCGCGGTGCGCGCGCGTGCGTTCGGCGCCTCGGTGTCGGCGCTGGGCCTGACCAACAAGGCCGTCATGGGCGAGGGCGACGCGCAGCAGGCGGGCCTGGCAGCGCCACCCGGCGCCGCAGGTGCGGCGCCTTGCTCTTTCTTCGCGGCTCGCGCAGCGCTGCACCATCGTCACGCGTGCCGCAATGTGCGTGTGTGTGGGGGGGGTGGCGCGCAGGTGTGGGTGCCGACGGCATGCCGGGCGCCTTCCCAGGGTTTGAGCAGGGCTCGGACTTTGTGCCCAACGCGGCGCCCAGCGTGGTGGGCGAGCCGCCGCTGGAGGAGCACCTCGCCCAGGTGAGGCGGCTTGCCCTTCCCTCCTTCCTTTCCCTGGTTGTCCCTGTCCCTGGTCGGGCCTCAAGGGCCTGAACGAGGGACTGTGGGCAGGTGACCAAGGTCGAGCGGGCGTGCAGTGAGAGAGGTGACCAAGTGTCCTGCGCTCTGCAGAACACGCTGTGGCCCGAGGCGTACAAGCTGTACGGCCACGGCGACATGCTCTACTGCTGCGCCGCCAGCCCCGACGGCGCGTACGTGGCGTCGGCGTGCGTGGCAAAGTCCGAGGCGCAGGCGGCCGTGTGGGTGTGGGACGTGGCGGGCGGCACGTGGAAGGGCGTGGCGCAGCTGCAGGTGCGTCGCGTTCAAGCCGTCGTCGCTTCGGGAGACGTGTTGGTGCGCCGCGCCCACAGGGAAGGGAAGGAGCGATGATTGCTGCGCCGCCCGCGCTCGCGCTCGCAGGCGCACTCGCTGACGGTGACTCAGCTGGCGTGGTCGCGCAGCGGGCGCCTGCTGGCGAGCTGCTCGCGCGACCGCAGCTTCTCCGTCTTTGTGCGCGGCGGGCGGGTCGAGCGGCCAGGCGACCGCGCGCGCGACCAGCAGCCACCGCAGCAGCAGCAGCAGCAGCAGCAGCACGCGTTCCAGCTGGCGCACCGCGCCAAGGCGGCGCACGCGCGCATCATCTGGGGCGTGGCGTGGTCGCACGACGACGCGCTGCTGGCGACGGGAGCGCGCGACAACCTGGTCAAGCTCTGGCGCGTCGCGCACGACCCGGCGTCGGGGGAAAAGGACAGCGTGAGCGTGTCGCCGCGGCCCGCGCTGACGCTGCCGGCGTTCGCCGCCGCCGTGACGGCCGTGGCGTGGGCGCCGCGGCCGTGGCGGCGGGACGGCGGCTACCTGCTTGCGGTGGGGCTGGAGTCGGGCGAGCTGCAGCTGTGGACGGTGCTGGGTCCGGCGGGGGGCGGGGGGGAGGGGGAAGGCGCGCAGCAGTGGTCGGCGGCGCTGGCGTGGCGCAGCGGCGCCGTGGCGTCGTGCGCGGCGCAGGTGGCGTCGCTTGCTTGGCAGGAGCGGCAGGAGGCCGGCGAGGCGGCGGCGGGGCTGATGCGGCTGGCGGCGGGCGCGCACGATCACAGCGTGCGCGTGCTCGTCGTGCGGTGACGACTCGCGATTGTGCTGGCGCTCTGCTGCTCGGCAGCTGGGGCACCGCGCTGCGCGTTGCAACCGGCCGGGAGAGAGAGGAGAGAGAACCAGCACCACAGCAGGACTCGACAGACAGCGTCGCGAGCAAGGGCACAACGACAGGCCTGGTTTGCTTCGCTCCGGCTTCGCTTATAACGTTACCCTCGGGGGTGGGGGCTTGGGGAGGGAGGGCAAAAACACAGCAAGCAAGAGGGGCGCGGCGCAGGCGTGCGGGGGAGGCAGGTGCCCTGGCCATCGCACGCCGCGCCGCACGGCATAATACGCTATCCCTCGCGAGGGCAAAAGAAGTCTGGAGAGTGGGCGGGGAACTGGTTCACCGCAGCAGCCAACTGCGTCGTTTTGAGGCAGGGCATCCGCCTCACAGCTGGGCGACCCAGCGACCGGTCCGGTGCGTCTCGTGTGGGTCAGGTCACCGGGCGACACCCTCCCAGCCACCGCCCGCACTGCAGGACGGGGCGTGCGGGTGGTTCGCGTGTGGTCCAACCGACCCCGTGGCTGGCTGGCATCCGTCCGTCAGCGCAGCCCCATTGGCGCACTACCCCTACACCACTTCCGCTCTCGTTGACAACACCGGATGCAAGACACCGCGCCGCGCCGCTTCAGGACGGCGAGCGGGAAGGCAAAACTGTGAGCGGCCTGCGTGCCGCAGCTCAGGCCCCAGCACTGGACCTCGCGCCAGGACCACCTCCTCGCTGCGTGCGAGGCGTCGGTGGTGGCAAGGTGCCAACTCGCTCGCGCGGGACGCCTGACTGTGGCGAGCACGACGAGGACCGCAGTCGCGCGGCCGCCAGCGCCGCCAGGGCGGCGCAGCGAGCATAATGAGGGCGTTGCCGCCCACGCGCCGCACACTGACGCGAGGCATCCCCACGCTCCGCCAAAACCCTCGCCCAAAGACCCCCCGTTGGGCAGCAAAACACACGCGCCCTGCACGCAGGGGCCGCGGCCCGCCCTTGGCGTGGCAGCCCTGATCGTTGAGTCTCGCCTGCGCTACGGAGTGAGGTAAGAGGTGCAAAAAGCGGCGACTCAATGCCGCCGTCTCACCGCCCAGGGTGCCGCAGATGCAGGTGGGAGAGCGTGGCGCCGTGCGCCCACATGCGCACGCGCACGTGAGGCAGGAGGCGTAAAGGAATAGCGCGGCCTTGAGGCTTTGGAGACAGAGAGAGAGAACCACACAATAGCAGCTGCCGGCCGGCGCGTGCTGAGGATGCAGGCGTCTGCACTGCGGGGGGCGATGCGGCGACAGCTGGCCACGCCGCATGCACGGTGGCCGCGCAGGGCGCACACGGCGGCACGCAGCCGGAAGCGCGTGTGGCAAAAGAAGAGCAGACGGGCGTGGCGCGCACGCACGCACGCAGACGGCGTGCGGGGCGGCGACGAGGACGCCAGCGCACGCGCAAACGGAACACGCAACAGCACACACACACACACACACACACACACACACAGAGCGGGCACGTGCAGGACAAGGGCACGCACACGCGCCGACAGGAGAGAGAAGGGTGAGGGGACGCAACAACGACGCACACATACGCGGCTTGGACGCCGGCCCCACCACAGCGAGCACCTGGGCACGGTGCTCGGGTGCGCCGGGGCGAGACTAAGACAAGACAAATTGTGACTCTGAGCGTAGCAAGCCACATGCACGCGTTGTTGGCACAGGTAGGGAACGGAGCACGCCACACCAACCACACGACGGGACCACAGCACACGCACAGCACGCAGGGGGGTTTGCCGCCAAGAGCGCGCGACAGGGCTGCCACAGAAACGTGCCGCGCCCCTCATCAGGCGACAGAGAGAGGGGGAGCGCATCGTCGCGGTCGCTGCTGCCCACGAGCAGCTGCGTATGTACCGACCCACAGCAGCCACGCCACCAGTGGAGACGAGATCCTACTAGGAGACCGCGAAAAGACAACGTAGACGTCGCCGACGCGCCGCGGCGAGCGCGCACGCGTGGCTCACGAGGCAGGCCATGGCGGGGAGGAATTCCTCCGAGGCTGCGCTGGCGTGGCGGCAACGGCGCCTGGCACGGCGCGGCAAACCACGCGGCCGCCGGCCACCCGGCCAGAGCCAGACGACCTGGGCCGGTCGCAGCCGCTACCGCGCCCACGCCGCCAGCGAGCCCGCGGCCGCCGCGCCGCCCCCGTCAGCCGCGCCAGCCGCCCCGCGCGTCGGCGGCGGCTGGGCCTGCTTGTGGTAAAAGCTGGTGCTGCGGACCAGCCCCCGCGGCGGGCGCGCCGCCGCCCCTCCGCCGCCGGCAGCAGGACGTCGCGACGGCGACGACGCGCCCCGCGGCTTCTTCGACTGCCTGCCCCGCTGCCCTGCCGCTTCCTCCTCTTCGTCCTCCTCCTCTGCTTCGTCCGCGCCGCCGCGGGGCGAGCGGGAGGGCGCCACGCCGTCCTCCTCCACCTCCTCTTCCTCCTCCTCCTCGTCCTCCGCGACGTCGTGCTGCTGCTGCGCGCGCCGCCGCCGCCGCCGCCGGCTGCTCCCCGGTCCGCTCTCGTCCACCACCGCGTCCACCGCCGCTGCCGCCACTGCGCCGTCGTCCTGGGCGGCAGCGGCAGCAGTGGCGGCCGCTGAGGGCGGCGGCAGCAGCGGCGGCGGCTCGTCCTCGTTGTCCGTGCCGCTGTAGTGGTGCGCCACCGATGCGTCGTCCTCGGTGGTGGCGGCGGCGGAGCAGGCGGGCGGCGCCTGCAGCATCATGAGCAGCATCAGCTGGTGCGGGGCCAGAGCTGCTGCGGCGGCGGGCGCGGGGGGCTGGTGGGAGGAGTGGGCGCCGCTGCTGGCGGGCTGTGGCGCGGCGGCGTGGGCGGGTGTGGGCCACGCCTGGCGGTGCAGCGGCGTGTGGGCGGGGGCGCTGCTGCTGCTGACTGTGGCAGTGGGCGCGGCGGCGGCGAGGCCCGCGGCCGTGGTGGTGGTCGCTGTCGTGGTGGTGGTGGTGGTGGCGGTGGGCGGCGGGGGGTGGCCTTGCGTGGGCGCACCGCCGCACGGCGACAGCGCCAGAGGCGCCGGAGGCTGCTCCGTGCTGCTGCTGCTGCCCCCCACAGGCGTCGCCGGCCGCCCGCCCGCCGCCAAGCTCTGGTGGGGCTGCTGCGAGCTGCACGGTGCCGCCCCCTGCTGCTGCGGCACTTCAGCAGCGTTGTGCGACGGCGGCGCTGCGCCAGGGCCGCCGTGCTGCGCCGCCGCCGCGCCGTCGCCGTCGCCAGCAGCAGCGGGCTGCTGCAGCTCTGGCGCCGAGTCGTCGGGCGGCCTGGCGCGCCGGCCGCACAGCGCCGAGCGCTTGATGGGCTGCGGCAGCGGGTTGGAGACGCTGAGGTGCAGCGTGGCCAGGCCGGCGCTGATGAAGCTGAGCAGGTCGGCGGAGCAGATGGGCTCTGGCGAGTGCGCCGGCAGCAGCGCCTCGAGTACGGTGATGGGGCCGGCGCCGGGGCGCAGCTGGTCGTAGACGGGCATGTAGAGCGCCTCGCCCAGCTGGTCCAGGTCGGCGTCTGCGCACGTGTGCGAGGTGGGAGACGGGCGCAGCGCATTGCGGCGAGGTTGCGACGCGCCCTGGCTTCTTCGGAAGGGGTGCGGGCAGGGGCGACGGCTGGGGCGGCGGCGGCGCGCACCTGCTAGCCAGCAGCGTGGGTGCATGCTGGGCGGCACGAGCCGCAGGTTCTGGACGACCTGCACCGAGCCGGTGCGCCACACGCGGCCGGCCATGCTGCTCTTGAACGTGCAGTGCGACGCCACGGAGCACGCGCGGAAGTGCAGGAAGCGCGCGTCGGCCACCACGGCGACGCGCGGCTCGGAGCGCAGCAGGAACAGCTCGTCC
>VFQP010002899.1_pt1 | contig 18343 bp, 18 predicted proteins | sample 3512351 | NCBI WGS metagenome assembly VFQP01 (sample SAMN10412372, study PRJNA504923) | tailings metagenome | isolation source: Relicate 1 Philex TSF1 revegetated site | place: Philippines: Tuba, Benguet | collected 2017-08-29
CCAAAACCCTTCTTCTGCACGCTCTTCGATCCCGTCAACGACAGCGCACCCATCGTCCGTCCATGGAAGCCCCCCAGGAAAGCAATAAACTTCTCGCGCCCCGTGTGATAGCGCGCCATCTTCAGGGACGCCTCAATCGCCTCGGTTCCCGAGTTGCCGAAATACACTCGCCTCGGCCCACCGCCCGGCACGAGCGATTGCAGCTTCTCGGCCAGCGTCACCATGTTCTCGTAGTAAAAATCCGTACCCGAATAATGCAGCAGCTTTTCCGCCTGCTCTTGAATCGCCCGCACCACGCGCGGATGGCAGTGCCCGGTCGCGCAAACGGCGATGCCGGCGTTGAAGTCGAGAAAGCGATTGCCGTCCAGGTCCTCGATCATCGCGCCCTCGGCGCGCTTCACGGTCAGGGGATAGCCGCGCGTATAGCTCGGGCTCATAATGGCCTGATCCCGCGCGATCAATTCGCTTGCGCGCGGCCCGGGCAAGGACGTCACCAAGTGCGGCAAATCCGCACGTAGGGTCGTTGTGTTGCTCATGGAACTCTCCAGTTCTTCTATTAGGTGGACGTGTGAAAGCTAGAAGTGGAGAAAAGAATTAGTCGCAGCCGAAAAGGCCGGGACGTTCGGAGGAAGGCGGGTTGTGCATATCCAGCAGGACCTGCATAACCAAAGTCTAACGCGTCAGGTTATAAATCAAAAGCCGGTGGCAATTCTCGCAGCGGAAGATCTTATCGGCCTCGGAACGAATCTGCTGCAGCAACGCCGGCCGTATCGTCATCAGGCAACCGCTGCAAGTCCCATCGCTCGCATCCGCTACGATCACCCCATCCTTGTGCGATTTCTTCAGCCGGTCGTATTCATCGCGAAACTTTTGCGGCAAGCTGGCATGCAACGCTGTGCGTTCCTTAAAGAGCTTCACGCCCTTCTTGCGGTCCGCCTCGCTCAACGCATTCGCCTCGCTCTGCTGCTGCGCGAAATGGATCTCGGCGGCTTTCTCCGCTTCCATCGCCGCCGCCACATCCGCCTCAATCCCATCCAGGCTTTCGAGCAAACTCAACTCGGATTCTTCGTTCGAAGCGATCGTTTTCTCCGCGAAATCGATCTCATGCTGGAAGGCCGTCACCTGATCCTGCGTAGTCGACTGCATCAACTGCTTCTTCAGCTTCTCGATCTTCAACCGAGCATCCTGCGTCGAAGCGTCCAGCCGCTTAATATCCTGCCGCGTGGAAGCCACCTTCGCCTCGGCCACTTCCCGCGCCCGCCGCTTCTCCTGCAGTTGCTGCTCCAAGGCGCCAATCTTCTTCGGCAACGAACGGATCTCTACCTCCAGATCGTGCAAGATCCGGTCCATCCGCTGGAGTTCCATAGCCGTCTGTATTTCCTGAGGCATCTGCGAGTATGTTTACCCTAACACGCTGCTCACTTGGGAAAGAAAGCGAGCGGCGACCCACTCTCCAGCAGCGTCTTCAAACTAGACAACACCGCCGGCCACCCCTGGCTCACCCCCTGCTGATTCACATAAGTCAGCTGATCGTGCACCAACTCCAAGCGCACCACATTCGGCCCGCTCGACTCAATCCGCCAAGTCAGCCTCTCCGGCAATTCCGGCCGAAACTCCCCCTCCGGCTCCGGCCAGGTATAAGACAAAAAGCGCGGCGCATCCGCCCCCAACACCAGCCCGGTCGAATACAACTCCCCACCCGCCGTATAAAACTGCAACGGCGCCCCCTCCTGCCATACCGAATGCGGCTGCCACTCCGGAAAATACTTCGCCCACTCTTCCCGCTTCGTCAATGCCTCCCACACCGCATCGGCCGCAGCCGCGATGTGTATGACGTAGCGAAACACTTGATCACTCTTCATATTTTCTGAGGATATCCACGATTTCCGGCTTCTTGTAATGCTCTGCCCATCCCAGCGGCGTCATCTTCATCTCAAAGTCCACCGCCCGCGGATCCGCCCCACGCGACAAAAACAACTCCGCATTCTCCACATCCCCCTCCCGCGCCAAGCGATGCAACGCCGTAATTCCCAACCAATTCGCCAACGTCGCCGGCATCCCACGCTCGAACAAATACTCCGTGATCTCCCGCGTCTTCCCCTTCAACGAAACCTGCTTCGCCAAGTCCGGCTCGTATCGCAACAGCAAGCGAATCATCGCCAGGTTCCCTTCCTCCGCCGCGCATTGCAACGCCGCTCGATCTTTAGCCAGCGAAGGCTGCGCATGCAACACCCCCGCCACCGTCTGCACGTCGTTGTAATACGCCATGATCTCCACATCGCGCCGCGCCCCATACGAACACAACAACTCAATCATCCGCGCATCCCCTCCCCGCAACGCCGCGCTCAGCACATCCGCCGAGCTCTCCACCCGCGCATTCGGATTCGCCCCGCGTTCCAACAACAACGCCGCCACCTCGTAGTGCCCATAATTCACCGCCGTCATCAGCGCGTGCCCCTCCGGCGCAATCTCCGGCTCCGGCAAATTCGGGTCCGCACCCGCATCCAACAAATACCGCACCAACTCCAAGTTCCCCCGCACACAAGCGTTCTTGATCGGCGCGCCACAACCCGGATAGTAGGAAAGATACCCGTCACATCGATTGACGCTCCCCGGATCCTCCGCCAGGATTTCCCTCACCCGCTCCAAATCCCCCACCAGGCAAGCAATATTCATATCTATACGTGCGCCCTTGGCGATCAAATAATCCAACACCTCACGCGGCTTCGGCGTATCCTCCGGCACATCGCGCCAGCCACGATAGTGATAGTCGCCGTTGTACAAGTGCAGTGGCTTCGCCCCGTCGGGCCGCGCCGAATCCAACTCCGCACCAGCCTCCAGCAGCAAATCGATCGCCGCCAAGTTCCGCGACATCACCGCAAAATGAATTGGCTGATTCCCGCGCTCATCGCCGCGATGCAGCAACTCCGGCTGTGCCGCCAACAAGTCCCTTGCCTTTCCCAGATCCCGCTCCCGCAACGCCTCACAAACCGCATTCCCCTCCGGCCAAGCATTCAGCACCCGCGTCAAGTGCCCATACAACAGCGCCGCCATCTCCGCATAGCCGCGCCGCACTGCCAGTTGATAAAACGGCTCGTCCAGCACCAGCCCCAAAGGAAACGCGCCCTTTTCCAGTAACAACCGCGCCGCTTCCACATTGTTCTCTCGCACCGCGAAATGCAGCGGCGTCCGGTATTCAAAGTGCGCCTTTGCCAACAAAGGCTCCTCGCCCAACAACGCCCGCAACGCCTCTTGATCCCGCCCAATCACCGCCTGAAACACCGCCCACAACTGCCGCCCCGTCCCGTAAGACCAAATCAGCGGCGCATCGCTAGCCAGTTCCGGCGGACACGTCATAGCGCGCGATGCGCCCCATATCGAATCTGCGTTAACCCCACGCTTTTTCCATCCACCAATGTCATCCAGTACATCCGGTCATACTCTTCGCGCGCAATCGCTTTCACCTTGTGCCCGAAGCCTTCCAACAGCGGCTCCAGTCTTCCCCCATGCGACACCACCAACGCCACGGATCCCGCCGGCAAAGCTCGCAACTCGCGATCTAAAGCCAGCAGATCCTCAGCAGGCAGTACCCGCAGTTTCGCTTTTGTCTTCGCGACCAATGGCGCCGCGGTCTGCCCCGTCCGCTTCAACTGCGTCACAAACACTTGCGTAACGCCGCTATCGCCGAGCACCCGCGCCAGTTCCTCCGCTCTTCCCTGCCCCAAAGCATTGAGCGGCTCATCGGGATCGCTGCCCTGATCTCGATCTCCATGCCGAACCAGGATCAACGTCACACCGCCACTTTGCGCAAGCAGAGGAGCTGCCAATGCAGCTAAGGCAAATCGTCGCGTCATAAACGAATTCTAGTCGGAACCCAACGCCTGCACCGGCGAAATCCGCGTAGCTTTGCGCGCCGGCAAAAACGCCGCCAGTCCCGCCGCCGCCACCAGGCTCAACGTCGCCAGCACATAAGTCACCGGGTCCACCGGGCTCACTCCATAGAGCAGCGAGCTCAACAAGCGCCCTAGCGGATACGCCGCCGCGATGCCAATCGCCGCGCCAATCGCCGCCAGCTTCAAACCATGCGAAAGGAACATCCGGCTCACCTCGCCCTCCGGCGCGCCCAATGCCAACCGGATCCCGATCTCGCGCGTCCGTTGCGCAATCGAATACGAAATCACACCATAGATGCCAATGATGCCCAGCAGCAACGCCAGACCTGAAGCAATCCCCAGCATCGTTAACGTAAACGAAGTCCGCGCCATCGAACGCGCATAAATCGTTTCCACCGTCCGCGGATTCGCGATCGGCAGCCCCGGATTCACGCTCCAAACCGCGCGGCGAATCTCATCGAGCAGCGCCCCCGTGCCCGCCCGCTTAGTCCGCATCACAAAATTCAACCCATACTGATATTGAAACTCCTGCCCATACATGCCCTTCACGATGAACGGCCAGTACGCCGTCTTCGGCGCCTCCAAGTGCACCCCATCGCTACGCTCATTCCCCACCACGCCAATCACTTCACGCCACGGCGAATTCGGCGTCTCGCGCACGCGCTTCCCGATCGCCTCTTGCGGCGTTCCGAACAATTCCACAGCTAGATTCTCTGAAAGCAGAATCACCGGCCGGTAGTCGACGATATCCGTCCACGTCAAATCACGCCCAGCTGCCAGCGCATTTCCCATCGTTTTGAAGTAGCCCGGCGTCAGCCACTTATATCGACGAATCGGAGGAATCGTATTCTCCGCGTAAACCTTGCCCTCGGCAAAGAGCGGATCGTTGGAATTGTTCCCATCCATGGGAACCGCGCTCGTCGCCGCCACGGACTCCACGCCCGGAATCGCCGCCAGCTTGCTCTCCACTTGTCGGAACACATTCGCCAACGCCTGCGCATTGAGCGCGGCGCTTTCGGGCACCGACAAGCGAAACACCGCCAGATTCCCCGGCTCACGGAATCCCGGCTGTACCGATTGCAACGCGGACATCGTACGCAACATCAAGCCCGCGCCAATCAACAACACCACCGCCAACGCCACCTGCACCACCACCAGCGTATTGCGCGCACGATGCCGCTCCCGCCCCTCGCTCATCGTTCGCCCACCCGATCGCAACGCAAACTGCAAACGCGCCCCCAGGTTCTTCCAAGCCGGCAATAGCCCCAACAACATCCCCGCCACCAAACTCAACCCAAACGCAAAAGCCAACGCCCATCCATCCAATCGAATTTCTTCGAGCCGCGGCAAATAGGGCGGCGCCAGATAGTGCAACAACTGCAGCGTCCCATACGCCACGCCCAAGCCCGCCACACCGCCCACCATTCCCAGCATCGTGCTCTCCAACAGGATCTCAGCCGCTAGGCGCCCGCGCGTCGAACCCAACGCCGCACGCACGGCAATCTCCCGCGACCTCCCCTCCACCCGCACCAGTAGCAGGTTCGCCACATTCGCACAAGCGATGAACAGTACAATCCCAATCGCCGCCATCAGCACCCACAAGAAGGAACCGATATCGCCCACCAGATCGTCCTTCAACGGCCGCAAATTCGGACCAATCCGCGCGCTCTCAAACATCTTCACGCTCAGGCCCGGCGGCGGCGGATACTTCTGCTGCACCATCGGCAGCATACGCGCAATATCCGCGTTCGCTTGCTGCATCGTCACGCCCGGTCGCATACGCGCCACCGATTGATGGCTGAAATTCCCCAAGCGCACCTTCGCGCGGTCCAACTGGAAAGGCCGCACCACGCTCGCATCCACGCCCATGAACTTGAAGCTCTCCGGCAATACCCCAATCACTTCATAAGCCACCGAGTCCAACAAAACCTTCTTCCCCAATATCCCGGGGTCCGCTCCATACTTCCTCTGCCAGAATCCATGCGTCAAGAGCACCGTTGGCGGCTGCCCCGGCGCATCGTCCTTCTCCGCGAAAACGCGCCCTCTCTGCGCCTGCACTTGCAACACCGGGAAAAACCCATGCGTCACAACCAGGGACTGCACTCGTTCCGGATCCGGCGCGCTGCCGCGCTCGTTCGTCACCGTGTTGCCTTCCTGCCGCCACAACGCGATACCGGAGAAGACCCGGTTCTCATCCGCGTAGGTAAAGTGCGTCGACGGCGAAGAGTTCAATTCGGGGATATTCACGCCCGGCGCGCTATGCCAAACCGCCACCAGTCGATCAGCCTCCGCAAAAGGCAGCGGCTTGAACAAAACGTTATTTAACACCGCAAACACCGCCGTGTTCGCGCCGATCCCCAGCGCCAGCGTCAACACCGTCACCGCCGCAAAGCCCGGCGAGCGTCCCATCCGCCGCGCGAGCACGCGCAGTTCCTGCAGAAGCCAGTCCATGCTCAAATTACGCGCAAATCCCTCCTTGGTTCCCGGAAATACTGAGAAATTTCCCTGCGCCAGGGCTCTACACCTTCATGGGCAAGCAACATCTGCGTATTCTTTACCTCACCTGTCTATTAAGCCCCGTAGCCTTCCTCTTCGGCTACATCGCCGGCGCCCCCAAAGCCGTCGCCGCGCCCCAGCTCGACTTCGGCGGCGTGGACTCGCGACGCCTCACTATCGACGCCCAATCCGTCGGCGACTCCGGCTCCATTCTCATGGACAACCGCCTCCAACTCACCCCAAATTCTTCCTATCAGCCGCGATAGAATCGGGGTCACCCCTTAAGGAGACCCCGCTTGTCTAACGCTCTCTCTCGCCGCCATTTCTTCCAAGGATCCCTGCTCGCCGGCTCCGTGCCCCTCGGCGGTTTCGGCTCCGTCGCTTCCCTGAAAGCCATGGGCTACAAGAGCCCCAACGAGAAGCTCAACATAGCCTCCATCGGCGCCGGCGGCCGCGCCGCTTCCGACATTAACGGCTGCTCCTCGGAAAACATAGTCGCCCTCGCCGACCCCGACTTCCTAAACGCCGCCCGCATCTTCGAGCAATACCCCAAGGCCACCAAGTACAAAGACTTCCGCCAAATGCTCGACAAGGAAAACGGCAACATCGACGCCGTCATCGTCGCCACCCCCGATCACATGCACGGCATGGCCGCCATGTGGGCCATGCAACGCGGCAAGCACGTCTATTGCGAAAAGCCCCTCACCCGCACCGTTTGGGAAGCACGTCAACTAACGGAGGCCGCCGCCAAGTACAAGGTCGCCACGCAAATGGGCAACCAAGGCTATTCGAACGACGGCGCGCGCGTCGCCGCCGAGATTCTCTGGAGCGGCGCTCTCGGCAACGTCACTGAAGTCCACGCCTGGACCACCCGCCCCGTCTGGCCCCAAGGCATGACGGAAATCCCCGCGCCCACCAAGATCCCCGACACGCTCGATTGGGACCTCTGGCTCGGCGTCGCCGAGAACCGGCCCTTCACCGCCGGCGCGGAGAAGGCCGATCAAACGGGCGTCACTGCTTCGGGCCAGGCGAACTTCGGCCGCACAGGTTTCTATTGCCCCTTCAACTGGCGCGGCCACTTCGATTTCGGCTGCGGTCCCTTGGGCGACATGGCCTGCCACTTGCTCGGCGCGGTCAACATGGGCCTTCTCCTCGGAGCGCCCAAGAGCGTCGAAGTCATCAAGCAGGAAGGCAAGAGCAGCTTCGCCTTCCCCAAGCGCAGCACCACCGTTTTTGAATTCCCCGCGCGCCACAACATGCCCGCGCTCAAGCTCTACTGGCACGATGCTTCCACCGGCCCCGCCTACAAGCCCGAAGGCTGGACGGAAGACATGCCGCTCATCGGCGGCGAGGACGCTTTCGGTTTCAACCCGCCGCCCCCACCGCGCCCCGCTAACGCTCCTCCCCGCCAAATGCCCCGCGGCTTCGCCAATCGCGAAGGCGTCGTCTACATCGGCGACAAAGGCATGATGACCACGGACACCTACGCCAATCGCGTCCGCCTCTTGCCCGAATCCCGTCACAAGGACTTCAAGGTCCCCGCGCAAATGCTCACCCGCTCCCCCGGCCACTACCGCGACTTCATCCGCGCCGCCAAAGGCGGTGACCCCGCCTGCTCCAATTTCGCCGTCGCCGGCCCATTCACCGAGTGGATCACCATGGGCGTCATCGCCCTCCACTTCGAAGGCAAGCTTGAATGGGATTCCGCCAAAATGGAATTCACCAACAACAAGGAAGCCAACAAGTACGTCAAGCCCAGCTTCCGCAAGGGCTGGAAGTTCACGGGTTAACGGCAAAGCTAACGGCATAGCTAGGTGAACCCTCCCCCGCCCTGGGCGATAATAGAGGGGAGATCCCGATGAATTGGCAGTCCATTCTGCGCTTCCAAGCGCACCTCCAGCTTTCGCCCATCCTCGAAAGCGGTGAGGAAACCCTGATCGGCGGGCAAGCCGTCATGGAAGGCGTGATGATGCGCGCGCCCCATTCCTATTGCGTCACCGTGCGCAAGAGCGATGGCGAACTCGTCAGCACCACGGAGAAGCTCGCGAAAGTCAGCGAGAAATATCCGCTCTTCAAACTCCCGCTGCTGCGCGGCCTCGGCACGCTTGGCCAGGCCATGAGCCTCGGCATGAAAGCCCTCAAGTTTTCGGCTGACGTCCAATTGGCCGACGAGGAAGCCAAAAAGAATCCCGGCGCCACAGCCGAACAGAAGAAAGCCGCCGAAATGCCCGCCTGGGCCATGGCCGGCCAGCTCATCTTCAGCCTTGCCTTCTTCATCGTTCTCTACAAGTTCGTCCCCCTCTGGCTCACTGAGCAGTTGAAGACGCAATACTCCATCCTCGACGGTCGCATCATGTTCAACCTCGTCGATGGCATCATCCGCATTGCGATCTTCCTCGCCTTCCTCTACGGAATCTCCCGCACCAAGGACATCCAGCGCGTCTTCGCCTACCACGGCGCCGAACACAAAGTCGTCTTCAACTACGAAAGCGGCCAGCCCGTCACCGTCGCGAATTCCCAGGCCTACCAAACCTTCCACCCGCGCTGCGGCACCAGCTTCCTGATCGTCGTCATGCTGATCTCGATGGTGCTCTACATGTTCCTGCCCTTCGACACCATGGCCGGGAAATTCGCCGGACGCATCGCATTATTGCCAGTCGTCGCGGGCCTTTCTTACGAACTCATCCGCTATGCGGCCAAGAACAAGGGCAGCCTGCTTACCTTGCTGACGCTCCCCGGTCTCTGGCTCCAACGCATCACCACCCAACCCCCTTCGGACGACCAGACCGAAGTTGCCATTGCCGCCCTCAATGGCGCGATGGAGCTCGAAAAGTCCCAGGGCGGAAATCTAGTAATTGCTTAAAAACATATGGCTCTGATCCCCATCGACAAGCTCACCGAGCTTGAGAAAAAGTACGAACAATTGCAGGCCGACATGGCCAATCCCGAGATCATCGCGGATCAGACGCAATATCGTAAGACCACCAAGACCATCTCGGAAATCGAAGACGTCGTCCGCGCCTTTCGCCAATGGCGGGATCTGCAATCCCGCTTTGACCAAGCCAAGTCGATGCTCACCGATTCCGACGCGGACATGGTCGAAATGGCCAATGCCGAAATCGCCGAAGTCGAAGGGCAAATCCCCGCCGTCGAAGAGGAACTTCAGTTCCTCATGCTGCCCAAGGACCCGAACGACTCCAAGGACGTCATTCTCGAAATCCGTGCCGGCACGGGCGGCGACGAAGCCAGCCTCTTCGCCGCGGAAGTCTTCCGCATGTACTCCCGCTACGCCGAAACTATGAAGTGGAAAGTTGAAGTCCTCGATGTTTCCGAATCCGGCGCCGGCGGTGTCAAGGACGTCTCGGCCATCATCTCCGGCAACAAGGTCTACTCGGTTCTGAAATACGAAGGCGGCGTCCACCGCGTCCAACGCGTCCCCGCCACCGAAGCCGCGGGCCGCATCCACACCTCCACCATCACAGTCGCTGTGCTGCCCGAAGCCGACGAAGTCGAAGTCCACATCGAAGCCAAGGACCTCCGCGTCGACACCTTCTGCTCCTCCGGTCCCGGCGGCCAGAGCGTTAACACCACCTACTCCGCCGTCCGCCTCACGCACATCCCCACCGGTGTCGTCGTCTCCATGCAGGACGAAAAATCGCAAATCAAAAACCGCGAAAAGGCCATGCGCGTATTGCGCTCCCGCCTCTACGAAATCGAAATGGAAAAGCAACAGGCCGCCCTCGGAGCCGAACGCAAGTCCATGGTGGGCTCGGGCGATCGCAGTGAAAAGATCCGCACCTACAACTTCAAGGAAAACCGCGTCACCGACCACCGCATCGGCCTCACCATCCACCAGTTGGACCAAGTGATGGAAGGCCGCATCGATCCCTTGATCCAAGCCTTAACGGCTCACTACAACGCCGAAAAGCTCAAGAACGTAGCTTAAATGAAGATTGGCGAAGCCCTAATGCAGGGCATCGCTCTGCTCAAAAGCAACGGCATCGAACCACCCCGCCTCACCGCGGAACTCTTGCTCTGCCACGCACTACAAAAGCCGAAGATCTACCTCTTCTCGCACTCAGGGGACGAACTCACCGAACTCGCCTGGATCCACTACGGCCGCTACCTCCACGAACGCATCTCCGGTAAGCCGCTTCAGTACATCACCGGCGTCCAGGAGTTCTACATGCGAGACTTCCACGTCCGCCCCGGAGTCCTGATCCCCCGCCCTGAAACCGAACATCTCGTCGAGTTCATACTCAGCCTTCCGCGCCCCCTAGGCAAGATCCTCGACGCCGGCGTCGGCAGCGGCGCCATCTGCGTGACACTCGCCGCCGAACTCGGCCAAACCGTTTTCGGCGTCGACCGCGAGGAAATCCCCCTCCAAGTCACCCGCCAGAACGCCACCAAGCACAATGCGCCCATAGAACTCTGGCAAGGCGACTGGCTCTCTGCCGTCCGCCCCAGCAGCATCGACATCTTCGTCTCCAACCCACCCTACATCGCCACCACCGCCAAGCCCACCCTCCAACGCGAAGTCCGCGACCACGAACCGGACCGCGCCTTGTTCGCGGGCCTTGACGGCATGGACGCCTACCGCATCCTCGAAGCCCAAGCCCGCCAAGTCCTCAAACCCGGCGGCATCATCGCTCTCGAAATCGGCGACGCCTCCACCCAGGAAATCTTCGAATCCTGGGATAACCTAAAACTCACCAACGACCTTGCCGGCCGCCCCTGCCTGCTCACGGCAACCCTGCCTGCCAGCGCATGAATTCCTCGCGCAGCTCGCGAACCCGCGCCGGCTGCGCGGCGCTCAAGTCCTTCTGCTCCCCAGCATCCTCGCGCAAATTGTAAAGCTGCTCGCTCCTATCGTCATAAAACCGAATCAACTTCCAATCGCCCTTCCGTACTGCCCCTGCGGACCGGCCTCCCAGGAAATGCGGCTTGTCCAATGGATAGTGCCAGAAGATCGGCCGCTTCGCAAAGTCCCTCGGCTTCGCCACCGCATTCAACAAGGGCCGGCCCTCTAACTCATTGCTCAATCCCCCGCCCCCCTGGCGCAAAAACTCGGGCATCACATCCAGCGTCGAAACAACGGAATCGCAAACAACACCCTTGCGCACTCCACCAGGCAACTTCGCAAGCATCGGAATCCGGATGCCTCCTTCATAAAGCGTGGACTTCCCCGCCCGCAAGCTCCCATTCACCGTCACCCGATCTTCGCCGCCATTGTCGGAAGCGAAAACAAACAACGTGTTCTCCCACTGCCCGTTCTGTTCCAACTTCCGCCGCAGCATCCCAATGCCATCGTCAATACTCGCCAGCATCCCCGCCAATTCCGGATTGTTCTTCTTCTCGCTCGCCCCCGGCTTCGCGCGAAACCGCGCCGCCTTATCCGCGCGTGACACCAAGCGAGTATGCGGAGCATAGTGGGCGAGATACAGGAAGAATGGCTTCCCCGCCGCGCGCCCCACAAAGTCCACCGCCTCCTCATTCAACCTGTCTGTCAGATACTCGTCCGGCTTCTTCGGCGCAACCTCTGGCATGTGCTCGTATGGCGGTCTATAGTATCCCGGCCCAATGTAGCGGCTCTCAGAACAGATCACCTCATCGAAGCCATGCAACTTCGGATCGCCCAGTCTCTTCGCGTAATCGCCCATCAGATGCCACTTGCCCACCAAGCCAGTGCGATACCCAGCGCCCCGTAGTCGCCGCGCCACGCAATCGTATTTCTTGGGTGACAAGTGATTCGGATCGTCCGCCCGCAAATAATCCAAGATCCCCACCCGCGCCGGATGTTGCCCCACCATCAAGCTCACCCGCGTCGGCGAACAAACCGGCGCCGCCGCATAAGCCTGCGTGAACCGCACCCCATCCCCAGCCAGCCGGTCCAGATTCGGAGTCTCATTAAATCCATTCCCGTAACAACCCAACTCCCCATACCCCAAATCGTCCGCCAGCACGAACACAATATTCGGCTTCCGCTGTGCCGCCATCGCGGCAAGAAATCCACGTCGTGTCACTCTCACGCTGCCTAGCTTAAGCTATGAACGGTTATGGTCGCGGCGATGTTTGCCTTACAGCTTTCCTTGCATTCGAACAGCGCGCGCTCGTACTAAACTACGCCAATGTAACCGGGAGGAGTCCCCGTATGCCGTTACCCAACATCTTTACAAGCGATGTCGCCGAATCCATGATTGCGCGAATCAACCGCTTGACTCCAAATTCAGAGCCCCAATGGGGCAAGATGAGCGTCGACAAGATGCTGGCCCACCTGAACGTCGCATACGAAACAATCTACGAGCCCGGCAAACATCCTGCGCCAAATTTCTTCATGAAGATCATTTTTCGGCTTATCGTCAAACCGATCGTGACCGGCGAGAAGCCGGCCAAGAAGAACAGCCCCACCGCACCCTACTTCATCATCGCTTCCGACAAAGACTTTGAAAGTGAAAAGGCACGCCTGATTGGATTCATCCGCAAGACGCAGCAGCTCGGGGAGGCTCACTTTGACGGCAAGCCATCACTGGCTTTTGGAGTATTGTCCAAGGAGGAATGGAACAACATGCTCTACAAGCATCTGGACCACCACTTAACGCAGTTCCAAGTATGACGACTAAAGAGCCCAGACCTAGCTCAGGCTATCCGCCAAACTGAAGATCGGCAGATACAACGCAATCAGCACAAACGCCACAAAGGTCCCCATGAAGATCATGATCACCGGCTCGATCAAGCTCAGCACGGCCTGCAGTTTCGTCTGCACATCCTCTTCATAAAATTCCGCCACGCTCCCCAGCATCGTCGGCAAAGCGCCCGTCGATTCCCCAACCTCCATCATGTCCACCGCCAGCGGCGGAAAAATCCCCGTTTTCGCCAAACTATCCGAGAGCGGCTGCCCCTCCCGCACCATCTGGCTCGCCTGCGCCAGCGCCTTTCGAATCAAACGCGACCCCACGGACTCCCCCGCCGTCTGGATCGCCTGCAACAAAGGAATGCCGCCAATCAGCAACGTGCTCAGCACCCGCGCCAACTGCGCCACCTGAAACTTCGTCCAGATCTCGCCAAACATCGGCATCTTCATCGTGATCTTGTCGATCGTCTCCTGCGCGCCCTCCGTCCTGCTCCAGAAGTAAACACCCACCGCCGCGGCCAGCAGCGCCAGGAACGCAGTCAAAACATAAGAACTCGCCGTCGTCGAGATCGACACCAGGATCAACGTCGCCGTAGGCAACTCCGCGTTCAAAGTACTGTAAAGCTCCGCGAACTTCGGCACCACGAAAGTAATCAGGAAGATGATCAACGCCAGCACCAGCGTAAACAGCAACGCCGGATAGATCAGCGATGTGATCAGTTTCTTCCGCACGCTCAACGCCAGCTTCTGGTAAGTGATGTAACGGTCCAGCACCTCCACCAAACTGCCTGCGCGTTCCCCCGCCATCACCGTCGTGATGTACATCGGAGGAAAAATCCCCTGCGCCTGAAACGCATTGCTCAACAGCGAACCCGTCTTCACTTCATCCCGCACCGCCGTAATCGGCCCGCGCAGCTTCTCATCCGTCAACCGCTCCGCCAGCAAATCAAGCGACTTCAAAATCGGCAAGCCCGCCCGGATCAGCGTCACAAACTGCTGATTCAGGATCAGGAACTTCTCCATGTTGACGCTCTTGCGCCCTCCGATCGTTCCCGCCTTGGGCGTCACCGAATAAACGAGAAAACCCTGCCGTGTATATCGATCGCGTAACTCCGCTTCATTCCGCCCCTCGGCGGCGATCTGATGCACCTGTCCCCTTGTGTCCGCGTACTTAAGAACGAATTCCGCCACTCGTTAGATTATGACGCCGAAGTGGGCGAAATCGTGCACCCTCCGGTGTCGTTAAACTAACGCTTACACCCGGATGCTCGACCACGGCGAAGACTGGCAATACGCAAACTACCTCGACGAAATCCTTTTCACGCTGAAGCTCCCCTGCCCTGCGACCGTCCTCGGCGAGCCCGTCACAGTGACGAAACTCGCCTTCAATGGCAACCTCCGCCGCGGCATCATCGCTACCGTCAGGAAACCCAAGGGCGGCATATCCACTATCGCCGCCGCCGAAATCACCCTCGATCCTTCCGTCCCCCGTTGCCACGCCTTTGACCGCTATCGCCGCTGGATCGGCGTTAGCGTCAAGGAACCCAAAACCACTCTCGTAACCCCAGCGGAGGACTTGCCCGTTGGCACGCAAGTCACCTTTGTCGCCCTTTCGCCGCAACGCGACCATGTCCTTTGCCGCCTTCTCGGTGCATCGGAGACCTTCCCCTTCCGCGGCAAAGACAACTGGCAACTGCAACCCGCCGAACTCGTTCACGCTACTCTCACCAAACCCTGGCGTCCCACGGGCGGCCGCGCCATGTGGGCCCGTATGGACAAACGAGAATTCAACGTACCGGCCCTCAATCTGGCTCCTCTGAAACTGCTCGACGAGCATCCCTGGGACCCGTCCACGCCCAGCGCCATCAAGGTCGGCCGCTGCCTGTCCTACGAAATGGAAGTAGTCACACCACGCTGGAACCCCGCCGATCCTTCCACCGACCCCATAGAACTCGCCGTTGAACTAAACGCCGGCTACGATTTCGAAGGCGCCCGCCAAGTACTCTATGGCCTCCTGGTGCAAGACCTCCGCTGCCTGGACGCTTTCGCACATCTCGGCGCCTTCGAGTTTGATCGCAATATCACTCGCAATGAGCATTTCGATATCGGCTACCAAATCGGCGCACTCTCACTCGGCGAGGACTTCAACGGCGTCTTACCCTGGGCGCGCCTCGGCAACCGACCCTTCCTCCGCTGCATGCACGGCCACGGCTTGACCCTCTGGCGCAGGAAGAACTTCGAGGAAGCCCACGCGGTCCTGCAGAGCCTTCTCCGTCTCAACCCCATGGACAACCAAGGCGTCCGCTTCATTCTCGACGACATCAAAGCCCACAAAACCTGGGAAGATTCCCAACGAGACAATCCCTAGCTTTTTTTACAATTCCTTACAATTCCCCAGTTGTCTTCTCCGCCAGTGGAGACATCATTGACAATAATGAAACTCGTAACCTTCGCCCTCGCTACGACGCTCCTTTTCGCCGCCGATTTCTGGCAATCCAAGAAGCCCTCTGAATGGACCGAAAAGGAAGCCACCAAAATTCTGGAAAACTCCCCGTGGTCCAAACAAGTCGAGCCCAAATTCAACATGTCCGGCGGAGGAATGGGACGCATGGGCGGCGGTGGCATGGGACGAGGTGGCGGCATGGGTGGCGGAGGCGGAATGGGAGGCCCCGGCATGGGAGGGGGCGGTGGCATAGGCGGGCCCGGCGGCATGGAAGGTGGCGGCATGGGCGGACCTGGCGGAGGCGGACCCGGCGGTGGCATGTCCCTGCCCCCCGCCCGCGTCACCCTCGAATCCTCCGCGGCCGTAGCCGCCGCCAAACGCACCCTGGACCGCAAAGACCCCTTCTCCGAAATCCGCGAGAAGTTCATCGTCATCTCCGTCAGCGGACTCCGCATGGGCCCCGGCGGCGGCCGCCAAGCACCCGAGTCTACCGACCGCGAGAGCATGCAAGCCCAAATGCAAAAACGCCTCCGCGAATCCACCACCATTACGACGAAAGAAAAGCAGGCCCACCAACCCACCGAAGTCCGCCTCCTCCGCGGCGAATCCGGCAACATCGCCCTCTTCACCTTCAGCCGCGAAGAACTCAACCTCGACACCAGGGAATTCACCTTCAAGACCCAAATGGGCCCCATGGAAATTGCCGCCAAATTCAACCTGAAAGACCTGGCGCTAGAAGGCAAACCCGCTCTCTAGACGCCCCCCTATAATGGGATAAGACCGTGGGCCATCCCACAACGCCATCCCACCATGACTGAAATCACCGTCAAAATCGACCGCGCCGGCCGCGTAAGTATCCCGAAGCCCCTTCGCGATCAACTCAAGCTCAAGGCAGGCGATTCCCTCGCTATCCGAAGGGATGGGGAGCAAATCACCATGCGTCCGGCCCATGCGCCCGGCGGACTGCGCCGTAAAGGTAAGTTCTGGGTCATCGAAACCGGAGAACCAATCACCACCGAAACCACAAATCGTATCCTCGAAGAAATTCGCGAAGAACGGGAAAGGTCTTTCCTGTGAAGGCATTTTTCGACACCTCGGTCCTCGTACCACTCTTCGTTGCCGGCCATCCTCACCACGAATTAAGCTTTCGCGCCGTCAGTTCTTTCAGAACCGGCGAAGCTTCCTGTTCCGCGCACGGTCTGGCGGAACTTTACTCAACGCTCACTCGCCTGCCGGGAACTGCCAGAAGAAGTCCGCAAGAAGCCATGCTTCTCATTGACTCTTTAGTCGCCGAACTCAAAGTCTTCACGCTTACCGCCGACGAGTACTATCGCTGCCTCGCCTCCAACTCAAAGCTCGGCATTGCCGGCAGCAGTATCTACGACGCAGTTCTTGGACAAGCCGCCCTGAAATCCGGCGCCCGCCACATCTACACCTGGAATCTCCGACACTACTCCCTCCTCGGCCCCGAAATCACCAAGCGTCTCCGCACCCCCTAACCTAACGCCGCAACCACTTCGCCCGCCTTGCCCCCTTCGGCGGCACAAATCGATAACTATTCAGCGCCGGCCTCGTGCCCAATAGCACCTTTCGAAACACCACTTCCACCATCTCCCTCCGCGACTCCCTCTGAATTCTCGTCACAATCCAATCCTCCTCCCGCACCCAAACCGTCTGCCGGATCTCCGGGTCCGCCAAGTACCCATACCGCAGCACCCAATAGCCCTTCTTCTTACTAACTTCCGCGCGATCCGCCACACTCCAATCCATCACTTCCACCCGCGCCAAAGAATCGTCATATAGCCGCCGCAGATTCGTCCGTCCGCTCGGCGTGCAATCCCACTCGTGGCTCCGCCGCGAATACTCGCAAACTTCCTCCGGACTTGCATAAGATTCAAAGTCTCCATTCAAAACCGCCCTGCAATCGTACTGTCGGCAACCAGCCTGCGCGCCGCTCAACTCGAAGCGCATCCTGCTCCCCATCCGCCCCGCGCCCTTACGCACCTCCGCCTCCGTATAGAAGCCATCCGCTAACGCGGCATACCTTTCGCGAATCCGCTCAAAGACCTCCTGCGCGCTTGGATCCACAAACAGCAATGCCAATAGGAAATGCATTCGTCCTCCGCGAAGCCGCCTCAGCCCTAGGATAAACAAGCGCTAGGATAATTCTGATATGCCTGACGCGCCCGCGGACTTCACCCAGACCGTCGCCTCCAGCGTCACCACCTCCTCGCGCGCTTCGAGTAGTTCCCACGAGCACATCGAAGGCCGCTTCGCACCCGGCACTTTGCTCAACGGCCGCTACCGCATCATCGCCCTTCTAGGCAAAGGCGGCATGGGCGAAGTCTATCGCGCCACCGACCTCACTCTCGGCCAGAGCGTCGCCCTCAAATTCCTCCCGGCCCTCGGCGCCGGCGACCCGCGCCTCCTTGAACGCTTCCACAACGAAGTCCGCATCGCCCGCCAAGTCTCTCACCCCAACGTCTGCCGCGTTTACGATATCGGCGAAGCCGAAGGCCTCGTCTATCTGTCAATGGAGTACGTGGACGGCGAAGACCTCTCCACGCTCTTGAAGCGCATCGGCCGCCTCCCCAGCGAAAAGGCCACCGAGATCGCACGCAAGATCTGCGCCGGCCTCGCAGCCGCTCATGATCGAGGCGTCATCCATCGCGACTTAAAGCCGCACAACGTTATGCTCGACAAACGCGGCGAAGTCCTCATCTGCGACTTCGGCCTCGCCGCCCTTCCCGAACAGATCAACCCCGCCGAGTTTCGGCAAGGCACGCCGGCTTACATGGCTCCCGAGCAGATCAAAGGCACCGCCGTCACCGCCCAAAGCGACATCTACGCCCTTGGCCTGGTCCTCTACGAACTCTACAC
>VFQP010002900.1_pt1 | contig 18332 bp, 20 predicted proteins | sample 3512351 | NCBI WGS metagenome assembly VFQP01 (sample SAMN10412372, study PRJNA504923) | tailings metagenome | isolation source: Relicate 1 Philex TSF1 revegetated site | place: Philippines: Tuba, Benguet | collected 2017-08-29
GGGGGGGGGGGGGGGGGGGGGGGGGGGCGGGGGGGGGGGGGGGGGGGGGGGGGGGCTGAGGGTGGGTGCGCTGGATGGGACAGCACGTCTTGTTGCCGCCGTTAAACATGGCAAACCTGAGGGTGAACGAGTGAGACGTTCGAGGGTGGCGACGCACGCAGGTGAAGGACTATCCGCCAGCGCACCGCCTGCGCCCACGCCGCTGAGGCTTCATCAGGCCGCGCTCACGTGCACGTGCCGTCCTGGGGCCAGCAAAAGGTCTCGAGGATGGTGCAAGGCCTGCCGAGCACCAGGCAGAAGCTCTGCCCGTTGGCGTTGCTGGTGTTGAGGCCCAGGTTGACGATCTTGAGGTTGATGCGCCGCTGCGCCTTGACGGGCTGCGCGTACACAAACGTCACGTTGCCGCCCCGGTTCTTGGAGTAGGTCACGTACTTGATGGACGGGCGGCACACGGTGGCTGCGTTGACGAGCAAGGGAGGCGATGAGTGAGCCCCGGTGGGCAGCTGGGTTCCCACACCAACCAAAGGGCACATCTGCGTCTGTCCTGGCGGCATGCCAGAAAGCGGACTACGCCACGGCCCTCGCCCATGCCGCTCCTTCCTCTGCCTGACAGAGGACACTCACGGACGGGCAGCTCGATCTTGTACAGGTCGACCTTGGTGCACTTGGTCACCAGGTAGGGCTGGATGACCTGGAGCTGGAAGCAGTAGACGCCCAGGCCTTGCGCGTTGGACGACGAGTTGACCAGGCTGATGCGGTAGGGCGAGCCCATGAGCCGCGAGTCGCAGTTGCAGTCGGGGAACCTGCCGAGGCAAAAAGGGGGGTGGCCAGGCGCAGCACACTGGCAGGCGGTGAACGGCTGAGGCGCGAGGCCACTGCGGCAGCAACGGTTCTGGTGCCGGCGCTGCGCACTTGGGGGTTTTGGTGTAGGCCTTGAGCTGCCGGCGTGAGGCCGAGTCCGTGGCAGGGCCGTGCGCCGCCGCGTCCAGCGTGGAGAGCCAGTCTGCGGCGTGCGTGTGCGATGGTGAGCAACACCCCATCATGTCCAGCGTGGGAGGCATGGCGCTGTCATGTCTTTCAGTGCTCCTGCCGCCCAGGAGGGACGCCTGCGCACCTGGCTCCAGCGCGTCACCGGCCAGGGTGAGGACGGGCGCCAAAACGCAGAGAGCGGCCATAAGCATGGCAGCCGCCAGGCTGATGGCATGGCGTTTCCTTGCCATCCTCCTGCGCGCAGCGTGTGCGCGACTTTCCTTCAAAAGGCCGCGGGCCGTGGTGATCATCACAGCCCGCCTCTCGCGCCGCTGTCTGGCGGACCAGGCGCGCGCCCGCGGCGTCATGAGGTGCGATGCACCACGCGCGCCCCCAGCCTCGCCGCTTGCTGCACCTGCTGCTCGTTCGCTGGCCCGGTGTGGATGTAGCTCCGGCCGTAGTCTACGCTCCTGGGACGACCAGCGCTGACCAGGCTTGTGATCGAGTCCTGAGCTTTGCAGGACCTGACGGAGCGTGGCTCAGAGGCTGCGTCAAGGGTGCTGTGGGCTGCGGCGGAGCGGTGGCGCGTGCGTGTTCGAGCCGCCCACCGTCATCTGCTACTGCGAGCGCAAGAGGTGCGAGCTCGGGTCGAACGGGAGAGAAGCACAGCGACGTGGAGACGGGTGACGGTGATGTCACTGACTGCTGTGTGCTTCCTGTTCGTTCGCGTCGTTTCGCGCGTTCAGAGGCGGCCGACTCCATGCAGGGTGCGCCCCACAGGGGCGGGGCGCGCGATGAGGCCGAAACACAGGCCTCTTTGAAAGGCACGAAGCGTGCGCACGCGCGCCCTGTGCCGACGTGCCGTGATGCCGTGGTCGTGTTGCCGTGGTCTTCGCTTGTCGTAGATCACTCTCCAGCTCCTGAACAAAGAAGCAACTTCATCGCACAGGCACTGGTGCAAGCCGGTGCATCGTGCTGGCAGCAAGTCGCTCCAGGTGATGGTGCGCGCACGTGCGTCGCTGTGCAGCCCGGGGCGGGGGCGGCGTGCCTGCAGCTCAAAGCTGGCCTCATTGGTCAGGCGCCAGTGCTTTTTGGGGTGCTGGCGTGCTGGCGTGCTTGCGTGCGGCCCGTGTCCTGCTTCTCGTGCGCCCCGCCCGCGCTTGTGCGGCATCCGGGGAGATGCGGAGCACCAGAACTTCGAGCAAGCGCGACAACGCACACACAGCGACGAGCACACACACACGCACAAGCATAGGACAGCGGAGAACAAGACCCAGCCACGGCGCCGTGCCACGATGGCCGCGCGCGAGATGCACCTGGCCGCGCAGCAGCGCTCCCCGCACCGAGCGCCGCAGCGACGAGCGGCTCACCCAGCGGCTCCCACGGCGCTGCGGTCCTGGCAGCCCAATTGCCCCCCCCGGACGGGGCTCCTTTCGAGCGGGGCCCCGAGTGTCGAGCGCGGACGAGTCGCTGCCCGCGTCGCCACCAAACACCGGCCGCAGCGCAGCGCAAGGAGCAGCGTGCTGGACAGCCTGGACAGCGAGGCGGCGCTGGTGCAGCGCTCCAGGATGCCGGCCGCGAGCGCAGAATCCATGATGCACGCGCTGACGTGGTGGGACGCGCTGCCCTCCCGCTACAAGCTCCTCTGCGCCACCTCCCTCAGCTTCGTCATCTGCAACATGGCGAGTCCCTACCTTCAGGCTCAGCTTTCGCCGCGGGGAGCGCGCGCACCTCGGCGTGTGTCGGCTCCCGAGGGTGAGGCGCCCCCCACGCACACACACGCACACGCATTCACCTGCTCTTCTGCAGGACAAGGTGAACATGAGCGTGGCCATCATCCCCATGGCTCTGGAGCTTGGGCTTAGCCCCTCGGTGTCGGGCACGGTGCAGGCCTCCTTCTTCTACGGTGAGGCGTGCGGGCCAGCTCAGGTCTTCGCCAGCGGCAGGATGCAGCCGCACTTCAGCTCAACGGTCAACCGACGTGATGCTTCGCTTTGTGCGCAGGGTACATGATCATGCAGCTGCCTGGAGGGTACCTGGCGGGTACGCTGGGCGGCCGCAGGGTGCTGCCCGCCGGCGTGGCGCTGTGGTCCGTCATGACGTGCGCCGTGCCAGCGCTGGCCTCCACGCTGCCAGGTGCGCGCGGCCCCACCACGTTCCTCCTCCGGTAGGCGCTTCGGGCGTCAGCGCACGCAGAGCCAGGGTCACAGAACCAAAGTGTGGCGCATGGCGTGGCGTGCCTCGAGTGCTGCAGGGCTGTGCGCTGCGCGGGCGGCCGTGGGCCTGGGCGAGGCCATGGCCCCGTCGGCCGCCACCGACGTCATCGCGCGCACGGTGCCGCCGGCCGAGCGCTCTCGAGCAGGTGAGGGGGGGGCGCAGCAACACCAATGTTCAGCTAGAGGCCTGAGTCATGCGCGCACAGGAAACAGGAGGCCGGAGCAGAGCGCGCTAAGCGCTCGGGTGCTTGGGTAGGACGCAGAATGGGGCAGCACGGGGAAGGGCCACCTCACTGCCCTTGCCGCTGGCCCACCGCCCTCATGCCCACAGTGGCGCTCGTCTTCGGCGGCCTGCACCTGGGCTCCATCGCCGGCCTGCTCGCCGCGCCGGCGCTCATCCACGCCTTTGGCTGGCAGAGCGTCTTCGTCGCGTTCGGCGCCTCGGGCCTGCTGTGGGCCGCCTGGTTCGAGTCCATTGTCGAGGACATCCGCCGGCGCGACCCCGAGTTCGCCGCCAGGCTCATGCACCCCGCCGCGCCCTTTCCTGACCAAGCCGGCGCCTCGCCTCGCGCCGCTTCCAGTAGCAGGAGCAGCGGCGGCGGCGGCGGCGGCTCGCTCGACCGCCTCGACGCATGGGGCCGGGCCTCTGTCGGAGGGTCTGCGGACTGGAGCGGCTCTGCTCAGGGGCGGTGGCAGGGGGCGGGGCGGCGGCAGGACGCCCACGGCGCGGCGCCGCTGGACGCGTCGTCGCCCGTGCCGTACCGCGCCTTCTTTCGTAGCGGCGCCGTGCAGGCGCTCTGCCTCACGCACTTCTGCCACAAGTGAGCGTGTTGGGGCGTGAGGCCATCCTCGCACGCGCACCGGCGGGGCGCCGAGCTGCCCCACCCAGCTGCAAACACGCACGTTCGTTTGCTTGGGATGCCACCGTGCGCCCCCTCCCCGTCGTCGCCCGCAGCTGGCTGTCGTACTCGATGCTGGCGTGGCTGCCCACCTTCTTCACCTCCACACTGAGCGTGGACCTCAGCCAGGCGGCGCAGACGGCGCTGCTGCCTCCGCTGGCCGGCATGGCGGCGTCAGCCGTGGCGGGTCCCCTGGCCGACTGGCTGGTGGAGCGTGGCGGGCTGAGCCTGGGCGCGGCGCGCAAGCTGCTGCAGGGCGCGTCGTTCCTGGGGCCCTGCGCGCTGCTGCTGGCGGCGGGGTCGGGCGGCGTGGCGGGCGACCGCGCGCTGACGCTGGCGTGCGTGACGGGCGCGCTGGGGCTCAACAGCCTGGCGCTGGGGGGGCTCTACTGCACGCACCAGGTGCGCCGCTTGCGTTCTCTGAGCGTTGCGTGGGAGCGGGCTGCGGCGGGGTGTACGCTCCTCAAGCTGAGCTTGTGCACTGTGCGCCTTGACGGCTTGTTGCGGGCGTGACGGGTCATGTCCACTGCTACTGCGTGGCGCGCAGGACATGTCGCCAAAGTACGCCAGCCCGCTGCTGGGCCTCACCAACACGGTGGGCGCGCTGCCCGGCATCATCGGCGTCGCTGCGGTGAGCCAGCCGCGCGCTTTGCTCTCCTTCCAATGACAGAGGCGGGACGGTGCACGTGTGGGAGCCGAGCACCGGGCAGCAGCTGGTGCTCTCCGCGCGCTTCCTACTGCGTGAGGGACCGGGCACCTCTGCCCTCCACCGCCGCCACCGAGTTACGGGGCTGCTGCTGTTGATTGCTGCTGCTGTCGCTGCTGCTGCTCCCTTTGTGCGATGCAGGTGGGGTACCTGTACGACGCCACGCACTCGTGGAACGCCGCGCTTTTCGCGCCCAGCGCCGCGTGCATGCTGCTGGGCGCCTGGGCCTACACCTTTCACGCGCGCAACGACGCCGTCGACTTTGACGCCCTGGTGAGCGGCCCCACGCCCCTCAGCCCTCATGCGGCGTCCGCGTGCGCATCAGCTGAGCGTGGATGTCTCGCGGACCTCCTGGTGGGGCCCGTGAGAGACAGGCACCGTTTTCCTCGCCCTTTTCCTCCCCCGAACGCACGCGTTTCAACTCGTGTGAGTGCTCTGCGGCACGTCTCGTGCGCATGCAGGACAACTCGCCGTTCTGGTTCGAGAAGCACCTCCCCGCCTGGCCGTCCTGGCTGCCTCGCCTCCGCACCGGCCCTGCTGCTCCGGGGGCAGCAGAGCACGAGCGCAGCGGCGGCGGCCAGCAGCAGCGGCCGCCCAAGCAGTGAGGTCGAGTCTGGCTTGCAGCGCACGTGGGCGAGGAACCACTGCGTGTGGCAGAAGGAGAGCACGCACTCGTGAGCAGGGAGGCTTCTTCCCTTTGGCTTCATTGGCAGCAGGGGGGCGCGTGGGGCGATGCCCGGCTGATGACGGCGCGTGGACACCGACCGTGGCGGCTTGTCGTGGGGTTAGCCCTTCCCTGGGGGTGCGCCTGCGGGCTTCTTTCTGTTCAGCATATTCATCATTTATGAGCGGAAGGCTCCATGTCTTGGGAGGGCGTCCCAACCGGGGGGCCCTCAGCGCCGCACACGCTCCGCTCTTTGCCGTTTCTCGTCGTCTTTCTTCTTCGTCGCCGCCACGCCCGTCTGGCGGCGGCATGCTTTGCCGCTGGGGATGATGCTTCTGCCGGCCGGTGTGGGATGATGGCCAGCAGCAACTGCACACGCACACGCCGTGCCCATGTCTTTGACGGGGCGCACCCGGGATGGGCTTTGGAAGCGCAAGCATGCGGGAAGACCCCAACTCCACCTGGAACACCGTGTTTTGCAGCGTTTGTCGTAACGATTGGGACGGTGGTCTTCAGAGGTCGTCCTATGGGTTGGGCACGTGGCGAGCGGTGCAAACTGCGCGCTTGGTGTCCAAACGGCCCCGCCGCAGCAAGCCCTGCAAACCCATCGTCTTCTTTGCCTTGGCGTTCCTCCACCCCCTCCCCCCTGTACGCGCGCGCCACCTGTCCTCCTGGCCTCCCTTCGGACTCTTTGGTTCGCCGTGGCGCCTGCGCACCTGGCGGCTCGCTCTGCGTGCGCTCCAGCCAGCTGGTTCGACGAGTGATGGCGGTTGGACTGTACAAAGGACCGCGCCGAGTGGTTTTGCACCGTGCTGTGGGGAAAATGGTTGTGGGGCTGCCGCTGTCCTGCAAATCGCCCAAATGCGCGTGGACACGTCCACCAGGTGGCGCGTGCAGCGTGTTGCAGCAGCGCGTCCCAGACACCGTCACACGTGTTCCAGCGCCGCCGCGCAAAGCATCAACACCGCTTTCACCGCGAGCGGCTGCTGTCACTGCTGCTGGACCGACCGCCGCCGCTGCTGCTGCTGCTGCTGCTCCGGCCGCGCTTGGCTCCCGGCCCAGGCGACCGTCCCCGCTCCTGACGCCCCTGGTGCCCACGAACAGGGCTCCTGCTCCTGCTCTTGCTCCGGCTGCGCCGCCTGCCCTCGCCCACCGCCCGCCGCGCCTCCTGTGCGCGGCCGTGGCCTAGCCCCCGCGCTGGGCTGCGACTCCAGCCCCCGCCGCCGCCCGCCTCGCGCCGCGCCTCCTGCGCGCGCCCGTGGCCCAGGCCCCGCGCCGGGCTCCTGCTCCGGCTGCGCCGCCGGCCGCCGCCCACATCGCCACGCCGTGCCTCGCCACGCGCCGGAGAGCGCGACCTGGACCTTGACCTCTCGGCCGCCCTGCGCTGCTGCTGCTGCTGCTGCGTAGAAGGCCGCCGGGGCGAACGGCTGCGGCTGCGGCTGCGCCCTCTCGCCGTCGCAGCGCCGTGAGGCGGCGCACGGTCGCCGCCGTCGCGGCGCCGCAGCGGCGACGGCGAGCGCCGCGCGGCGTGCGGCGACCTGCCCCGCCCCCGGCCGCCGCGGCTGGCGTCCGCGTCTTCGTCATCGGAGTCGTGCCGTGCGCGCGTGCGCGGCGGCTCCGGGCTGCGCTTGTCCCTCCCGCCGCCACCGCCGCCAACGCCGCCGTCGCGGCGCCGCTCCCAGTCGTCGCGCCGCGCCGCGTCCCCCCGCCCCCGGGCGTCTTGCTCCTCGTGGCGGCGGTGAGCAGGCGGCGACGCCGCCCGCCCGCGCTCGCCCTCCCTGCCGTGGCCTTGCCGCTGCGGCTCGCGCCACCGCTGGCCGTCGTCGTCGTCCCGGTGGCGCCGCGCGCCGCCGGCGTCGTTGTCGCGCCCGCCGTCCCGCTCCCGCCCCGGCGACCGCGCCCTGCCCTCACGCTCCTCCCCCTCGCCCTTGGGCTTCCTGCCGTCCCCAGAGCGGTCGCGCTTGGCCTTCTTGGCCTTCTTGGCCTCCTTCTTCGCCTGTGCACCACCAGCGTGCGCGCAGGGCAGCACCGGCACCGCGCCGCGCGTCAAGGCCTGCCTGCCTGCCCGCTTGCCTGCAGCGACTGCGCAGCGTGCAAAGAGAACCGGGAGTCACCGCACTCAAGGTGGAGGGAGGGCGGGGCGCCGAGGCGCACCTTTTTGGCCTCCTTTTTGGCGTGCTTGGCCGCCTTCTTCTCTGCCTTGGCCAGGGCCTTGAGCTGGTCGCTGGTGAGCTGCTGCCCAGAGGCCAGCAGGCTCAGCAGCGCCGAACCGCCGGCCGAGATGGGCGGCGGCGGCGGCAGCCCTGCTGCGGGGGGCCGGCCGGGCAGCGGCGGCGGGGGCGGGAGGCGGGCGCCCGACGCGGCGGGGGGCGGCGGCGGGAGCGGTGGTGGCGGCGGGAGGTCGCCCTCGCCCTGTGCGGGCAGGCAGCCAGCGTCAGCAAGCGCGGCGTCAGCAGCAGGGGCTGCAGTGCAAGGAGGGGGGCACAGTGGGGTGTGGCGCGTTGACAGCACAAAGCGAACGGTGGCCCACGCACCTGCAGCGTGCCTCCCCGCTCCAGCGTCCTGGGCAGGCCGTGCGGCGCGGCGGCGGCGCCCCCCGCGCCGCCCGACGGCCCCCTGCGCCCGCAACAACGCAAGACAGCGGCTTGCACGCGACCCACTCACCCGCACGCGCCCCCCGCCCAGGGCCCATGCTTCCACAGGACTGGCGTCCTCTCAACCCCCTGCCCTGACCCAGTGGCACTCAGCCCCGATGCAAGGGGAGGAGCTGCAAATCGCGCTCTCCCGCGTGCGCGCTGCACTCACGCAAAGCCGAGCCCCTTGACGCCGACGGCCTCTGCGCGCTCTGCCGCCTGCTGCTCGGCGCCCTCCACCGAGGCGGTGCGCTTGAGCATGTCCTGGAGCTCCTTGGCGTCCAGCGGCTGCTGCCCGGGCACGGGCGTCGACTTCGGCTTGAGGCCCAGCGCCTGCACAGGGGCGGAGGCAAGCACGGAGCAAGCGTGGGAAAGCACGCATGAGAACGAGCGACGGTGCACGCTGCGTGAGGTGTAGCTGTGGCGCGCAGCCCTGGTGCGGCTCAGGCACGGCGATCGCCACCTTGGGGCAAGGACGCCTCTGGCCGCCTGTGGCTCGCACAGCTGCAGCGGCTGTTGTATCTGGCCAGCGGGATCCACCCTGCAGGCAGCGCCTGGGCTCTGCAGCGGTGGCAGCGAGTCCTGATGATGGAGGTGATGGCGCGCACCTCCATCATGAGCTGCTCCTCGCGCTCCTTGACGGCCCGGAGCTCGTCCTGCAGCCCGTCGTTCTGGCCCTTCTCGCGCGTGTACCAGTACACGTCGCGGTTCTTCTGCCAGCGCCCCGTCAGCGCCTTGACGCTGTGGCCCAGGTAGTAGTCGCGGTCCTGCGCACCGACGTCGGGCACGGGGCACGCAGCCGGCTGCAAAGTGAGCCGCACCGCCCGCCCTTGCACCAAGATCGCGCTGCTCCGCCACGAAAGCTGCCAGCCGCGCACCTGGGAGCTCTTGACGTTGTCCCAGTTGAACTCGCCGCGGCCGCCTGCGGGCGCGGGGCGGGCGGGCGCGGCGCAGGCAGCGTGTTTTGGGGCCCCGTGCCGCTGGTGAGCATGAACTGAGGCCCCCACTGCATGCGCTGCTGCTTGTGCTGCTGCTCGCTGCTGCGTGTTGCGAGAAGTGCGCAGCGACTCGCCGCACCTCGAGCGCCTGGCCGAGGCGGCCCGTTGTAGAGCGACATGGCGGCGACTCTGCGCTACGGGCTAGCGCGCTGGCGCTGCGCCTGCAGGCGTGCTGGCCTGGGCGCAGGAGCGAAGCCTGGGCCCACGACTTCCTCCTGGAGAGCTCTGTGGAGAGTTGTGGGCTGTGAGAGCGCGTGCAGAGCGTTGCTGGAGCAGGCCTTGACGGAGCCACCGGCCGGAGCGCACACGCGCATGCACGTGCGGGCTTGCGTGCGGCGCCACCGAAGCAGGGGCTTCTGAGCTGCAGCCACTTGCTTGGGCTTGAACTGCTACACACGGACCTCCAGCGCTGCCGGCTTGCTCACGAGTCGGCGAGCAGCAGGACGCCTCGATCTGTGCGGCGGCAGCGTGCTCCCCAACGCAGCGCTTCATCACCAAACTTGAGCGATGGTGCTCAAGTTCCTGACGGTGCGTGCGACGCCGTCGTGGGCACGCGCTCTCCCACACTGCTTTTAGCTGCTCGAGGGGGAGGTAGGCTCGGCATCTCGAAAGCATTCCGCAAGTCTGCTCGGCTGGCGCGCAGAACGCGGCCATCGCCGCCGGGCTGGCGGGTGGCGGCGCGTTCGCCTGGTACAAGAACGCCGATGTGGCGACGCAGTTCGACGTGATGAGCCGCCTGGGGCCCCTGGTGCGCCTGCTCGACCCCGAGACGAGCCACACGCTGGGCATCCTCTCGGCAAAGTGGGGGCTCATGCCCAAGGAGACCAGGCCGGACCCTCCCATCCTGCGCAGCACCGTCTGGAACCGGGAATTCCCCAACCCTGTCGGTGCGTGCGTCCGCCCGCGTTGTGGGCACACATGCACCGCCCAGCGCTGTGGGCAGCCTGCAGCTTGCAGGTGAACGGTGCCAGGGTGGTGCGCAGCGCATCTGACGGCACGCGTGCGCTGCTCGGCGACCGTGCCCACCGCCCGCAGGCCTGGCGGCGGGCTTCGACAAGCACGCAGAAATCATCGAGGCCAACATGGGCCTGGGCTTTGGCTTCGTGGAGATTGGTGCGTGGCCATGCAGCGTGCCAGCAAGCTGTCTCCACAGCAAGGGTGCACGCACAGGCGGCCGCGTGACGCCTGGCTCCGCGTGGCGGTCCCGGGCGGCGGTCTGCTTGCAGGCAGCGTGACGCCCCGGCCCCAACCAGGCAACCCCCAGCCGCGCGTCTTCCGGCTCAAAGACGCCAAGTGAGCGGGAGCGCCGTCTGGTTGAGGGCCAGCTGAACACTCCACCGCAAGTCAGCGTGTCGCCGCCTTCTGCTGCCCTCGCCCTGGTGCTGCTCTGGTGGTCCTGCGCAGGGCGGTGATCAACCGGTTTGGCTTCAACAGCCTGGGCGCCGACGCCGTGCAGGACAACCTGGTGCTGTGGGAGAAGCGGGCCAGGGAGGAGCCCTCGGTGCGCACAGGTGAGCCAGGCGGGCACGCACGCTGCTGCGTTGCGTGTTCCGTGGGGGAGACCTGGGGGCTGGCGCCTGACTCGGCAGCGGCGTGGGCCGCTTGCGCCGACGTGCGGCGCCCACGCGGGAAACATGCGGAGGCTGACGTGCGGTGGCACGGGTTGGGGTCGGGGCTTGGCCACTGCTGCTGTGCGTCACGGTGGTCATGCCCTGCTCTGCGTGTTGGTGGTGCTTGGTTGTGGCAGGGCTGCTGGGCGTGAACCTGGGCAAGAACAAGAACAGCAAGGACGCCGCCACCGACTACATGATTGGTGCGTGCTTGGCCGTGTGCCCTTCCTCACTCGCGGGGCAGCTCAGAATCCCGCCCTGAACAGGGCAGGGTGGGGCGCCGCTGGTCCCTTCGCCCGGGCGGGCGGTCCTCTGCACCCCTGCGCCCCTTCACACAGGAACAGGTATGCTGCTGCTGCTGTCCCCGTGTGCCCTCGCGCCGCGCGCAGGCCTGACCAAGCTGGCTTCGTTTGCCGACTACCTGGTGATCAACGTGAGCAGCCCCAACACGCCGGGCCTCAGGGCGCTGCAGGGACGCAAGGAGCTCAGCGACCTCGTGGCTGCGGTCAAGGTGACCGGGGCTGCCGGCGCACTCAATCGATTCTGACGTGGCTCGCCAGGGCCAGACCAGCCCCAGCGCTGCCCTGCCTCCACACTTGCGCCATGACATTCAAGTGCACCGCCCTGCCGCCTGCCGTCTGCCCGCAGCTGACGCGGGACCGCATGCGCTGGGGGCCCCAGGGCGCGCCGCCGCTGCTGGTCAAGATTGCTCCCGACTTGTCGGAGCAGGACAAGAAGGACATTGCCGCCGTGGTGCTGGCGCACAAGGTGGACGGGCTCATCGTCTCCAACACCACCATCTCCAGGCCAGGTGCGCGCCTCGGGGGCGTCCTTCTCCGTGCCCGCCACACGCCGCACCCGTCACATCCTCACCCGATAGCGCCGCAGCGTCGTGTGCTTCCAAGGTCTTGTGCTGGTTGTGCCCGCCCGCCCTACCCACGCAACGAGCTCCATGCAATGTCTTCTTGCCGCGCCCAACCGCCTGCTTGCTTGCCCGTGCGCAGCGAGCATTGCCGACTACCCCGAGGCGCAGGAGACGGGCGGGCTCAGCGGGCCGCCGCTCTTTGAGCTCTCCACGCAGGTGCTGGCGGAAATGTACAAGCTCACCGGCAAGGGTGAGCCCTGCACGACGCGTGGCGTTTGCGCCGCTGCGGACAACGGGGCCGTCGGGTGGGGCCGGGACTGGGCAGAATGTCATAGACAGTGATAGAAGGGGCGCTCCTGTGGCATTTGGCTTCAAGTGGCGCGCCTGGGCCAGTGACGTGCTCTTGAGCGACCGTGCGCGCTGACGGCGGTGCGCCCCGCTGCGCGGGCGGCTCGTCCTGTGTGCAGGCAAGGTGCCCATCATTGGCTGCGGAGGCGTCAGCACCGGCGAGGACGCCTACCGCAAGATCCGGGCAGGTGCGCCGGGGCGGGCACCGCCGCACCCGCAGCCCCACCAAACCAGCAGCGGCGCCCTGCGGTCCCCACCGGCCCCTGCGCCTGGCGCGGCTCGCTCAACCTCTGTGGCTCGCGCACCGCTAACGCTGCTGCGACTGTCGCTTCCGCCGGTGTGCGTCGTGGTGCAGGCGCCAGCCTGGTTCAGCTCTACACTTCCCTGGTGTACGAGGGCCCCGCCGTGGTGCCCAACGTAAAGTCGCAGCTGGCCGAGCTGCTGCAGCGCGACGGCTTCAAGAGCGTGGCCGAGGCCGTCGGCGCCGACCACAAGCGGGGCGGCAAGTTCGCGTGAAGCGCGCGCGCGTAAACACAGAGTGACGACGGGGCAACGGGTGTGGTCTTCAGCGTGCCTCTATTTCTTGGACCAGTGGCAGAGAGGCGCCCTTCGTGCTTTGCTGTGCTCTCTGTGCTTGCTTGACACACACTGACGGCTGACGCGGGCCTGTGAGAACTCTCGTCTTCCAGACTCTGACGCCGCTTTCGTCCATTCGAGAGATTCGAGACAACTATTTGTGCCCCGCTTGGCTGTGTGCGCCTGTTTGCGAGGTGTTCCGTTTGGTGGTGGTGGTGGTGGCGCGTTGCTGGTTGTGCGGCGAGGCTGTTTGGTGGTGGTGCTGGGTCGGCTCATGGCGCGAGGGATGGTCCAGCACGACGTGCTGTGCGCGGCGTGCTGACGTGCACTGCCTCCTGGATGCAAAGCATGCAAAGCGCGCAAGAACAAGTTCACGTGGCCGTCCGGTCCGATCTCTCGCCATCCGCCTCAGGTCGCAGTTCAGCGTGCGCAAAAGCCCCCAAACTCCCCTCTCCCCGCTGCCTCGATCCGTCCCCACGCGTGCCCCCTGCACAGCGCCCTCTCCGCATGCCCAGCTCAGCCCGGGCGCTTGAGGGCGGACGCCGCCGGCGCTGCGCCGCACATAGCGAGCACAAAGGCACACGGCGCTTGCAAGTGGCTGCCCGTGTGTGTGCTTGCCCCACACACAGTGCACGCACACACCTGCTGAGGCGTTGAGCGCCTTGCCTAACTTGGCGCTCACGTAGGCGTAGGCCCGCCCTGGCCCGGCGGCCAGCGCCCCTGAGGCCGCCTGCCACAGGCTGGAGCTCCGCACCGTGTCCCGCAGCGCCCGGCTCACCAACTGCGGGGCGCACCGGCAGAGCCGGCAACCCACGCCTGGGCCTGCATGCGGCTGCGTTGGTATTCGCGTGCGCATCGCCATCGCTCTGGCGCTGTCGGTGGCGGGCGCTTGAGGCACCTTTGCCGCAGCTCGAGGGGCAAGTCAATGGCCCACCTTGGCCGCTGCGAGGCGTGCAGCTGTGCGGACCACGGCGCCAGGGAGTCGAGGGTACCGCCGACCAGCAGCCTCCTCTGCTCACCTGCCTGTGCTGCCCCGTCTTGAACGCCGCATGCGCCAGCTCGAGCGCCGTGGCCGACCCCGCCTCACAGTGCGACTCGGGGACGGCAAAGCCCACGCTGGCTGCCACCTGCGCCCCCTCGCACAGCCCCGCGCAGCAAGCACGCCCACTCGCCCTCAGTGCTGATCCCCGGTGCCACACGGTGGGGCCGAACGCCATGGCTTGCCACAGGCGGCCAACGCGTCAGGCGGGCGAGGAGACCGCAAACGGCAGGCGAGCGGCACAGCCCGTGGCAACCACGCGTCAGGCGGGTGAGGAGGAGGCAACCCCTCTGTGGCACGCACCTTTGCCAGGACGGCGGGCGGGAGGTGCGCCATGAGCGGCACGGCCACCTCGCCATCCATCTCCCGCTGCCACATCCCACCGCCCTCGTGCCGCACGCGCGCCAGCGCGCCCGGCGTCAGCAGCGAGCTCCCGCTGAGGCTGCCGCCGGCGTGCCCTTCCTGGGAGGGTGCCGCTGCCGCCGCTGCTGCTTGCGGTGCGGGCGAGGTGGGCGGCGGTGTGGAGGCAGGACCGGACGGCGTGGGCGGCGATGCCGTGGGGGGGTGGACGCCTGGTGCTTGCAGCAAGGGAAGGTAGAGGTCCTGGAGCTGCTGCTGGCTTCCGGCGACGATGCGGTCCACCTGCGTGCGCGCGCGCGGCGGGGCACGTCTTGCACGCCATGGTGTGGGTAGGCGTGGGCAACGAAGCCGTCGTGTGGAGGGCCGGGCCTTGTGAAGCATGCGCGTGTGTACGGAGCCTCGCGGCCCTCGCGCCTTGTGTGGGGTCCTCTGCCCATCCCACCACGCACCTTGTGCGGGTCCTCTGCCCATCCCACGCGCACGTCTCCCTGGTACGACAGCCCCACAATGGTCCGCAGCAAGTCCTGTGTGGAGGGCACGCGGCACCAGGCGGGCAGGCCGCCGGGTGTGCTGGCCGGCACACGCCCCGCCGTGACGCACCCGGCCAACCCTCCCCACTGCCAATCCCCGTCCAAGGCTCGCGCGGCGACCAGCCGCTCCCTAGGGTGCGAGCAGATGCACGCCGCCGCGCCGCCAGGCTGACGCACGCCCAGGTTGCCGCCGTTGCGTGGCATCCACGGCGTGAGGGCGCCGCGGAGCGGAGCTGCAGCGTGCTGACGACGGAGGTCGCAAGCCGTCTGACGGTCGACGCACCGAGGTTGCGAAGCGGGGCGGCAGCAGCAGCAGCGCCGTGAGCGCCGCCATCCAGCGGTTGTGCCGCACGCCCCGCTCCACCGGGTCGTGGGGCACCAGCGTCACGACGGGCTTGTGCAGCCGCCCCGCTGCGCCCACACACGCACGGGCACGCGCCCACAGTTGTGCCAAGGGTGTGCCACCGCCACCCTTGCAAATGCGCCATCAAGCGAGGGCCGCTTGGGTCTGTTTGCCCCGCCCTGCGGTCCAATACGTGTGCTCATCCAGGCGGAGTGACCCTGTGTAAAGGGGCGTGAGACGCGGCACAGGAGCTCCTGGCTTGCCGGCCGCACATACTGCGCGCACCGACGTAGAGGCGGCGCCACGAGTGCAGGTCGTCCAGCAGGTCCTCAGTGCGCAGCACGCCGTACTTGACCATCTGCGGCGCCAGCCGAGGCGGGCCAGCAGGGGGGCACACGGCGGGACGCACCTCTGCGTGGCTGCCTCCCTTGCCTTTGTCCTACATAGCATCGGAGATGCCCGGCAGCTGGGCTCCGTCCCCGCCACAAGGTGTCCAAACAGATGCAGACCCCAACACCGCTGTGCAGCGTGGTGTCGCGCAGTCTGGCAGCGTCTGCAGCTCCGAAGCGGCACCCGGCCCCGCCGTGACCCCCGTTCCCTGCCTGCCCTGAGCCTGCTGGTGCACGCGGCGCAGCAGCGCGCCCTTGCGCCCATGCACGCCCTAACCCAGGGCGCGCGCACCTGCCCGTGGATCTGCACCAGTGGGTTAAAGTGCACGCCCACGCCCAGGTGCTCCGCCACGCCCACCACCTGCGCACGCCAGGCACCACAGCGGCACAGGCCACGCGGCAGCCTGGAGCAACGCACGCCCGGGCCCTGGCGCGCTCTTCCTCGACGCAGCTGCAACGCCGAGGTGCTGCAGCCACGGGGTGGTGCTGCGAGCCGCCGGGCACAGCGTGGCAGCCCCGAGGCGGCTCCGCGAGGGAGGGCAGCAGCTTGCTGTTGAGGCGCTCTCAGGGGGCACGCACCGCCTGCGGCCCCAGGCGGCCCAGCCACGAGTAGTGCGAGGCGTTGCGCCGCAGGTTCTGCGCGCACGCGGCGCGTGCAACGGGGTGCGCTGCGGCGTGAAAAAGCGCAACCACACGCTGCTATCAATCCTGCTGTCAATCATCACCACCGTTGAGCAGGCGCTGCCAACGCAGACGACCACCTGCGTCCCCCCCGCCCTGCCAGCATCAGCCATGCTGCTGAGCCGCAGCACCTGAGCGTGCCAGCTGACGGGGTCATCGACCGCGAGGATGAGGTCCAGCTGCGGTCCTCCTGGCTGCTGGCGCGGCGGTGGGCGGGCGCCGCTCTGGGGGGCCTCCGATCCTGGCGGCCCTGCCGCTGCTTGGGGTGCACCCGCAGCTTGATGCGGCGATGTTGATGGGTCCACGTAGAGCCCTGGCTGCACCATGACGCCGCTCCCATAGGCAAAGGCGAACGTCGACCTGGGCAGCTGCTCCAGCACGGCGTGCAGGTGGCGCCATTGCGATGCAGCAGCGGCGGCGGAGGCGGCGTGGCCCTGCTGAGCAAGCAGCGTGCCCATCGCGTGTGCGTCGATGAAGTGCGCACGAGGGATCGGTCGATCGAGATGAGGTCTGCCGCAACCATGCGATTGGGATGGGCAGGATCCGGCTCCCCAACGCTGCACAAGCGCTGCAGGTGGCATTCACCCGTGCGATCCCTTAGGATCCCAGGCAGGGTGAGCCGGTGCGCAGCACGGGCACGATCAGCGATGTGCACGCGTGCTCTCCCTGTCCTCAAGAGCACGCGCCGGCCCTCAGCGCATGACTTGCCAGCAGGTGCATACGGCACCTCATGAGCGCCGTCCCTGCCCCGTCTGCTGCTCTTGGTGGCCCACCACCGCCCGTCCTCTCCGCCATCACCGGAAAGGCGCGACGAGCGAGCGTCATTGGCCGCACGGTGCCGAGCAGGCACCACGTTGCCAGGACCCCATCACATAGAGCGTGCTCGCTCTCGCTCTTCTCCGCTCTCGCTGTGCACGCGTCCTCAGCCCTCATGCCGCACAGAGCAAAGCGCGCAGCAAAGTCGCCAGCGCAGACGCACACACAACGAGCACTCATAGGAGACTCTGCCTGAGTACCGCTGGGCCCCAGGCACGTGCAGGCGCGCGCTGCGGCGAACGGTCGCGCTGAGTGCAGGAGCGCCCCTTCACCTCCCCACGCGCTTCACGCCGCAGGCCCTGCCCGTCAAGCGCCGCTCCTGGACCAGCCATGGCGCAGCCGTGGCCCTCTGAGCTGCCGTCCGCGCTGGTGCAGCGCATCCTGGCCCATTCGGGCTGCCCGCGTGCCACGCACGTCACCAAGGAGCTGCGGCTCAGCAGGTGGACGTTGGAGGACCAGCTGTCGTGGCTGGTCGCGGCGCACGGCGCGGACGGCGCTTTGGACAGGGCGGTGCAGTGCAAGGACGGCGCCCTGGCGCTGCTGCTCTCCAGGCGCCTGCTCGCCCAGCACGGGGCGCGCCCCACCACCTCACCCGTCATGCACTCATACGACCACGCAACGCTCGCCAGGGCCGCTGCCACCGGACACGCGGCGGTGGTGCAGCTGCTGCTGGACCACACGGCGGGCAACGGGGACCTGCTTGCGGCGGCGCTGGAGAGGGCGGCCCACGAGAACCACGTCGCCATGGTGCGGCTCCTGCTCAGCCGAGGCGCCCAGGTCAGCCGCTCAGCCATGGCGCGCCCAGCTGGCAACGGCTGTTTGGAGGTGGTGAGGCTGCTGCTGGACGGCGGCGCGGGCGCTGACGTCAAGGCCGCGGCGCTGGCGCAGGCGTCCTTTTACTGCCGCCTGGAGGTGGTGCGGCTGCTGCTGGACGGCGGCGTGCCCGCCACCGCGCGCAACCACGAGCCGCTCGTCTGGGCGTCGCGCTTTGGCCACGTGCCGGTGATGCGCCTGCTGCTGGAGCGGGGCGCGCAGGCGGCGGCGCGCGGCAGCCAGGCGCTGGTGGAGGCGGCGACGGGTCGCCCGGGAAGGGAGGTGGTGGCACTGGAGAGCGTGCAGCTGCTGCTGGAGCACGGCGCCCAGGCCGACACGCGCCGCAGCCTGGCCCTGGTGGAGGCGGCCAGGCAGGGCAGCCTGCCCCTGGTGCGCCTGCTGCTGCAGCACGGCGCGCGCGCCAGCGACCAGCAGAGCCAGGCGCTGGTGGAGGTGGCCAGGCACGGCGACTGCGAGATGGTGCGGGCGCTGCTGGAGCACGGGGCGCAGGCGGACGCGCAGGCCAGCCTGGCCCTGGCGCAGGTGTGCGAGCGCGGCGAGGAGCACGTGGCGCAGCTCCTGCTGGACGCCTCCGACGCGGCGCGCTGAAGCCTGACCTGATGGATGGACGCCGCGCGGCGGAAGGGCAGCCTGTCCCTGAGGCGCCTGCCGGTGGGCGGGGTGGGCAGGGCGCTGGAGCGGGCGGTGCTGGGTGGTGCCGCGGCATCATGTCACAGCCCACGCTTCGCTGCTGGAGCTCGTCAACAAGGGCGTCAACAAGGGGCAAGGGGGCGAGGTGGCGGGGCTGGTGCGGCAGCAGCAGGGCGGCGTTAGTGGCCACGCGTGGCACCAACGAGAGAGAGACCGCTTGCACTTG
>VFQP010002901.1_pt1 | contig 18329 bp, 15 predicted proteins | sample 3512351 | NCBI WGS metagenome assembly VFQP01 (sample SAMN10412372, study PRJNA504923) | tailings metagenome | isolation source: Relicate 1 Philex TSF1 revegetated site | place: Philippines: Tuba, Benguet | collected 2017-08-29
CCTTGACCTTCTTGACGTCCTTGGGCTTGTTGAACACCTCCTCCACCGGCACCTGCAGCGCCCGCGACACAGATGGTGTCCCTTCAATGGATTTGCGAGTCAGCAGGCTCGGCGGCGGCTGCGTGCGAGCAGGCACCGCCCCACGCACGCTCCCTCCGCAACGATTGCACACCCGCCACAGGTGTGCCACGACGGTGGCGTCATGCGCAGGTCCAGCGGAACGAAAGGACAGCACACCTCAGCCCCGTGGCTCCGCGCACCTGGCGCACGACGGCGGGCGCAAAGCTGGCCAGCAGCACCAGCCCGATGACGACAGTCGCCGCGCCGCCGCCGCCGCTCAGCAGCTGGCTGTAGACGCTCTGCCCGGTGCCAAACTCGTTGACGATGGCCGCCAAAAAGCCCAGCACTGCGGGGGCGCACGACGCGGGCAGAGGGTCGTTTGTGGCTCTGCACCGAGAACGTGGCCGAGCCCTGTCAGACGGCTATTGGTACACGGCTGGAGGTGCGGTTGGTGAGGGAGCGGCAGAGCAGCACATGCGGGCTTGCCCACAGGCGAACTAGAGGCACAGCAGAGGTCAGCGCCAGAAGCCGATCCCGACTGCCCACCCTGTTGCCCCAGTGCGGCCCCAGGGGCCACTCACTGGCGGCGCGCCCGTTCACCAGCTCTGGCGCCAGGCCCTCGAAGGCCATGACCTGCTCGAACCGCTGCTCGGCCTTGCGCTGCTCCGCCGTCTTTTGCGCGGCGCCGGCCAGGCGGTTGCTGGGCGTGGCGCCCGGCGTGCCGGGCCAGGAGAAGGCACCTGCGTGGCAGGCAGCAGCATGCAGGACCGGGAGGTCGATGGTGGCGATCCACCTCGCGCCGCCTTGCCATGCCAGAGATGGCGCTGCCTTGAACCCATCAGCCACCACCAGCGCTGGTGGCGTGTGCCTGCCGCTCCTGCCTGGGCCTGGTGCGGAGTTGGTGGGCCACCGCCACCACCACCTCCCACCGGCCGCAGCATCGCACGGCGCGCCCACACGACCCACACACACGCACGCCTGCCAAGCGAGCTGCCAAGCGCGCTGCACCTACGGTCACGCTGCATTGCGGTGCCTGCTGTAGGGTGTGGGCTGGGAGGGCGCGCACCTGACTGAGATGGCTGCGCGGCGGGCTTTGGCGGCGCCTCGGGCGCCTTTACCGGGGCCTGCGGCTTGGCCTGCTCGCCGAGGAGCGAGTCGAGGGCGCTGATGGTGGCCTCAATCTGCGCTCGGCGCGAGGAGCACACCAGCATGTGAGGAGGCACGAGCTGAGGTGCGCACGCGCGGCCGCCGGAAGCAGGCGCCCCGGCTGTGGCAGCTGCTATGCAGAGCTGCAGAAGGAGAGTGATGACCTGGCACAAGCGCTGCTCCTTGGCGCCTTGCTCTCCTGCTGCGACGCTTGTGGGCTGGTCGAGCGTCCTGCGCCACACGCTCAGCACAGGCTTCACCTTCTTGGCCTCCTGCTGCTGCGGCCGCTCCACCACCACCGTCGACGTCGACACGACGCCATTGAGGCTCTCGGGGCCGCTGCTCCTGCATCGCACAGCCGCAGCTCCGCGAGACGAAGGGGTCGCCGCACGCTGAAGAGCAGACATGCTGACGAACGTGGCTCCGGGCTAAGACGGGCAAACTTTGTCGTGAGTAGGCGTAAGCGTGCAGTGTCTCGCTCTGAGGATCGCTGCGTGCGTGCTCTTCTCCCTCGCCGGCGCTCAAGGTATGAATCTCACCCTCAGGGAGCGACAGCTCCGATCTCAGGCCGGCCAATACCAACCGGCCAATTGCAAGAGAACAGGGGCAAGAAGAGAGAGCACCGCTTGAAGCTTGAGCACACAGCCTTGATGATGGTCAGAGATGCAAGCGAGCGAGCGCATGAACACGACGGCGGCAAGTTGAAGAAAGCAGTTCGCGAGGCGGCGCAGTGGTCTTCGTGTTGATGGTCTCAGACAACTCAGACAAAGAAACAAAGGAAGGCCGCCTGCTCCAGGGGCTCCAGGGGTTGTTGGCACGCCAAGGCGCCCCGCCCAGTCACGCGCTAGCACCGTCACAGGCCCAACAGCAAACAGTTCTATACTCTCGCCCACCACCCTGAAAGTGCTGAGCCGCCTCCCTGTGTGGGCGACAGGGCGGACGGGCTGGGTGCCCGGTACCTTCTCACCTGTGTGGCACCCCTGGTGCCCGCGAACCTGAGCGGCATTCGGCGAGCAGGGCGCGCGCTCCGCCACAAGTGCCCCATCGCGAGTCGCGCACTCCTGTTGCGCGCGGCCTGCACCCCGTGTTGCGCGCGACTCACTCTCTCGCATGCGAGAGAGGGTCGAGCACCTTCGTCGCACACAGAGCAACTCTCTGTCAGGACTGGGCGCGCTTGGAGGCGCCGTGCGACGCAGCCGCAGCTGACCCGTTGTTGCGACGCGCGCACCCCTCTCCTCCAGATGGCAGCTCACGCCGGGTTGCTGGCGCTGCTCGTGCTCGGAGTCCTCACAGCGTTGCCTGGGGCGCAGGCGCAGATCAGCTGCAACGTGGCGGCGAATTGGACGGAGACTGCACCCCTGATCGGCTTCCTGGGCGTCGGAGCGGCCTGCCCGGGTGGGTGTTGGACCTATCCTCAGTCGAGCCAGAGGAGGGCGGTACCGGCCCTCGCGGGCTCTCGGCTCGGCGCTGCTCGATGCGCAGCGCACGGGCGCGAGGCGACGCCGCGAGCACATCAGCAGCTGCCGCGCAGCAGCAGGGAGTTGGCTGGGGCGCTGGGGAGCGCTCTGGCCCAGGTAGGAGCTCGCGAGCAAGCGGGAGGAGGCTCCCGGCTGAGGAGTCTGCCCCAGAGGCGAGCTCGGCCGCAGCAGCTGGAGCGGCGCGAGAGGCGCGCGCCGTCCGGATGCCACGGCAGGAGTTGTTTCGCGTGCCAGCTATTCCCTGGCGCGCGGGCGCGGGCTCCATCGGTGCCCAGATCCATCACGGCCCCCTCGTTCCCGTGCAAATGCCTGCGCGCAGCGGCCGAGACCACCGCCACCGTGCAGTCGTGCGGACAGTGCGTCTGCTCGGCCGGCATCCTCTTCCAGGACTCGGTGAACACCACCGAGTGAGTGGCCTCGCCGGCCGTTGCGCCCACCTCTCCAGCACACACAGGCACACCTCGGCGGCCGCCACCTGCTGTGCACCCAGCGCCTCACGGCGGCCAGCAGCACGGCTCAACGGCTGCTGCCTGCCTGCGCGGCGCAGGTTCATCGCCAACCTCAACTCCACGGACGCCGGCGGCTTTGGGCTCTTCAGCGACTTCCTGACGCTGTGCATCAACAACCAGGCCAGCAGCTTCACCGAGCTCGAGTCCACGCAGGCAGGCGTTCGGGCATGCTTGGCTGACAGCACGTTCCAGAGCACCGTCGGCGGAAGCGTCACAGGTGTGTGGCCGAGCGCTGGGCGAGCCAGGGCGACGAGCCGCGGCGTGGGCCGGCGAGCCCTGCTTGAACCCCTCGCCTGGCCGCCCCGGAACGCCATGCGCAGGGCTCCAAGCCTACTGCCGCAGCTCGTTCGCGCCTTCGCCGCCGGCGGGCACGACGACCCCACCCCCGCCAGGCGGCAACGCCCCGCCAGTGCCGGACATCATCCCCGAGGAGAGCTCGGAGAGCTCAGAGGAGTCGTCAGCCGAGGAGTCGTCCGCGGAGGCCAGCCCTCCACCCTTCCCCCCTGGCACCGTCTTCCCCCCGCCCTTCCCCCCTGGCACCGTCTTCCCCCCGCCCTTCCCCCCAGGCACTATCCTCCCCCCCCCCTACCCCCCCGGCTTCGTGTTCCCTCCCTCACCGCCCGGCGTGTACCCGCCCGGCGTGTACCCGCCCCCGCCCAGCCCCGGGTCCGGTGCCTCTGTGCGGCGCACCACGCTCCTCCTCCAGGCAGCCGTCGCGCTCGTGGCGCTCCTGTGCTCCTTTGCGCTCCTGCTCTAGAATGGCAGCTGCACGGAAGGTGGCGCAGCCAACCACGGACCTGTCGGGTGCGCCACCAATGGCCGCACCACTGGCTGCATGGCTGGGCGGCGTTAACAGTTGCTTGCTGACTGGGATGATGAGCAACCCCACGGTACAGCTCGGGGGCGCACCCATCCGTGACCCGGGGAGCCGTACCCATGACCGCCGCCACCGCTCGAGCTTAAGCGGTGGACGGCGCCATGCGCGCCAGAGGTCCGTGGGTGGCCTGGTGGGTGGCGCTGCACACATCATGAGGGGGACGGCGCGTGACTCGCACGTGTAGCGACGCGGAGTGGTGGCCATCTGGCGACCAGATGGCGGTCGATCGGTCAGGGATGGTTCCACGCGACGCACAGCCGGGACCTGTGCGTTGGCACGCGCAGCGTGTTGTTGGCATCTCTCCCTGACCAGCGCCGAGCGCTAACTCACTGCACATGGCCGTCTGGCATGCTGTTGCACACGCTACCGTCGTACCTACGGGCTGGGGGCGCGTCGTGCCTGCAGCTCCCGCCCGTACACACCTCTTGACGCCTTTTTTCAATTTGCGCCGTGTTGCGCTCTCGCCCCGGTGTGCGTGTGTGGGCTCCCGCCAGCCAGCCCGCGCGCCTGCGAGGGGCCAGGTGTGCCGAGTGCTAGCGGAGAGTTCTCAGACGCCTGGCGACCCGGGGCACCTCTGGTGTGCCAGAGTGCTGGGGTTGACAGAGGGTCGTTCGCACCGCCGACTGGCAGGTTGGTCAAAGTGGACTTTCTTTCAACATGAAACCAACCGCTGCGACAGGCGCATGTCCCAGCGCTCTTGCTGCTGCGGTGCCTCGAGCCTGAGCGGACGCGCTAACCCACTTTGGCACGCTGAAAGCTGACACGCGTGGAGGTGTTGTTGGGCGGCCGTGCTTCATCAGTACTACTCGTGTGGTCCGCAGGCGCGCGCGACTTGCGCGCTCTTAACTGCGGCTGCGTCCTGACTTGGAGATTGGCTTGTGGCGTGCGTGGCTCCACACACCTGTGCTCGTTCTTTCACCACAACTCATGATCATGGGACCCCTTGACGTGGACTTGCGAGCTTACTTGACTGCCCCGCGTGCGCGGGGGTGATGAGTGAGAGATAGCGCAGCTGGCGGCGACGACGCCACGCCACTGCGACTGCCAGCGCCCCTGCCCCTTGCATGCTTCGTGCAAAACAACAGCGCGCGCGGAGAATGGCCCAACAGAGGCGCAGAGTCTGAGTGCCCCTGAAGCGTGGCGGGTGCCCAACCGAACAACGGTGGGCCGCGGAGGAGAGCGAGCCCACACCGCCGCTTGGTGTGCTCCAAAGGAGCCACAGGCACTTGGGCAGTCCACCCCTGCGCTTGGCCTCTTGCAGAGGGCCTCCTCGAGCGCTGGCCGCCGTTGGGCTCCACCCTGGTGCAAGCCCCACACCGGCAGCAGCTGCCCCGCACAGGAGAAGGGCGCCCAGCGGAGGGCGCGCACCCTGCTTCGTCATGGCTGCCACGGCGCAGCGAACCGGCGGCAATGGTCCCCTGGTGCGCCAGAGTGTTCTTGGGAGGGCATCGAACGAGCCCATCATAGCCAACCCGGAGCAAGTGTGGAGCAACGACGAGGATCTCAGGCAGAAGCACCAGCGCCCGGTGAGCAGCCTGCAATTGGCGCGCGGCGCTGGCACGGCGGGCATCGGCCTGGGCACCCGCGACGACGACGCAGCAACCCCCCTCCAGCGCGAGCCGACGCGGCGCCGTCGCGCGCAACAGCTTCGCTGGCGCACAAGGAGCGCCGCGACAGGCGCCACGGGGCCGCGCGGCCCCGGGGCTGTCGAGGAGCCACTGGCGCGAGCTGCACTACCACCTTGCCAGAGATGGTCACATGCCCTCCGACCTGACGCACGGCCAGGGAGCGCGCGGCGCGCGGCTCTGCGGGCTCGGGTGATTGCTGCGGCCCCCAACTGCTGGTCTGTGCCGGGTGCTGGTGCCCTCGTGCCCGCAGCCGCCCACCTGGCTCGTGACGTTGGGCCTCAGCTACGCCTCCATCGGTGCGTGGCGCGGCCCCAACTCCACCAACAAGCGCTCGCGGGGCAAGCGCATGCCCGGCAGCGCTATCCCCTGCAATCCGAGTGCTCCGCATAGCGCTCAGCACTGAGCGAGGGGAACAGATCCACTCACCGATGCCGTCGCCGGCTGAGCGGCGGGCGCGGTGCACCCGCGCAGGCGTCATCTTCGGAGACATCGGCACGTCCCCTCTCTACACGGTGTCGTCAGTGTTCACCGACATTGACGACGCGGACGAGAACGACGTGATCGCGGTGCGCCGTTGTGGCCCCTACGCTGCGCAGCCTCACAGGCCCACGCAGCCAAGGCCCCTCCGCACAGTGACCTCAAACGGCTGCAAGAGCCTCCGTGGGGTGTTTCCTCGCCGGGCTTCCAGAGGCATGCCCGGCAGGGCGCGGTTCCGCACGCACGTTCCGGGCACCTTCCTCGCGTTGCGCGCAGGTCATCTCGTTGATTTTCTGGACCCTGACGCTGGTGGTGCTCTTCAAGTACGTCGTGGTGGTGCTGCAAGCGGACGACCGCGGCGAGGGCGGCACCTTTGCCCTATACACGCTCATCTGGTGAGCCCGCGGCGCGCGGAGCTGGACAGAGCCGCGCGCCCCACGACGCAGCACAAGGCCCAATTGAGGGCGTGCGCTCATTCAGGCCCGCTGCGCTCTGCGCGCCGCCAGCAACGTAGCTGACGGCCTGCGGGTGTGTGCCGGCGCGGCGCGGCGCGGTGCGTCTGCGCGCCTCTCGCGCAGCCGCACGCTGGGCATCTCGCCGTACGGGCCGCTGCAGAAGAAGGAATACGCGGCGCTGCTCAACATGTCCAAGAAGCCCGCCCTGGCCAGGTTGTAGCGCGCGCCTGCGGGCTTTTTCGCTGCTGCGTGCGTGCGCGTGCCGCGGGTGGCCGGGGCAGGGAGCGGGTGGCTGTGAATTCATTTCCCAGGCAGTGGGCCCTGGGCGGCGCAGGGCGGTGCAGCGAATCGTGGCGCCTGCTGATGCCTCCCTCTGCCCGCAGGACGGGCATCCGCACGCACAACGCCACGCTGTCGGCCGCCGCGTGAGTGCCGCGGGGCGGCTGGGCTCCAGCCTCAGCGAGGCAGCGAGCACGCATGGGGGGGCGGGGGGGCGGGGGGGGAGAGAGCGCCGCACGCCGCACGCCGCCTGCCGGCGGCTGCCAGCAGACCACAGCTCGGCCCTTCACGTTGCTGCCCCACGACGGCACTTCTCAGCCTCACGTGCCTTGTGGGCCCCCGGGCGGACGCCGCCGTGTGCTTCCCGCGCGCGCAGCAAGGCGACGGAGAAGAAGACCAACCCCAAGCTGGAGGAGGAGATTTGGCGCGCCACGCTGGCGGCCCGCGCCGAGCAGGCCGACAAGGACGACGAGGTCGAGGTGCCCAAGCACCGCTGGTTCCAGACCTGGGCCTTTGACCCAGAGCCCATCAAGATGTGCGTGCCTCGGGGGCGCCCGACCTCCCTGCTCGCCCTGTCCTGGCGGCTGCGTTGCGGTTTGCGGGTGGACGCATGACAAAGGAGGCGCACGAGCGTGCGGGGGCTGGAGGAGGGGCAGGGACAGAGACGGACGGACGGCGGCGCAATCCGGGGCGGCCCGTGCGTCACGCCCTCACGCCTGCCTCGCGCGAACCCTGCACGCACATACGCCCCGCAGCTGGTTCCGCGACCACACGGCGGCTCAGCGCACCATGCTCTGCGTGGCCATCATCTCCACGTCCATGGTGTTCGGCGACGGCGTCTTCACGCCCGCGCTGTCCGGTGAGACTGCCACTTTTTTGCCGCCCCAACGCTGGCTCACAAAGGGCTTTCCGGAGTTCCCAGAGCGCTGCTCCGAGTGGGCGCTGCGCCCACGCCCCACACGGGAAGAGGAGCAACAAGAGCGAGCGCCCTGCTGCTGCTGCTGCCCGGTGCCGCTGCCAATCCGCAGTGGTGTCGGCGGTGAGCGGCCTCGAGGTGGCCACCGACAACATCAACAACGACGTGGTCATCGGCGTCAGCTGCACCATCCTGGTGCTGCTCTTCAGCTTCCAGTTCTACGGCACGCACCGCGTCGCCGCCGCCTTCTCGCCCATCGTCATGCTGTGGCTGCTCGCCAACGCCGCCATTGGCATCTACCACCTCGCCGACAACGGGGCCACCATCTTCAAGGCACGCCTCTCCTCCCTCCCTCGTTCCCTCTCTCTCAGGCGTTCTTCCCTGCCGCACTCGTCTGTTCCTGACGGGCAGGCTGCGCGTCAACGCGGCTTTTTCTGCATGGCGTTGCCCGCAGGCGTTTTCGCCGCACTGGATCGGCATCTGGTTCCGCGACCACGGGCTCTCTGGGTGGATTGCGCTGAGCAGCGTCATGCTGAGCGTGACGGGCGCCGAGGCCATGTACTCGGACCTGGGCCACTTTGACCGCCCCTCCGTCATGGTGCGCGACGGTGGCACGCCAAGCAGCACGAGCCCCGCGTGCGCGGCCGGCGGGCTGATCGCAGAACGCCGCACACTGCGGCGCTGGGGCCCCGCGAGGGGAGGGGCCTGGTCCTGCGCCCAGCGCACCCCGGCCATGTGGTTTGCGCGGTTGGGAGGCCTCACGAGCCGTGTGGCCCTGCTGCTGTTGCTGTGCGCGCAGCTGAGCTTCATGGGCTTTGTGTACCCCTGCCTGGTGCTCACCTACATGGGCCAGGTGCGTGGTGGAACCCCCATGCGTGGTTTGCAGCGAGCGCAGCGTGCCCCGCCACCACGGCCCACGCATGGGGCGGCGTGCGACGCAAACCCTGGCCTGGTGGTTGCCTGTCCAGGGCGCGTACCTGATCAACAACATCGGCGACACGCACACGGCGTACTGGTCGGGCATCCCCAACAGCATCTTCTGGCCCATGATCGTGCTCGCCACGGCCGCCAGCATCGTCGCGTCGCAGGTGCGGCGACGTGTGCTCGGCGCCTCGCCGTTCGCCCCCAGCCTCCTCTTGCGAGACCTGCGCGGCGGCCCCGGCGGCGACCCTGGCTCCTGCTCTGGTTTGCCTGCGTCTCGTGCAGGCGCTCATCTCGGCCTGCTTCTCCATCACCAAGCAGGTGCGGTGGGCGGCCAGTCAAGGCCGCTCGCGTGCGCGCCCCTTCCTCCGGGCGCCGCGTGGCGCCGTGCGCGTCTGACACGCCGCCCCTGCCTGCGTGGCGACGTGGCGGGCGCGGGGAAGGGCGCGCCGGGCTGAACGCTCGTGCTGCGCCCGTGCTGTGCGCAGGCCAAGGTGCTGGGCTTCATGCCCAAGCTCAAGATCACCTTCACCAACAGCGAGCGCGACGGGCAGATTTACGTGGCGGGCGTCAACTGGACGCTCATGCTGCTCTGCGTGGCCGTGACGGGCGGTTTCCGCGGCAACCTCGAGAGCATCTCGCAGGCCTACGGTGCGCGCTGGCGCCCGCGCCTCTCCCGCGCCGCCTCAGCACGGCCCTCGCCCGCTCGCGGCGCGCAGCAGATGTCTCGCAGGCGCGCCCTCGGCGCGGCGCCGCAGCGCAGCGCGAGCAGTCGTCTCGTCAGCTGCCGCGCGTTGGCGGCTTGGTTGGCCACGCCGCGGGTTGGCCACGCGCTGCGCTCCAAACTCGCTGCGCCACCGCAGGCCTGACCATCTCCATCGTGATGCTCGTCACCGACATCCTCGTCACCATCCTGATGCTGGTGCACTGGCGCCTGAGCCCCGTCTTCATCGCGCTCTTCGTCGTCGTGTTTGGCGTCATCGACCTCAACTTCACCGCCGCAAACATGACCAAGGTGCGCCCACGGCGGCCCTCGACCTGCAGGCGTCGCGCCTCTTTTGCTGCTCGCTTGCATCCGCCGCCGTTGCCGCGCCTGCCTGCGCAGGTGCCCACGGGCGGCTGGGTGGCCATCGCCATCGCCACGGTAGCCGCCAGCATCATGATAATCTGGTGGGCGGGCCAGCCGCGCCGCCGCTCCGAAAAGGTCAGCCCCCCCCCCCCTGCGTCTCCCTCTCTCTCGCCCCCTCGTTGTGAAAGCCAAACGCCCGAGGCAACACGTCGCACCCGCACACCGCACCGCTGCGTCGTCGCTTTGCCTCGAGTGTGCGACCCAGAGCCGCCTGCAGAAACAGCCACCTGCCAAGCGCCTCCTCGTCCTCGTGCGCAGGTGGCTCACGGCTACCTGATGCCCGACGACCTCTTCACCTTCACCACGGTGGGTGCCCGCATGCGCCTCAAGGTCATCGAGTCGCCCGCCAACTCTATGAGCCTGGGCCGCCGCGACAGCGACGCGCTGGCGCCGGCGCTCGCCACCAACGGCCACCACGGCGGCAGCGGCGGCGGCGTCGGCAACGGCAGCGGCAACGGCGGCGCCACCATTGGCACGGCGCCAGAGCCGGCGACGCCGGCGGCGATGGGTCGTTCGGGGTCGGCGCGCCTCTCGGCGCAGCAGCTGATGATGGGCGGCAACGGGAGCAACAGCGGCGGCGGCGGCAGCGGCGGCGGCGCGCCGCCGGCCAATGGCGGCGGCGGCCCCGTCGGCGAGGGCGTCGAGTGGGTGGGCGAGGAGGGCTTGGCGGGGGTGTACCGCATGGAGGGGACGGCGTGGCGCCCCGACGGCGTTGCCGACGACGAGGAGGGGCAGTGGGCGGGCGGCGACGTGGAGGCGGGCGGGCGGCGCGGGCAGCGCCGCGGCGCGGCGGGCCCAGTCGCCGAGTCGAACGGCGGGGCCCACGGCGTGCCGCACCCCTTTTCTCGCGTGTCGCGCGTGTCGATCAACGTGAACCACACGGTGGCGCGGGCGGCGGTGCAGGGCGTGACGCGCGCGCTCGAGCCCAGCCGCGAGGAGCTGGCGCTGCTGCGCGGGGAGTTCAACCTGGCGCTCAAGGTGCCGGGCGCCAGCAGCAAGCCCGTGGTGAGTGGGCTGGGTGTGAGGGAAGGGGAAGGAAGGGAAGGGGGGCGCTCAAGGTGCCCGGCGCCAGCAGCAAGCCCGTGGTGAGTGTGCTGGGCGCATGTGTGTGAGGGACGGGGAAGGAAGGGGAAGCGGGGCGCTCAAGGTGCCAGGCGCCAGCAGCAAGCCCGTGGTGAGTCGACGAACACTGCGCCGTCCCCCCGCCTCGCCTTGCGCTCCTCTCATGGCGCAAGGCGGCGCTGCGCTGTTCAGCAGCGCAACACCTTTTTTTGACGACTCCTTGCGCCTCGGCGACGCCGTGCTCATCGGGCAGAGGGCTCCTTTCCTCGCGCGTCGTCGTCGCCTGACGCGTCTGTGCCCCGTGCGCGCGTGGCGTGGCGCCTGCTGCACTCGCAGCACCTGCTGCCGGGCATCGGCATGTACTACGCCAGCACGCCCGACGTGGTGCCGCCGGTGCTCTGCCACGTGCTGCGCAACCTCGAGGCCGTGCACAAGGTGAGCACCGCCCGCAGCGGCGACCGCCTGCCCGCCGACAAAGTTGTGTTCCTGCCCTCGAGCACTCCTCAAGGGTTTTTCAAGCGTGGGCGTGTGCGTGGCTGTGTGCGTGCATGTATATGTGTGTGCGTGCGCTGTGCAGATCAACGTGTTTGTGTCGGTGCGCCACCTGCCCATCCCGCACGTGGACGTGGAGGACCGCCTGCTGGTCCGCGTCGTGCCGGGCCTCCCCAACATGTACCAGTGCATCAGCAGGTGCGCCGAACGCACGCGCCGCGCGCCGCCCAGCTCGCCCAGCGCTGCGACCCCCGACGGCAGCAGCGGCGCTCCACCACCGCCCCACGCGTGCACACGCCGACGGCGCCCCGCCCCTGCGTGTCCTCCGCTGCTCCAGGTACGGCTACCAGGACCACGTCAACCACGGCCGCACGTTTGTCAACACGCTCATCACGGCCATCATCCACCTGATTGAGGCGCGCGCCGGGCTGGAGCCCTCGGAGCTGGGCATGCTGGACGCCGTGCGCGACCCGACCATCTCGCTCGATTCGCCGGCGACACACAACAACCTCAACCGCACGTCGCAGACGCGCGTGGGCAACCGGCCCAGCATCAGCGCCTTCGCGCGCTTCAGCCAGATGGTGGCGGGCCACCACCCGCAGGCCGCGCCGGGGCCGGTGGCCGAGGGCGCGCAGCCCGACGGCGCGGCGCCGCCGGGCGGCACGGCTGCGGCGGCGGCGCCGCCCGCCGCCGCCGACGCGGCGGGGTCCGCCACGGGCCGGGTGCCGTCGTCGCAGCAGCAGTCGCGCTCGCGGCAGAGCTCCCTGGTGAGCGCTTGCTTGCTTGCTTGCCTTTGCAGCTTGCATCCATGTCCCTGCGCGGGCGCGCTAGCTCGCTAGTGCGGTTGCGTCGACCTGAGCAAGTGCCCGTGCCCTCGCCCACCGCCGCCCCCCATGGCGCAGGCGGCGCCGACCAACCCGCAGCACACGGTGGAGCTGCGTGAGATCTCCCAAACCCCCGCCATGCAAAAAGCCAAGTCGCTCATCGTGCCCGCGCTCCAGGTACGACCAACCGCCGCAACCACCGCAAGCAGTCCGCCGCACCCGCGCCCCTCTCCAGCCCAGCCGCAACCATCGCGGCGAGACCTTGCGCTCCGCGCGGTTTGTCTGTCGCGCCCGTCGTGCCGCAGCTGCCCAACGAGCAGCGGCTGACGCTGGACCTGCGCTCGCTGTCCAAGACGGTGCACAGCACCTCGCTCGTGTCGGCGCTGTCAGGATCGCTGCCGGCGCCCGGCCAGCCGCAGCCGCGCATCAGCGAGGCCGAGCAGCAGAAGGGCTTTGAGCGGCTCACCGCGATCGCCGACGGCCTGCAGAAAGGAGGTGCGCGGCCGCTCGCACGCTCCCGCCCCGCCCGCCCCCCGCTGGGCCCAGGCGTGCGGTTGCTCTTGGGGACGAAGACTGCACGGCCCAGCCTTCCCTCTTCTTCCCTTTCCTTCTGTCGTTCCTCTGTCACTTACGTGCCGGGTTGCCTGCGGCGCTCTCCTGCGCGCAGTGGGCCCCAAGGTTCCGCCCCGCATGGAGGACGCGGCGCTGCGCGTGTCGGCGCTCATGGCGGCGGCCAGCGAGGGCGTCGTCTTTTACTTCGGCCGCACCTCGCTGCGCATGAAGCCCAACAGCAACTTCTTCCACAACTTCCTGGTGAGTGCTGCTCGCTCGCCAACTCGACACCATGGTGTGCAGCCCTTGGGGCGCACCGGCGCGCGGCCCCGTCGGCATGGCGCCAGTGCGTGGCACCAGCGCGAGGCGTTGGCGGCCAACCGACGTGCCCCGTGCTGCTGCTGCTGCGTACGTGCTGCTGCAGTACGACGGCGTGTACCGCACGATGCTGGTGCTCTCGTTCGCCGAGTCCGAGGCGTGGCGCGTGCCGGCGGCCAACCTGTGTGAGTTCGGCATGGTTCTGTTTGTCTAGGCGACCTGGGCTGCGGCGGGCCCGCCATCTCGCCCCTTTGTCGTCTTCTTTCCCCTTTCGTGAGTCGGGGGGCCGGGCTCTCTCTCTCTCTGTGGCATCTCGAAACGGGGTCGGGAGGGGACACGGACGCTGGCGCAGAGGACGGGATTTTGCCGCTGCGGGAGGGCGCCTCGCCTCCCCGGGGGCCGTCGGGGGCTTTGTGGCCGGGGGCGGCGTGCTGGCCGCCTGCCGTCCTCATGCCAGCTGGGATCCTCGTCGTCGCGTGAGGTTCTGGAGGACGTGTGGAAGCATGGTGGGCAGCAGGCCGCACCGCACGCACGCACGCACGCACGCGCCGGCACCAGCGCTCACGAGTCTAGTGTGAGCGGCCACTGTGCAGCATTGCGGCACCCTGGCCTACGGATAGGTGGCAGGTCGCACCGCACGGCGTTCGCGGGTGGCCCTCGCGCCTGGGCCCCTCGTAGAGGCGCACGTTGCCTTCTACTCGCTCGCGCTTGCCTCTTCACCCCTGCCTGTGCGATGGCATGGATCCAAGAGCTTTCGAACCCCTTCTTCTTTTTCTTTCCCTCCCTCTCTCTCTCTCCCTCTCGTCTGTGTTCCGTCGCGTGTTGGCTGGCACAACCACCTTTTCTGTTTTCGGAGAGAGATGCTTCCCCCGGCGTCGCGGCAGGTGAGGGGCTGGGGCCTGCGGTGCCCCAATAGCGCTGTGCCGAGATCCGCCCGTCCGCTCTGTGTTGCTGGTGGACCCAAGCTCGTGAGTTGCGCGCTCTAAGCTCAAGAGCACCTGGGGCACGTGTGATGGTGTCTCTGCGCGGCAGGCGACGGTTTGCTGCGTTGGACGGGACGTGTTTTGAGGTCAGGAGGTGCGTGGGCGCGCCTTACCTTGTGTTTTTTGGGGGCTGTCGCTACCGGGCCACCTTTGCTCAGCCAGGCGGGGATGCTGATGCTTGCGGCGCCGCCACACACACACACACGCACACGACGACGCACCAGTGCACTGCTTCGTCCTCGCCAGTGTCATCCCCTGTGCTTGCGGTCGGTCTTGGAAGGCCTGTTTGCGGCGTCGGCGGAATGCAAGTCATCATCCACAATCGCAAGAGTTCGTCAGATCTTTTGGCCACTGGCAAGCCCAGACTCTGGGTCTGCAAGCTGGCCCCTGGGATGAAAGCCGGCAGCAAAAGCAGTGATTTGTCGGAATTCCTTTGGCAGCGCTACAGGGACGCTGTACACAGAGCCTGCTGCTGTGCGCCGTCCTGCTCCATCCGCGGCGTGCCCCAGGCGCCGGGCGCCAAAACAGGAGCGGCAAGGTGGGTGATGATCAGCGATCCCTGCTCAGCAGAGGAGGGCGACCAGGGGCGAGCAGCGCGCACCGAGAGGCGTACTGCGTAATTGCCAGAGAGGAAGCAGGCACTTGTCAGACTCGGTTTCGACACGGCTTTCGGCATTACGACGTGTGGTGGGCGCCTCGCAGGGATGACCTCGCGCGCCGAAGGCAGCTGGCTGATGTCGATCGAGGCACTGGTGGTCACGCTCTTTGCGCTCTTGGCAATCACAGCCCGAGGTGCGTGCAGATCTGCATCCTCACCTGGCCAGCGGGCCGTCAGGTACGTACGCGTCACCCACATCGCAAGCGACACCCACCGATCAGCCCACCGATGCAGCTGCCATGGATCCCTGAGGTGCCTGCACGAGCGCAAAGTCTCCCTCAAAGTCTCTTCAGCGATCACGCGGTGTGGACGCGGGTGGTGGCCTGGCCCCACACCACCTCGCAGGCCAGTCGTGCTCGGACAACCCCCGCGACAAGGGCTGGTGCATGCACGAGCGCACGGAGCTGTCCAACCTGGATTGTGACAACGATGGCCAGAAGGACTGGGTATGCCGGGATAGCAGCAAGTGTGTGTGGACCATGCTGAGCAAGTCGGGGTGCAAGTCTGCGGCTCTGGGCTGCGGCGACTCTGCGGTCAAGCAGCTCTCGAGCGTCTGCTCCGAGCTCGCGCCTCTCCCTGTGAGCGAGTCTTCTCCGCTTCACAAGGGAGCCGAAGGGCCACGCGCACGTGCAGCTGAGACGCAGACGCGTCTCAGCCGGCGTCCGTTTGGAAATCGTGCATCTTGCATCTTATGCGCGCCGCAGACAGGGCCCTTGGACCGCTTGCCGGCCGACGTGTGGGAGGTGGTGGAGAACATGGTTTGGAACGCTGCCTGGCATGCCGCCAACACCCGGGCCGGCTACGGCACTGACGCCGCGAGGGACAAGGCCAACTTCAACGTGAACGCGGACCTCAAGCTCCCAGCCATTGTGGAGGGCCTCAACTTGAACGGTTGGACGCTCTTCCACCTCAAGTGGTAAGCGAGGCTTTGTGCGGCCGCTCACAAGCATGCATGCGACAGCGGGCCTCTCCGACGCACGCTGCCGCCTGCGCGTCATGCACGCCCGCAACGCAGGCACGCTTGGAACAACGCCTGGGCCGCCGCGAACGAGCGCTGGTACGGCCAGAACAACCGCGACACGCGCGGAGCGTACCGCAGCGTGAGTGCCCGTGATGATGCCGCTACGCTTGGCCTGCTGCTGCATGCTTGGCGCGTCGAGGGTGCGGAAAACCTTGGTGACCCCTTCCCCCAACCTCGCCAGCTGTGGCGATTGGGGGTGACATGGGGCGGGACGCGCGGCCTGCTGCGCTTGGCGCCCGCGCAGCTGGACGAGCACTGGAACGAGCTGGTCAAGCTGGGCGACCTGCACAAGACCTTTTTGGACAACTACGCCAAGTTCACGTCGGCCGCCTGCTGGTACACGGCCAACACGCGGCGCGGCGTGTCAGCGGACGCCGAGGAGAACCTGGTGGAGGCCAAGAGCTACCCCCTGCTGCTGCACACGCAGCCCGAGCTGCACAACATCTACTTTGAGGCGCCGACGCTACTTCAGAGCGGCAAGCTAAACAGGGAGGCGCTCATCGACGACGTGGTGTGGGTCGTCAACAGCCCGAAGGACCAGCTGAGAACGATCGAGCGCTCCGTCACGGAAATCTCCTCGTGGAGCTCCGAGCACAAGGTGCTGACGTCTTGAGCGCTGCAGCCCTGCTTGCTGTTGTGTGGGTCAACTGCCGCACGCTCCTCCTGGTGAGCAAACCCTCCATCCCGACGCGCCAGTGGCGGCCGCGCATGACCGTGTCGCAGTTTGCCGCCAAGACGACAGTGAGCGCTGGGTACAAGGTGGGCTGGAGCTCTGTCATCGGTGGTCCAAACAGTGAGGCCAACTTTCAGGTGCGTGTGTTGCTCTGAAGCCATCGCTGCCTCGCGGGCATGCCGCGGGCCGCAAGGCGCAAGCAAAGGGCCAGCATTGTGTGCTGGTGTGCTGTCCCCCAGGTCACTGTCGAGGTGGGCGTCGAGGCCCTCTGGGGTCGGTCGGGCGGCAAGCAAACCACCACCGTGTTCAAGGACACGCTCACCGCGAAGGGCAATGGCCGCACCACCGCCAGGATTGTGGCCACGCGCGTCACGGCCAAGGTGCCGTACGTCGCGGTTATCAAGATGGGCAGGACGTACCGCAACGTGGTGGGCGTGTGGGACGGTGTCATGATGTCCAACACTCACGTCCAGGTGAACTACACGCGCTTTGCCGGCTGAATGCGGCGCTGGGGCGGCGGACCTTGGATTGATGTCCCGCTGGACGGGTGCTGAGCCCGTGTAGACAATTCCTATTGATGGTTTTCTGCTTGCTGCTGAGGTTTTCTGCTTTTCTGTCCAGCCAGCCAAAGCGGGCGTGTGCCATGCGGCGTGCGCCCCGGCGGCTGGTGCAGAGCGCCACATGCAAAAGCGCCAGCGCTGAGCACGCAGATCAGCAGCAGCAGATCAGTGTGCGGGCCTCATCTGCTCCCCTGGCGCTTGCTTTGCGTCGTGCCGCCGACCGAGCAGCTGTCGTAGATCTCATCGCCTTCAACGGGGGTCGAGCGAGCGGTCGCCACGGCGGCTCATTGACGACGCACCAGGATGCGTGACGTTGGCGTCACGCGGTGCCGCGTGGCTGTGGGCACAATGCGCGGCGCCGCGCTGCCAACGCCGACAGGTGGGCTCGTGCAGCAGGAAACCAAGCGCTGAAAAGAGAGAAAGGCATGTGCTGCAGAGGCGTGTGGACTTGCTCACTGCACCTTCGGCTCCTGCGCAGGCCGGAGCCGCTCATGCCGCCGGGCGCCGGCGGAGCAGCCCACCGCCGCACTGGCATGCAGCCACGCAGCGGCGGCCGCCACGCACCGTGCGCCCCACGCCGCGGCACGGCCAAGGGACGCATCTGCCAGGTGCTTCCGCGGCTGGGGCGACCCTGACGACGCCCTGGACGCCGCCACGGCGTTCGCGTCTGTCGACGACGCCTCGGACGAACGCAGCCCCACCACCTCGCCTCCGCCGCCGCCTTACACGCTGTAAGCCTGCCAGCGTGTTGCAGTCCGCGCCCGGCTGTCGCCGGCTGTCCCTGGCCGCAACACGAACCACGCTGGGCCCGTGCTGCGCCCGCAGCTACGAGCTGCGCCTGCACTGCCCACCCTCTGCTGGCGCCGGCGTGGGCGACGCCGACCTGATCAGCGTGGCGGGCGGCGCGGTGGAGCTGGGCGGGTGGTCGGTCGGGCGCGCGCTCCGCATGCAGCGCTGCGCCGGCGAGGGCGCGCACGTCTGGCGCGCCGAGTTTGCGCTGCCGGGCGCGCGCCTGCTGCACAGCTCCACCCTGGAGTTCAAGGTACGTGTTTTGGCGGTTCTTTGCTGCCTCTCTGCTTCTGTGTTTGTCCTTGAACGCGCCACGCACGCTCAGCCCACGGTCCTGGGAGGGTGCACGTGTGTGAGCACGTGCCCGCAGTTTGTGCTTCGGCGCTCCAACGGCCAGATCCTGCTGGAGGACGGGCCGCGCCGCCTGCTGCCCGTCGCGCCCAACCCTCACATGGACCTCGGAGAGCCCTTGGTGGTGGTCGAGTGCGAGGCCAGCTGGCCCATCGTCCACGCCGCCGCAAG
>VFQP010002902.1_pt1 | contig 18324 bp, 16 predicted proteins | sample 3512351 | NCBI WGS metagenome assembly VFQP01 (sample SAMN10412372, study PRJNA504923) | tailings metagenome | isolation source: Relicate 1 Philex TSF1 revegetated site | place: Philippines: Tuba, Benguet | collected 2017-08-29
GCGGCTTCAAGCTCGCCATGCAGACGCTGGACATCTTCCGCGCCTCGGTGGCCGCGGCCGCGCTGGGCATGGCGCGCCGCGCCTTCGCCGAGGCGGTGGCGCACGCCAAGCGGCGCGAGATGTTCGGCCAGCACCTGGCCGACTTCCAGCTCACGCAGGCGCGCCTGGGCGAGATGAGCGCGCTCATCGACGCCGCCGCCCTGCTCACCTACCGCGCCGCCTGGCAACGCGACGAAAGCCCCACCCAAGGCGCGGGCACGCCCGCCTACACCGCCGCCGCCGCGGCCGCCAAGCTCACCGCCACCGAGAACGCGCAGCGCGTGATCGACATGGCGGTGCAGATGTTCGGCGGGCGCGGCGTGCGCGTGGGCGAGGTGGTCGAACACCTCTACCGCGACATCCGCTCGCTGCGCATCTACGAAGGCGCCAGCGAAGTGCAGTTGCTCATCCTCGGCAAAGCCGCCCTGAAGCCATGACCTCCGCCCAGACCGACCGCTTCGTGCACGACCGCCTGCCCCCGCGCGAGGCCTGGCCCGAGCTGCGCTTCGACACGCCCGAGCTGCAGGCCATTCCCGCGCAGGTGAACCTGGTGCAGGCGCTGTTCGACCGCGCCTTCGCCAACGGCCACGCCGAGCGCCCCTTCCTGCGCAGCGACGCGCGCAGCCTCAGCTACGCCCAGGCGCGCGAGGCGGTCAACCGCATCGCCAACCTGCTGGTGCGCGAACGCGGCCTGGTGCCCGGCAACCGCGTGCTGCTGCGCGGCGGCAATTCCGTGGCCATGGCGCTGGCCTGGCTCGCGGTGGTGCAGGCCGGGCTGGTGGTGGTGGCCACCATGCCGCTGCTGCGCGCCAAGGAGCTCAAGGCCATCATCGACAAGGCGCAGCCCGCGCTGCTGCTGTGCGACGCCTCGCTCACCGCCGAACTCGAGGCCACGCAGTGCGGCCTGCCGATGCTGCGCTTCAACACCGACGCGGCCGACGGCCTGGAGGCCCTTGCCGCGGGCCAGCCCGCGCAGGCCGCGCCCTGCCCCACCGCGGGCGAGGACATCGCGCTGCTGGCCTTCACCTCGGGCACCACGGGCGTGCCCAAGGCCGCGGTGCACACCCACCGCGACGTGCTCGCGGCCTGCGAATGCTGGCCGCGCCACGTGCTGCGCGCCACGCCCGACGACGTGGTGGTGGGCTCGCCGCCGCTGGCCTTCACCTTCGGCCTCGGCGGCCTGCTGATCTTCCCCATGTGGGCCGGCTGCTCGGTGTACTTTCCCTCGATCCCGTACACGCCCGAGGCCATGGTCAGGCTCATCATCGAGAAGGGCGCCACCATCTGCTACACCGCGCCCACCTTCTACCGGCAGATGGCGCCGTTCGCGCAGCAGCACGGCATCGGTGCCTTGCGGCTGTGCGTGAGCGCCGGCGAAGGCCTGCCCGACGCCACGCGCCAGCTCTGGAAACAGGCCAGCGGCATCGAGATGCTCGACGGCATCGGCGCCACCGAGATGTTCCACATCTTCATCTCGGCCGCGCCCGAGGCCGTCAAGCGCGGCGCCATCGGCACCGTGGTGCCGGGCTACACCGCGCGCGTGGTGAACGAGCAGGGCGAGCCCGTGCCCGACGGCCAGATCGGCCGCCTCGCGGTGATCGGCCCCACGGGCTGCCGCTACCTCGACGAGCCGCGCCAGGCGCAGTACGTGCAGAACGGCTGGAACTACCCCGGTGACGCCTTCGTGCGCGACGCCGACGGCTACTTCGTCTACCAGGCGCGCACCGACGACATGATCATCACGGCCGGCTACAACGTGGCCGGGCCCGAGGTCGAATCCGCCCTGCTCGCCCACCCGGCCGTGGCCGAGTGCGGCGTGGTCGGCCGGCCCGACGAGGAACGCGGCCAGGTGATCGTGGCCTACGTGGTGCTCAAGCCCGGCCACAGCGGCGATGCCGCGCTCGTGAAGGCGCTGCAGGACCACGCCAAGGCCAGCATGGCCCCCTACAAATACCCGCGCGAGGTGCTGTTCGTGGAGCGCCTGCCGCGCACCGAGACCGGCAAGCTGCAGCGCTTCGCCCTTCGCCAGCAAACACCATGAGCCACCAACACCTCCACCCCGAAGGCTGGGCACCGGCCAAAGGCTACGCCAACGGCATCGCCGCGCGCGGCACGCAGATCTTCGTCGGCGGCCAGATCGGCTGGAACGGCCAGCAGCAGTTCGAGAGCGACGACTTCATCGCCCAGACGCGCCAGGCGCTGCAGAACGTGCACGACGTGCTGCGCTGCGCCGGCGCCGGCCCCGAGCACATGGTGCGCATGACCTGGTACATCCTCGACCGCGACGAGTACAACGCGCGCCTGCGCGAACTCGGCGAGGCCTACCGCGCGGTGATGGGCCGCCACTTTCCGGCCATGACCTGCGTCGAGGTGCGCCGCCTGGTCGAGGCGCGCGCCAAGGTGGAGATCGAGGTCACGGCCGTACTGCCCGACTGAGCGTTCTCCCCCACGCTCCGCACGCGTTCAACCGAGGTCGAAGCCCGGCCCGTCCACCGCGTCGGTGGGCAGCGTGACACGCACGCGGCAGCCGCCGTCGGGCGTGGCGTCGCAGCTCAGGCAGCCGCCGTGGCGCGCCACGATGCGGTGGCTCATGGCCAGGCCCACGCCCAGGCCCTCGAACGCGGTGGAGTGGTGCTGGCGCTGGAACAGCAGGAACAGCTTCTCGGCGCGCTGGCGGTCGAAGCCCACGCCGTTGTCCTCGACGTGGAACACCAGGCTGCCGTCGTTGCTGCGCATCCAGCCCACGTGCACCACGGGCTGCGCCACGCCGCGCGTGAACTTGGCCGCGTTGTCGAGCAGGTGGCGCCAGAGCTGGGCCAGCAGCATGGGGTCGCCGCGCACGGTGGGCAGGTCGGGGGCGATGCGCCAGTCGATGGGCGCGCGCGCCGCGCCGCGCTCGCGCAGCGCCGGCAGGTGGCCCAGCACGCTGGCCACCACCGGCCCGAGCGGCACGTCCTGCACGTCGAGCTGGGCCCGGCACAGGTGCACGTAGTCGTGCATGGCCTCGACCATCTCGCCCAGGCGGCTCGAGGCCTGCTGGATGCCCGCGGCGTATTCGTCGATGGCCGCGTCGCCCAGCCCTTCGGTGCGCTCGCGCAGCAGGCGCAGGTAGGCCAGCACGTGGCGCAGCGGCGCGCGCAGGTCGTGGCCGAGGATCTGCGAGAAGCCCTCCATCTCGCGGCGCAGCAGGCCCAGCGAGCGCTCGGCCGCCTGCAGGCGGCGCTGCAGCACCTCGACCTCGGTGCGCGGCACCAGGGCCTCGCGGTCGCGCCAGCGCGAGAGGTCGAGCAGCACGGCGTCGAAACCCAGGTGGCTGTCTTCGGCGTCGCGCAGCGGCGTGGCCATGAGCAGGGCCGAGAACACCTCGCCGTTGGCGCGGAACAGGTTCAGGCGCAGCTCGCCGGGCCGCGGATCGGCCTTGAGCTCGTCGAGAAAGGCCTGCAGCGCCTCGCCGCGCGGGTCGTGCTCGGGAATGCCCAGGAAACGCGCCAGCGGCAGCATGAGCCGCGGCGGGTTGAACCAGCGCGTGGCGGTTTCGTTGGCCGCGCACACGTGCCGGTCGGCGGTGACCAGGATCAGCGCCAGCGGCGAGCGCTCGCCGGGCACGGGGGGCCAGGTGGTGACGGCCGAGGGGGTGTTCAGCGGAGCGGGCAGGTCTGCAGACGTCATGGAACGGCACAGGGCGCGCGGTGCGCAGCGCGCATCATGCCCGCATCGCGCGCGCCGCGCCAGCGCTTCAGGTGCGCACCTTGCCGTCGCCCGTGAGCATGGACAGCTCGGCAAAGCGCGAGGCCACGTGGTTGTTGGGGCCGAGCGAAATCTGGAAGCCGCCGAAGCTGGTGTCGCCGATGGCCTCGAGCCCGCTCACCAGCCCGTCCGACGAGAGCTTGCCGCCGCCGCGGCGCGCGCCCTCGGCGAGCAGGCGCGCGGCCAGGTAGCCCTCGAAGCTGGAGAAGTTGGGCTGCACCTTGTTGCCGCCGCGCTCGATGGCGTCGAGGAAGTCGCGCGTGATGGGCCGCGTGGTGGTGAAGGGGTTGGGCACCACCTGCGAGATCACCACGCCCGCCCCGTCCTTGCCCAGCGCGTCGGCCAGGGCCTGCGTGCCCACGAAGGACACGTTGTAGAAGGTGCCGCCGTAGCCGGCCTTGCGCGCCTCGCGGATGAAGGCCGCGCACGAGGCGTAGGCGCTCACCTGCACGATGGCCTTGGGCTGCGCCGCGACCAGCGTGGCCACGGCCTGCGCCACGTCGACCGAGTTGCGCTCGACCGTGGCGGTGGCCTTGGGCTTGAGGTTGCGCTGGTTCAGGGCCAGCGTCACGCCGTCGAGGCCGGCCTTGCCGTAGGCGTCGTTCTGGTGGAACACCGCGATGTCGTTGAGGCCCAGGCTGGTGAGCTGGCGCACGATGAGCGCGGTCTCGTCGTTGTAAGACGCGCGCAGGTGGAAGGCCAGCCGGTTGAACGGGGTGCGCAGGCCCATGGCGCCGGTGAACGGTGCGATGAAGGGCGTGCCGGCCTGCGTGGCCAGCGGCAGCGCGGCCAGGCTGGTGGGCGTGCCGATGTAGCCGAACAGCGCGGTGCAGCCGCGCGAGAGCAGCTGGCGCGTGTTCTCGGCGCAGCGGTCGGGCTCGTAGCCGTCGTCGAGCTTGACGATCTCGATGCGCTGGCCGTTGACGCCGCCCTGCTGGTTGAGCAGGTCGAAGTAGAGCTGGGCGCCGGCGTTGAACTGGATGCCGAGCTGGGCGGCCGGGCCGCTGAAGGCCGCCGACTGGCCGAGCACGATGCGGTTGCTCTGGGCGTGCAGCGCGGGCGCGGCGATCAGGGCGGCGCCGGCGGCGGTGAAGGCGCGGCGGGACAGACCCGTGGCGGCGGGTCGCAAGGGCAGACGGGGCATCGGGGCGCTCCTGGCAGGGGCTGGTACAGGCCCGGGTTCCTCCCCCGGGTATCAAGTCCGCTGCATGCTACCGAGCGACCGGGGCGGCGGCGGCGCGTTCGGGCGCTGCATTCGGCCGTTGATCGATTCTTGCCCGATGGTTCAGAACCGCCGCACGAACTCCACCCCCGCCGCCAGGGTGCGGCCCGCGCCCGGCTCGAAGAAGCGGTTGTTGCCGTCGTTGACGATCACCGAGCCCACGTGGCGGCGGTCGGTGAGGTTGTCCACGCGCACGAACTGGCGCCAGGTCCAGGGCCCCACCACCTGCTCGAAGCGCGCGCCCAGTGCGAACAGCGTGTGGCTGGCGGCGGCGTCGGTGTTGAGGTCGTTCACGTAGACGCGGCCCGTGTGCCGCGCCTCCAGCGTGAACACACCGCCCACCGCCTGCGCCCAGGCCGGCGACCACGCGAGCTGCGCGTAGAGCTGCTGCGCCGGCACGCCGGGCAGCGCATTGCCCGCGGGAAAGCGCGCGTCGGCCGAGGCCTCGTAGCGCGCGCGCAGGTAGGTGTAGGCGCCGCTCAGCAGCCACTCGCTGCCCAGCGCCTGCTCGGCCGAGAGCTCCAGCCCGCGGCGCGCCGTGCGGCCCGCGTTGGTGAACACGGTGCGCCCACCCGAGCTGCTCTCGACCACGATCTCGTCGCGGGTCTGGATGTCGAACAGCGTGGCGTTCCACAGGCCCCCCGTGTGCCGCCCGCGCAGGCCGAGCTCGGCGCTGCGGCTGCGCGCCGCGTTGAGCGCGGTGTTCAGGCCGCTCGCACCACCGGCGCGGTACGAGGCCTCGTTGAGCGTGGGCGTCTCGAAGCCCTGGCCCACGCTGCCGAACAGCTGCAGCTGCGGCGCGAGCTGCCAGCGCGCGCCCACCACGGGCAGCGTGCGCGAGTACGAGACCTCGCCGCTGTCGTTGCCGTTCGACAGGAAACGGTCGCTCGAGCGGTACTCGGCGTTCACGTGCCGCAGCCCGCCCTCGAGCGTGAGCGCCTCGCGCACCCAGGCCGCGCGCAGGTAGGGGTCGAGCGTGTCGGCGCGGTTGGTCTCGTCGCGCCGCAGGTTGCCCTGCACGCCGATGGCCGTGGGCGCGCCCGCGGGCCCGGTGTAGTTGTTGTAGCCGCGGCGCAGGTCGTCCTGGCGGTCGGCGGCCAGGCCCGCGCTCAGGTCGAGCTGGCCGCCCTGCCATTCGCGCTGCAGGCGCCAGCGCGCGTTGAAGCCCCAGTAGTCGCGGTCGAGGTCGATCACCGCACCCGGGCTCGTGGCCGGGTTCTGCGCCGTGGGCGGAATGGACTGGAACTGCACCACGCGGCGCTGGCCCGCGTAGCCCATGAGCTCGATCTTGTGGCCGCCGCCCAGGGCCTGGTCCCAGGCGATGCCGAACTGCGTCTGCGCCACCGACTTGCGCGTGTTGAAGGCGATCGCCTGCGGCGTGGTCTGCTCGGGGTTGGCGTTGAGCTGGGCGCGGTCCAGGCCCTGCGGGTCGAGCGCGAACGCGGTCTGGCGGTTGAACACCAGCACCGTGCGGCCGCCCTCGTGCGCGCGCGAGAGCTTGGCGTTGGTGGTGCTGCGGTTGGCGGCCGACTGCGGGCGCAGGCCGTCGGTTTCGAAGCGGCCGGTGTCGAGCGTGTACGACCAGCCCGGCGACTGCGCGTCGCCGGTCTGGCCCGTGAGCTGCGTGGACAAGCGCCACAGGCCATTGCCCGCGAGCGCCAGGCCGCTGCGCCACTCGGTGGGCTGGCGGCCGTCCTCGGTGTAGAGCAGGATCGCGCCGCCGCTCGATGCGCCGTAGAGCGACGCGAACGGGCCGCGCACCACCTCGATGCGGTCGGCGCTGCCGAGCGGGAAGTTCGCGGCCTGGCCCGAGCCGTCGGGCGCGCTCGCGGGAATGCCGTCCACGAACAGGCGCACGCCGCGCACGCCGAAGGTGGCGCGCGAGCCCGCGCCGCGCACCGAGACCTGCAGGTCCTGCGCGTAGTTCTCGCGGTTGCGGATCACCAGGCCCGGCACGCGGCCCAGGCCTTCGGAGAGGTTGATCTGCAGGCGGCCGTCGCGCAGCTCGCGGCCGTCGACCACGTCGACCGAGGCGCTGCCGCGCCAGCGCGCCTCGGTCTCGCCGCTGCCGGTGATGACCACGGGGGCCAGGGCGCCGCCGTCGGCCACGGGCGGCGGGCTGGCGGTCTGGGCGTGGGCGCTGGCCGCGGCCAGCAGGGCGGCGCCCCAGGCCAGCGGATGCGCGGGGGCGAAGGCGCGATCGGCGCGATTCATGTTCATGTGTCTCCTCGGATGCTCGGCCCTCTGCGGGGCAGCGGCATTGTGGGTTGCAAGCCTCGCGCCACCCGCGCCGCGGGGCAATACCCCATCGCACCACCCGGCTGTTGTGTGACGCAATGGAACACCTGCGCCAGCGGGGGCGTCCCATAATCGTTCGCTTTGCCCCTGGGGCGGCACCGCCCGCCCGGCACGGCACGCCCCGCATGACCCCCACCCCTCCCCGCGTCCTCAGCATCGCCGGCAGCGACTCCGGCGGCGGTGCCGGCATTCAGGCCGACCTCAACACCTGCAGCGCCCTTGGCTGCTTCGGCACCACGGCCATCACCGCGGTCACCGCGCAGAACACGCAGGGCGTGCGCGCGGTGCACGCCCTGCCCGCGGCCCTGGTGGCGCAGCAGATCGACGCCGTGGCCGAAGACATCGGCGTCGACGCGGTGAAGATCGGCATGCTGCACGGGCCCGAGGTCGTGCGCGCGGTGGCCGGCGCGCTGCGGCGCCACGGCCTGCGCCGCGTGGTGCTCGATCCCGTGATGGTCGCCAGCAGCGGCGACCGGCTCGTCACCGACGAGACCGTGGCCGCGTTGCGCAGCGAACTGTTCCCGCTGGTCATGCTGGTCACGCCCAACCTCGACGAGGCCGCGGCCCTGCTGGGCCGGCCCATCGCCACGGTGGACGCGATGCAGGCCGCGGTGCCCGAACTGCGCGCGCTCGGCGCGCAGGCGGTGCTCATCAAGGGCGGCCACCTGGTGGGCGATGTGCTCAGCGACCTGCTGATCGACCCCGAGGGCTCCACGCTGTGGCAGAGCCAGCGCATTGCCACGCGCAACACCCACGGCACGGGCTGCACGCTCTCCAGCGCCATCGCCTGCGGCCTGGCGCGCGGGCTCGCGCTGCGCGAGGCCGTGGCGCAGGGGCGCGACTTCGTGCGCGGCGCGCTGCAGGGCGCAGCGGGCTGGCGGCTGGGCCAGGGCCCCGGGCCGCTGGACCACGGCTGGGCCCGGCACGCGCATTGACCGGGCGCAACACGGCGGCCACCGGCCGGCGATAAGCTCGGGCCCTGCGCTTTTTTTCACCAGGAGATCCCATGAGCAAAAAGACCGCCAAGCCCGTCATGGCCGTGAACATCGGCATCAGCGAGAAAGACCGCGCCGCCATCGCCAAGGGCCTGAGCCACCTGCTGGCCGACACCTACACGCTGTACCTCACCACGCACAACTTCCACTGGAACGTCACCGGCCCGATGTTCAACAGCCTGCACGCCATGTTCATGGCGCAGTACACCGAGCTGTGGAACGCGGTCGACCCGATCGCCGAGCGCATCCGCTCGCTGGGCCACGTGGCCCCGGGCAGCTACGCCGAGTTCGCCAAGCTGAGCTCGCTGCCCGACGCACCCGCCACCCCGCCCAAGGCAATGGAGATGGTGGCCATCCTGGCCAAAGGCCACGAAGGCGCGGCGCGCACCGCACGCGCCATGTTCGAGCTGGTCGACAAGGCCAACGACGAACCCACGGCCGACGTGCTGGTGCAGCGCCTCACGGTGCACGAGCAGACGGCCTGGATGCTGCGCTCGCTGCTCGAGGAGTGACGCGCGGGCGGCGCGCGTTCAACGGCGATCGCCCTTGCGCGCGCCCTTGTATTCGGTCTTGAGCACCTCGCCCGAGCGCGCGTCCACCGTGAGCTCCACGCGCTCGCCCTGGGCCGTGTAGGCCTTCACTTCGTAGAGCCGCTCGCTTTCGCGCTCCACCTCGTGGATGTCGCGAAAGCCCTGGCGCTGCAGGGCGTCGGTCACCTGGCCGAAGCCCATGGCGGCCGGGCCGGCGGGCGCGGCAGGGGCCTGGGCCTGGGCCAGTGCGGCCGACAGGATCAGGGGCATGAGCACAAAGGTCTTCTTCATGGTGTTTCCTTTCGGGATCAAGGGGGATGGGCATGGCACCGGGTGGCGCCATGGCCGGCACTGTGTCCGGCGGTGCTTGAACGCCCCATGAACCCGCCGTTCATGCGCCGTTCATGCCGCGCATGGCACGCTCTGCGCGTGACCGGCCTGTTCCCCACCCTGCCCCGCCTGCCCGCGCTGCTGCTCGCTGCCGGGCTGGCCCTGCCCGCTGCGGCCCGTGACCAGGACCGCGCGCAGGAGGCGGTGCGCCGCGGCGAGGCCGTGCCGCTGGCGCAGGTCACGGCACACGCGCTGCGCACCTTCGGCGGCCGCGTGATCGAGGTCGAGATCGATGGCAAGGGCCGGCGCATCGAGTACGAGCTCGAACTGCTGCTCGATGACGGCCGCGTGATCGAGCTCACCTACGAAGGCCGCACCGGCAGCCTCACCGAAATCAAGGGCCAGCGGCTCGAAACCCTGTTCGCCCCGCCGCGCCCCGAGCGCCGCTGAGACAGCCCATGCGCATCCTGGTCGCCGAGGACGATCCCCGCCTGCTGGTGCAGCTCGACAACGCGCTGCAGGCCGCGGGCTACGCGGTGGACCTGGCCGACAACGGCGTGGACGCCGCGCACCTGGGCCTCACGCGGCCGCCCGACGCCGTGGTGCTCGACCTCGGCCTGCCCGGACGCGACGGCCTGAGCGTGCTGCGCCGCTGGCGCGAGGCCGGCAGCACCGTGCCCGTGCTGGTGCTCACCGCGCGCGGCTCCTGGCAGGACAAGGTGCACGGCATGGACGCGGGCGCCGACGACTACCTCGCCAAGCCCTTCGAGCTCGAAGAGCTGCTCGCGCGCCTGCGCGCGCTGCTGCGGCGCGCGAGCGGCCTGGCCCACCCGGTGCTGCAGCACGGCCCGCTGCGGCTGGACACGCGCACGCGCGCGCTGCAGGTGGACGGCCGCGCGGTCGATCTCACGGCCTTCGAGTACCGGCTGCTCAACACCTTCCTGCACCACCCGGGGCGCGTGCTCTCGCGCGCCGAACTGGTGGAAAAGCTCTACGACGACGCCGGCGAGCGCGACAGCAACACGCTCGACGTCTTCATCGCGCGGCTGCGCCGCAAGCTGCCCGAGGGCAGCATCGCCACCGTGCGCGGCCAGGGCTTCAAGCTCCAGGCGCCTGGCGCATGAGCCGCGCGCCCGTCTCGCTGCAGCGACGCCTGCAATGGGCCGCCTCGGTGCTGGTGGTGCTGGCGCTGCTGCTCGCGGCGCTGGGCCTGTACCGGCTGTTCCGCGCGCACGCCGAGCGCGAGTTCGACGCGCGCCTGCAGCGCCAGCTCGACGACGTGACCGCCGCGCTGCAGGTGCAGACCGACGCCGAGGGACGCGCCGCGCTGGGCCTGCGCCGCGAACCCGCCGACCCGCTGTTCCGCCAGCCCGCGAGCGGCCTGTACTGGCTCGCGCTGCCCGCGTCGGGCCAGCCGCTGCGCTCGCGCTCGTGGTGGGACAGCGCGCCCGCCTTCACCCCCACCCCGCCCGTGGACGCCCCGGGCGCCGCGCCCTGGGTGCAGACCGCCGATGGCCCGCGCGGCGAGCCGCTGCGCGTGTGGCTGCGCCGCGTGCAGCCCGCGGGCTGGGACGGCGCCGTGGTGCTCGCCGTGGCCAGCGACGCCAGCGCGCTCGAGGCCGCGAGCCGCTCGTTCGCGCGCGGCCTGGGCGCGTCGCTCGCGCTGCTGGCGCTGCTGCTGGTGCTGGCCTCGCACGCCCAGGTGCGGCTGGGCCTGCAACCGCTGCGCCGGCTGCAGGGCGCGCTGGCGGCGCTGCGCGAGCGCCACAGCCCGCGCCTGGACGGCCACCACCCGGCCGAGGTGCAGCCGCTGGTGGACGAGATCAACCGCCTGCTCGGCCAGCGCCAGTCCCTGGTGGACGAGGCCGAGGCCCAGGCCGGCAACCTCGCGCACGCGCTCAAGACGCCGTTGGCCGTGCTGGGCCAGCTCGCGCAGGCCGATGGGCGCGACAGCGGCCTCGGGCCCGAGGCGCGGGCCCTGCTGCGCGAGCAGCTCGACGCCATGGAGCGGCAGATCCACCGCCAGCTCACGCGCTCGCGCGCCGCGGCCTCGGTGCACAGCGGCGGCGCGCGCGCGCCGCTGGCCGACGTGCTGCCCCCGCTGCTGCGCACGCTGTCGCGGCTGCACCCCGACATCGACATCGCGGCCGACGAGGCGCAGGCCCTGCCCGCACCGCGCATCACGCCGCACGACCTGCACGAGGTGCTGGGCAACCTGCTCGACAACGCCGCGCGCCACGCGCGCCGACGCGTGCAGCTCTCGTTGCAGGCCACGGATGGCGGCCTCGCGCTGTGCGTGGACGACGACGGCCCGGGCATCGCGCCCGAGGCGCGCACGCTGGCCCTGCAGCGCGGTGCGCGGCTCGACGAATCGCACCGAGGCAGCGGCCTGGGTCTGGCCATCGTGGCCGACCTGGTCGAGGTGTACGGGGGCCGCTTCGCGCTCGAAGACGGCCCGCTCGGTGGCCTGCGCGCGCGCCTGTGGCTGCCGCTGGCCCTCAGCCCCGCCGCGTCAGCGCCGCCTGCGGCGCCGCCGCGCTGACCGGCCGCGCGCCCCACCACAGCGCCAGCGCCATCAGGCCCACGCCCAGCCATTGCCCGGGCGCGAGCAGCCGCTGGTAGACCAGCGCGTCGCACAGCAGCGTGACCGCGGGGTAGACGAACTGCAGCAGCGCGGTGCGCGCGGTGGCCAGCCGCGCCATGCCGCCATAGATCAGCACATAGGCCAGCCCCGTGTGCAGCACGCCGAGCGCGGCCAGCCAGCCCCAGGCCGGGCCCCAGGCGGGCCAGCCGTTCAGCCACAGCCAGGGCCACAGCACCAGCGCGCCCACCGCGCACTGCCACCAGGCCAGGGCCAGCGGCGGCACCGGGGTGCGCGCGCGCAGCAGCAGGCCCACGGCGGTCTGCGCCACCACGGCCACGCCGCACAGCGCCACCCCCAGCCACGACACCGCGGCCCCGCTGCCCAGCAGGCCGGTGGCCAGCGACAGGCCCAGCAGCGCCAGCAGCACCGCCGCGATGCGCGCGCGCGGCAGCGGCTCGCCCAGCCACCAGGCCCCGGCCACCATGAGGCACAGCGGCTGCACGTGGAACACCACGGTGGCCAGGCCGACCGACAGGTGCTGGATGGCCACGAAGAACACCACCCAGCTCAGCACCACCAGCGCCGCGGCCACGCCCACGCGCAGCGCCGTGCCCGCAGGCAGGCGCCAGAGCGGCGTGCGCCGCGTGGCCCGGGCCCACAGCGTGAGCGCAAGCAGGCCGAAGGCGCAGCGGAACCAGGCGGCCGAGGCCGCGTCGCTGCCCGATTCGAGCAGGAACACGCCCAGCGTGCCCAGCAGGGCGCCGCCCGCGGCCATGCGCCAGGCGGCCCGCGTTTCGGCCGCGGCGGGAGAGGAAGAGACTTGCATGGCGCGCACTGTGGGGCTGGCCGGTGGTTTCGAGAAGCGGATAATTCGCAATCCATCCATCCGCTCTTCGAATGACCACTGCCCCCATGCGCGTGCAGGACCTGCAGATCGACTGGCTCAAGTGCTTCGTGGCCGTGATCGACGCGGGCTCGCTCTCGGCCGCCGCGCCCGAGGTGAACCGCTCGCAATCGGCGGTGAGCATGCAGCTGCAAAAGCTCGAGCGCGCGGTGGGCAGGCCCCTGCTGCTGCGCGGCCCGCGCCGGCTCGAACTCACGCCCGACGGCCAGGCCCTGCTGGGCTACGCGCGCCGCCTGCTCGACCTGCACGCCGAAGCCCAGGCCGCCATGAAGCCCGACGCGCTCGAAGGCCGCGTGCGCCTGGGCGTGCCCGACGACTACGCCGCGCGCTACCTCACGCCCGTGCTCAAGCGCTTCGCGGCGCGCCACACGGCGGTGCAGATCGACCTCGCCTGCGAACAATCGACCGCGCTGATCCCGCGCGTGCAGCGCGGCGAGCTCGACCTCGCGCTGGTCTCGCGCGACCACGCGCAGCGCGGCACGCTGCTGTTCCACGAGCCCCTGGTGTGGGTGGGCTCGCCACAGTTCGACGTGTGGCGGCGCGACCCGCTGCCGATCGCGGTGTACGAAGACGGCAGCCTCGCGCGGCGGCACGCGCTCACCACGCTGTCGCTGCAGGGGCGGCGGCACCGCGTCGTGTACCACAGCTCCAGCCTGGCGGGCCAGATCGCCGCGGTGGAGAGCGGGCTCGCCGTGGCCGTGCTCACGCAGTGCAGCGCGCCGCCGCAGCTGCAGGTGCTCGGGGCCGAACACGGCCTGGGCCCCATGGCGCCCATGGCCGTGGCGGCCTACCGCAGCCGGGCCTCGCGCGGCTCGGCCGCGGTCGACGGCTTTCACCGCCTGCTGGTGCAGACCCTGCGCCAGGCGGTCTGAAACGGGTATTTACCGCGGCGCAGCAAGGCGACACATTCGCGCGCCACAATCCGCGCCCACATGCTGCCCACGCCCGCCGCCGCTGCCCAAGACCTGCCGCTGGTGCTCGCCGGACCGGTGCTGCGGCGCGTGCAGGCGCGGCGCATCGCCTGGTGGATGGCCTGCACCCGGCCCGTTGTGCTGCGCGTGCGGCTGCAGCACCCCGACGGCCGCACGGCCACCCACGAACCCACGGTGCACACGCTGCGCGTGGGCGAGCGGCTGGTGATCGCGCTGATCGAGCTCGCGCTCGATGAAGACCTGGCCCGTGACGCCCGCACCGGCTACCGCTTCGAATTCGCCGATGGCGAGGGCGATGGCGAGGGCGGCTGGACGCCGCACCACGATCCCGCGCTCTGCTACCCCGGCCACGACGGCCCGGGCTTCGTGTTCGCGCCGCGGGTGCGCGCGCTGCTGCACGGCTCGTGCCGCAAGCCGCACCACGCGGGCGGCGGCGACGGCCTGGCGCGCGCCGACGCCCACCTCGAACAGCTGCTGACCGCGCCCGGGCCCGAGGCGCCGCCCTGGCCCTCGGCCCTGGTGCTCAGCGGCGACCAGGTGTACTGCGACGACGTGGCCGGCCCCATGCTGCGCGCCATCCACGGCCTGATGCAGCGCCTGGGCCTGCGCGGGGAGCGCATCGCGGGCGCCGACGGCAGCGGCGTGCGCGACACCGCCGACCTGCTCGCGCACCCCGCCACCTACTACCACCGCGAACAACTGCTGCCGCGCACGCCGCGCAGCGAACGCCTGATCGATCTGGTGTTCGAGGGCGTGAAAAAGCCCGTCTTCACCACCGACAACGCGCACAACCACCTGATCACGCTGGGCGAGGTGATCGCCATGTACCTGCTGGTGTGGTCGCCGCTGCCCTGGCAGGGGATGGACCTGTCGCCACCGCCCGGGCTCGACCCCGCCTGCGCCGAGCGCTATGCGCGCGAGAGCGAGGCCATCGCCGCGTTCCGCGAGGGCCTGCCCGCGGTGCGCCGCCTGCTCGCGCACCTGCCCGTGGCCATGGTGTTCGACGACCACGACATCACCGACGACTGGAACCTCAGCCGCGAGTGGGAGGACGTGGCCTACGGGCATGCGTTCTCGCGCCGCGTGATCGGCAACGCGCTCATCGCCTACCTGCTGCAGCAGGCCTGGGGCAACCGGCCCGAGGCCTTTGCGCGCGAGGGGTTGCTCGAACAGGTGCAGGCCGCGCTCGACGAACCCGGCGGCGCGGCGCACGACGCGCTGATCGAGCGGCTGCTGCGCTGGCGCGACTGGCACTACGTGTGGCCCACCACGCCGCCGCTGATGGTGCTCGACAGCCGCACCCACCGCTGGCGCTCCGAGGTCTCGCCGCGCCGGCCCTCGGGCCTGATGGACTGGGAGGCGCTCACCGACCTGCAGCAGGCGCTGCGCGACCACCCCGCGGTGCTGCTCGTGGCCTCGGCGCCGATCTTCGGCGTCAAGCTCATCGAGACCATCCAGCGCGTGTTCAGCTTCTTCGGCAACCCGCTGCTGGTGGACGCCGAGAACTGGATGTCGCACCCCGGCGCGGCCAGCGCCATGCTCAACATCTTCCGCCACCCGCGCACGCCGCAGACCTTCGTGGTGCTCTCGGGCGACGTGCACTACTCCTTCGTGTACGACGTGGAGCTGCGCCCGCGCGGGCGGCGCCTGCTGCAGACGCCCGGGCCGCACATCTGGCAGGTCTGCAGCAGCGGCCTGCGCAACACCTTCCCCGACGGCCTGCTCGCGCGGCTCGACCACCTCAACCGCTGGCTGTTCTCGCCGCGCTCGCCGCTCAACCGCTTCACACGCCGCCGCCACATGACCGTCACGCCGCGCAAGCCCGAAGGCACGCCCCCCGGGCGGCGCCTGCTCAACGGCTGCGGCGTGGGCCTGCTCGAACTCGACGAACACGGTGCGCCGCAGCGCATCAGCCAGTTGCTGGCCGACGGTCGCACCGTGGTGTTCGTGCCGCGCGAGGACGAGGCGCGCGAAGACTGAAGAGCCGCCCGGCGCGTGAACCGCGTCACAGCCAGGGGCAAGGCTTCTGCGCTATGGTCATTCTTTCATCATGGACAACGCCTTCGACAAGCTCGTCGCCGCCTGTGAGCGCATGCGCCACCTCACGGGCACGCTGGAGACCATCCGCAACCTGCTGATGGCCGACGCGATGACGAGCAGCGAGCACACGCGCGCCGCCATGGGCGACACGCGCGAGACGGCACGCGGCCTGTTCATCCACGCGCTGGGCCTGCGCCAGCGCACCGGCGGCGATCTCGAGGCCGCGGTGCAGCTCATCGCCAACGACGCCGACCCCGACACCGCCGCGCAACGCAACGAGTGGCTGGCCCTGTGCCGCGAGCTCGCGGGCTCGCTCAAGGGCATCGACGAGGTGCTGGGCGACCTGCAGGCGCACTGGGCGCGCTGAGGCGCGCCGGGGACGCGCCCGCGCTCAGCGCGCCGGCCCGGCGTCGGTCGCGGCCACCGGTTCGGCAAAGCCCGGGCAGGCCTGTTCGGGCTCGCCCTGCGGCGGGCGCAGGTTGCCCAGGATCATGGGCCGCCCGGCCACCAGGCCGCCGCCGTTCAACTCCATCTCGAAGCGCTCGGCGTCGCGCTGGCGGATGCGCGCCACCACGGCGTCGGCCTCGGCGGGCGAGGTGCCCAGGGCCAGCATGGCCTCGCGGCCCATGAGCATGGCCGACTCGAAGGTCTCGCGCACCTGCAGGTGCACACCCGCCTTCACGAGGGCGGCCGCGTGCTCGCGGTCGAAGGCGCGCGCGATCACGCGCACGTGCGGGAAGGTGTGGCGGCACGCCTCCACGATTTGCGTGGCGGCGCTGGCGTCGTCCACGCACACCAGCACCACCTGGGCGCGCTCGGCCCCCGCGGCGCGCAGGATGTCGGGCCGCGTGCCGTCACCGTAGTACACCTTGAAGCCGAAGCGCTCGGCTTCGCGCGCGAACTGGGGATCGGCGTCGATGATGGTGATGGTCGCCCCCAGCAGCAGCAGGTTCTGGCTCGCGATCTGGCCCACGCGGCCGAAGCCGATGATCAGCACCTGGCCTTCTTCGTGCTCGGCCATGGGCGCACCGTCGGTGGACAACGCCGCGCGCGGCGCGAAGCGCTGGTGCGCCAGCACCGCCAGTGGCGTGAGCGCCATGGACAGCACCACGATGGCGGTGAGGTTGGCGTTGGTCACCGGGTCGATCACGCGGCCCGCAAGCGCGGCGGCGAACAGCACGAAGGCGAACTCGCCGCCCTGCGCCATCAGCACCGCGCGGTCCAGCGCGTCGGCGTGCGTGCTGCGGGTGAGCCGCGCCACCGCGTAAATGCCCAGCGCCTTCACCAGCATGAGCGCGAGCACGCCGGCCACGATCAGCGGCCAGTGGCGCGCCACGGCGCCGAGGTCGAGCGACATGCCCACGCCCAGGAAGAACAGGCCCAGCAGCAGGCCGCGGAAGGGCTCGATGTCGGCCTCGAGCTGGTGGCGGAAGGTCGATTCGGACAGCAGCACGCCCGCGAGGAAGGCGCCCATGGCCATGGACAGGCCGCCCACCTGCATGAGGAGCGCCGCGCCCAGCACCACCAGCAGCGCGGCCGCGGTCATGACCTCGCGCGCGTGCGCCTTGGCCAGCACCTCGAACAGCGGGTTGAGCAGCCACAGGCCCACGGCCACGAGCAGGGCCAGCGCGCCCGCACCGATGCCGATGGCCACCCAGCGCGACGCGCCTTCGGCCCCGGCGGCGGCGGCCTCGGGCGACATCAGCGCCACGATCGCGAGCAGCGGCACGATCAGCAGGTCTTCGAACAGCAGCACCGACACGATCTTCTGCCCGCGCACGGTGGCGATCTCGCCGCGCTCGCCGAGCAGCTGCATCACGATCGCGGTGGACGTGAGCACGAAGCCCATGGCGCCGATGAACGCCACCTGCCACGAAAAGCCGAAGGCCATGCCCACCAGCGTGAGCGCCGCACCGCACACGGCCACCTGCAGGCTGCCCAGCCCGAAGATCGCGCGCCGCAAGGCCCACAGGTGCGAGGGCTGCATCTCCAGGCCGATGACGAACAGGAACATCACCACGCCGAGTTCGGCGGTGTGCAGGATGGTCTGCGGGTTGCTGAACAGGCCGAGCCCGAAGGGCCCGATGGCCAGGCCCGCCGCGAGGTAGCCGAGCACCGAGCCCAGGCCCAGGCGCTTGAACAGTGGCACGGCGACCACGGCCGCCCCGAGCAGCGTGACGACCGGAATCAGCTCGGAACTGGCTTCAGCGGCCATGGCGCGCTCCTGTGTTGCGGAGCGGCGATTCTGGCATTGCCGCCCGGGCTCAGCGCGCCGGCCGCACCCAGCGCATGCCCTCGCGGTGGCTGCGCAGCACGGCCTCCACGAAGGCCATGCCGTCCAGGCCGTCGTCCAGGCCGGGCAGTTGCACGCCGGCCTCGCCGCGCCAGGCGCGCGCGAAGTCGCGGTAGAGCTGGGCGAAGGCCTCGAGGTAGCCCTCGGGGTGGCCGGCCGGGATGCGGTGCGCCTGCGCGAGGCCGCCGGGCGCGGACGGCACGCCGCGGTACAGGCACTGCGAGGGCTGGCCGGGCCGCGTGAGCCACAGTTCCTCGGGCCGCTCCTGGTCGAACTGCAGCGAGCCGGTGCTGCCGTAGACGCGCAGGCGCAGGCCGTTGCGGCTGCCGCTGGCGACCTGGCTGGCCCACAGCAGGCCGCGCGCGCCGCCTTCGTAGCGCAGCATCACCTGCACGTGGTCGTCGAGCGCG
>VFQP010002903.1_pt1 | contig 18323 bp, 19 predicted proteins | sample 3512351 | NCBI WGS metagenome assembly VFQP01 (sample SAMN10412372, study PRJNA504923) | tailings metagenome | isolation source: Relicate 1 Philex TSF1 revegetated site | place: Philippines: Tuba, Benguet | collected 2017-08-29
ACATCATGAAGCAGCGCTGGATGGATGTTGCGATGAGAGCAGCCTGTGGCGCCCGGTTCCCTCCGCAGAGATCTTGGGGCTGGGCTGGCGGCGCGATCGGCGCATGTGCTGGCGCCGCCCAGCGTTGCTGGCCGCTCGCCACGTCACCGAGCTCAGCGCCCCTGCAGCTGGTGTGGCCCTGCTGCTGTGCACCACGCCCCTCGGCGATGCGTAAGGGAACCTACCATGCGTGCGACCGTGCCCCTGCGTGTATGGCAGGGGCGGTAATGATGTGCGGGTACTGCCAGCACGGCGGGCGCCAACGCGAAGGGGCCCTCCCTACTTCAAGGCCCCATAAACGAGGACACGAGCACACGCACGCAAGGGACGAGCGCTCTGCACACACACAGCACGCAACACGCGCACGCTCGGTCACCTCGCACAAGCAGTGAACGATGGCTTCGCCCTCCGCCCCCCCTCGGCGCAGCAGCAGCAGCCTGTCGCTGCACCACCACGGGTCCACGATTCGGCTGTTCGCGGACGAGCAGCCGCACCCGCTGATGCGCCCCAGCTCGGGCCGCAGGGCGCTCTCGCACACCCAGGTGAGGAGAGCTCTTCTCTCGTCAGAGGTCACCCGAGGGTGGTCCGTGAACGGCCTCCTGGAGGCAGGTGCACGCCAAGAGCGCAAGCACTGACGCTCTTTGGTGCACCTCTGCTGCTCTGCTGCTCTGCAGGGGACAAGCGCCAGCGGGCCCTCGTCCCCGCACCACCTCCCCGGCAGCTCGCCCCTCCAGGAACAGCAGCAAGACAGCCCGCGCACCAGCAGCAGCAGGGGGTCAACGCCGCCGCCGTTTGCGCAGCTGTTCCACTCCTGGCGCGCTTGACGAGGCGGCAGCCCGCGTACCTCATCGATCGTCGCCGTGGAAATGGTTGACGGCAGGCACGCGTAAACATGACCAGCGGGCGGGGGAGGGCGCCGCGAACGCTCTTCACTGGTTTACGAGTAGTCAGCGCTAGGTTGTTGTTTGGGTGAGGACAACGGGGGCAACGGTGCCGGTGGCCAACGTGCAGCCGCACCATCTCGGCCGCGGCATCACGACCCGGCCGCGAGGCAGACTCTTCGATGTTCTTCACCTGCAGCTTTTGTACACACCTCCACACCTCTGCCCCCCTCTCAGCTTTTGTACTCCTTCCTCCGCTCCCTCGCCGAGCGCGCTGGCTTTTCCTTTCTGTTGTGCTTTCAGCGACCACGCAGACAATGTTCGGACACCATTCACGCGGACACTGTTGGAGCGTCGTTCTCGCAATTGCTTGTTTCTTGAGCACTGAGCCAGTGGGCTGAGGCCGGACCCTGCTCGATGTACATGCTTCTGCTTCTGCACCCGGATGCAACGCTCGGACCGTGATGGTGTCATGAGGGAGCCGCACGCGATTGGCCACATAACTCGGACGCACGGCAGGGACGCCAAGCAGTCAGCGCAGCGTGCCAGCGCGGTGTCCGGAGGTCCCGTTCGGGCCATGCTGCACCTTCCACACATCCAAGGCGGCTAGGAGCACCTGCTTGGCGGGGCGCCAGCCTGAACTTGCTCAGGGCGCTGCGTGACGTGTGGGACGGGTGGCAGTTGCTTCAAAGCAAGTGCGCCCTCAGGGAGAGGAGCCGCGCCCGCGCAGGCGTCGCTCTGCCGCAGCCGCATCTGCGTGCCTCGCCACGTCCGCACGCGCTGCTACTGTGCCTGCTGAGACACATTCTCTGGGGCCCTGGCTGGCCAGCACCCGTGACATGTGCTGTGTGCGCCGTGCCATCTAGCGCACAATGCCACGGTCCGCCCTGGAGCGCCCGGCCAACGAAGCGTTGAACATCATGAAGCAGCGCTGGATGGATGTTGCGATGAGAGCAGCCTGTGGCGCCCGGTTCCCTCCGCAGAGATCTTGGGGCTGGGCTGGCGGCGCGATCGGCGCATGTGCTGGCGCCGCCCAGCGTTGCTGGCCGCTCGCCACGTCACCGAGCTCAGCGCCCCTGCAGCTGGTGTGGCCCTGCTGCTGTGCACCACGCCCCTCGGCGATGCGTAAGGGAACCTACCATGCGTGCGACCGTGCCCCTGCGTGTATGGCAGGGGCGGTAATGATGTGCGGGTACTGCCAGCACGGCGGGCGCCAACGCGAAGGGGCCCTCCCTACTTCAAGGCCCCATAAACGAGGACACGAGCACACGCACGCAAGGGACGAGCGCTCTGCACACACACAGCACGCAACACGCGCACGCTCGGTCACCTCGCACAAGCAGTGAACGATGGCTTCGCCCTCCGCCCCCCCTCGGCGCAGCAGCAGCAGCCTGTCGCTGCACCACCACGGGTCCACGATTCGGCTGTTCGCGGACGAGCAGCCGCACCCGCTGATGCGCCCCAGCTCGGGCCGCAGGGCGCTCTCGCACACCCAGGTGAGGAGAGCTCTTCTCTCGTCAGAGGTCACCCGAGGGTGGTCCGTGAACGGCCTCCTGGAGGCAGGTGCACGCCAAGAGCGCAAGCACTGACGCTCTTTGGTGCACCTCTGCTGCTCTGCTGCTCTGCAGGGGACAAGCGCCAGCGGGCCCTCGTCCCCGCACCACCTCCCCGGCAGCTCGCCCCTCCAGGAACAGCAGCAAGACAGCCCGCGCACCAGCAGCAGCAGGGGGTCAACGCCGCCGCCGTTTGCGCAGCTGTTCCACTCCTGGCGCGCTTGACGAGGCGGCAGCCCGCGTACCTCATCGATCGTCGCCGTGGAAATGGTTGACGGCAGGCACGCGTAAACATGACCAGCGGGCGGGGGAGGGCGCCGCGAACGCTCTTCACTGGTTTACGAGTAGTCAGCGCTAGGTTGTTGTTTGGGTGAGGACAACGGGGGCAACGGTGCCGGTGGCCAACGTGCAGCCGCACCATCTCGGCCGCGGCATCACGACCCGGCCGCGAGGCAGACTCTTCGATGTTCTTCACCTGCAGCTTTTGTACACACCTCCACACCTCTGCCCCCCTCTCAGCTTTTGTACTCCTTCCTCCGCTCCCTCGCCGAGCGCGCTGGCTTTTCCTTTCTGTTGTGCTTTCAGCGACCACGCAGACAATGTTCGGACACCATTCACGCGGACACTGTTGGAGCGTCGTTCTCGCAATTGCTTGTTTCTTGAGCACTGAGCCAGTGGGCTGAGGCCGGACCCTGCTCGATGTACATGCTTCTGCTTCTGCACCCGGATGCAACGCTCGGACCGTGATGGTGTCGCGAGGGAGCTGCACGCGACATCGGTCTCCGTGGGGTGAACAGCAGGGCCAGCTAGCACGAAACAGCAGGTGCCTCAGAACTCTGGCACGGTGTCATGCTGCGCTGCTGCTGCTGCTCTGGCACGTGGGGCGTCGAGACCTCGAGACCTCTCTTGCAAGCGCAAGCTGGTCAAGTGCCAAGGGGCGTGCACTGAGCAGGCGGCACTGTCACGGCGGGCCACAGCAGCCGTCGGAGATCGTGGGAAAAAGCGCTGCCAGAGATTCGCTTGCAAGCCGGTAGGAAAAACGGGGCGGCTGCGCCCCGCCACCCGCCGGAACGCGAACAAGCAAACATCGGGACGATCGGTCCATCCGGGAGAGGCGCCGCGCAATCATCAGGAGGAGGGGGTGCGCCACAAGCTCGTCGGCTGGCACGGCAGGTCAGGGTGGTTGCGTGCACTCCTCTGTGTGTGGTCTGCGCGTCCAGTTGAAAGGGGGTTGGGAGGGCCAGCCCGCCGCCCCCGGCCGCGTGGTCCTCATTCAGCGCCGCACAGCACGCGCGTACGTTGCGCCGCCTGCTGCCGCCGCTCTCCCCTACCCGTCCGTCCGCGCCACGTCCAATGACCACCAGCCAGTGGGCGCCCCGATCAAATCCCCAAGATTCCTCTTTCGCCTACGCTACCGTGTGTGACAGAGACAGAGAGCGCCAACAACCCCTGCCGTGGTGTCGTATGCCGTCGTGTGGAGCAGGGCGTGCGTGTGGTGCGATGTCGGCCAGTGGCGGCTGCACGTGCGGCCCCGTCGTGCGTCAGGGTGATTGTGGAGGGCGACAGGCGTGGCGCACGTGTCGGGCGCGACACGCGGCACGCGGCGACGTGCACGTTTCACGCGCGGGGAGGGGCGCGTGCGCGCCGCACACGTGGCGCGACAGGCCGCAGGGTGGGGCGACGACCCTCCCGCACCGAACGGCCAGCGGCCCCCCATCGCAGGGCATTGCCTCTCGTCCCGGCCACCGTGGCACCCAGGTCGTGGCGCGCCGGCGAGGCTCGTGACCTCACACGTGCGCGCAAACGCCCCGCCGCAAAGAAAAGAGAGGAAGAGGGTGTACATGTCAAATTTGCTGCCCACACGACAAATTTCTCCCTCGAGCCACAGGAGGGAGCGCGCACGCCGCGCGCGTGAAGATATTCTCTGCCATAGCCAGCCGCCCACCCCAGCCGCCCACCCAAAACAGAACAGAACAGGAGCACCGAGCCGCGCCCGCGCCACCACCCCTGGGGGCACCGCCGCACCGGAAAAAACGGCCCCCCAACAAGAGCGGAGCGGTGCGCTCGCCTGCCCCCCCCCCTGCCCTGCCCTTCCTGGGGAGGTGGAAGGCGCCCCGGCCAAAACTTTCGCCCTCTGCTCCCACCCCTGGGCAGGCTGCCAGGGCAGGCTTGCAGTCAGGGAGCGTCCTCGTCTTCTCAGTCTTGCCGTGGTGAGTCTGTGCACGCCGCGGCCCGCAGCGCAACACGATTGTGTGCCTACGCGTCGCCCAGGGCCGTCTGCTGCTGCTGCTGCTGCTGCCGCCGCACGAGCCGCTGGCCCGCCGGCGGCAGGCGCGACGAGCTGTGCGCCCCGGGGGGCCGCCCGCGCATCGCTGCGCAGGCCCGCCCCCAGGGCCGCCCCAGGCCAAAGGCAGCGCGCCACGCCCAGCCGCACAACAAGCCCCTGCGCTGCCGCCGGCTGCCGGCCGCCGCGTGCAGCAGCGCCCTGCCTGACTGACTGCACCGCCCCCCCGCCGTCGCGGGCCAGGTCCCTGCTGGCGGCCGCCTCGCCAGCAATCGCCCCGCCGCCCGCCTCCTCCTCCTCCTCCTCCTCCTCCCAACACCCCAGGTGTTGGGCCCCATCCACCCAGCTCCCAGCGCCTCGCCCACCAGGCCGCCGGTTCCGCCCGCAAAACTCTGCCTCTCTCGTCCTCACCGCCGAACGCCCGCCCCCCACAGTCTGCCTAGAGTGACTACCATCTCGTGCTTCTTGCCGCTGCTGCTGCTGCGCGCCCGGCGCCCGCCGCTGGCTGCCTCCCGCCTGGCCACGCCGCCTCCAACGGCGCGGAGAGACCGCCCGGCGCCGGGAGCGGGTGGCCCGTCCCTCCGCCCGCCCGCCCGCCTCAGTTGACGTTGAACATCAGCTCACGGGCCACTGCAGGTGTGGAGGCGCGCAGCAGGAAGCAAGAGGTGAGACGAGCCGTCCCGCGCGACCTTGTGCTCGTTCCAGGAGAACATGCAGGTGCGGCGCTGGCAGCTTGCAAGCCCACGCGCCCCACCCTAGTCAAGACAGAGGCCACAAGAGGCCCTGAGGCTCACCCGCCGGCGCCACGGGCGATGCAAGGTGCGCGGCGGCCGCCGCCCGCTCCAGGTGGCCCGCCGCCGCTGCCGCCGCCGCCGTGGCGGCCGTGTCGTGGTCCACCACGCCGCCGCCCGTGCCCATGCTGCGCGACAGCGGCGTGTGCGCCGCACTGGGGGTGCTCGCCTGCGCGGCGCGGCACGAGGCACGCAGCACCCGTCACAATCCTTATCGCCACCTCTACGGCCCCTGCTACGGCCCCTGCTACCGCCCCTGTCCGCCCCTGCCTGCCAGAGCAGGCGCGAGCGGCGGCGCACCTGCATGCTCCCTCCGTGCATGGAGAGCACGCCGGGGCTGCGGCTGGGCAGCGAGGTGGCTGACGAGTGCACCGACGAGGGCATGATGGTGGGCGTGGGCGCCGACGTGGTGGGCACCATGGAGCCGCCCGTGCCCGGGCCGCCGCCGTTGCTGCTGCCGCTGCTGCGAACGCCCATGGGCTCGGCAAACATCACCTGCAAGCAGGGAGGGCGCGGCCATGGCCACGCACAGCGACAAGTTCGCGTCAAGAGAAGCTCCGCGCAAGGCTCTGTGCGTCGTCGGGCGGGCCGTGGGCCGTGCGCGTGCGTGCGTCGTTAGCTTGCGGCGGCAGCAGCGGCAGCGCGCACGGCGGAGGAGGAAGACGCGCACCTTGATGCGGTGGCCCGAGTGCGGCGGGAACTCAATGCCGTTGAGCTGTTCCACCGCGCTGGCGGCGGCGTCCGGCGTCGAGTAGTTGATATAGCAGTAGCCCTGCGCACGGACACACCACGCAGCGAGGCGCGCCACGCAATCCGGCAGACGTGAGGTGCAGACGCTGAGGCCGGGCCAGTTTGCTGGGCTGGGGCAGGCGCGGCTGCGTCGCCACGTCGCGTCAGGTGCGCCTGCTGCGAGCTCGAGGCCCGCTCCTCTCACCTTGGACTTGCCGGTGGTGCGCTCCTTCTTGAGGTCGCAGTACTCCATGCCAGGGAAGCGCCTAAACAGGCGCGCGATGGCGTCCTCCGTCACGCCCTGCACGCACGGCATGCCGTCACACGCAACCACGTCACGAGGAGACCCCGCCGACAGCGCGACGACAGGCCCCCACACCCTGAGGACGCCACCGCCGCAGCAGCACGGCCCCTCCTCGGTCCCACAGCTGAGCTCGCCCACGCACACACCTTGTGCACGACGACGAAGAGGCGCTGCTTGCTGAGCGGCACGCCTGCCAGGTTGTTGGGCGAGACGGGCGACACGGCGCTGTGCGCGCCGTGCTGGCCAATGTTGCCCATGAGCGCCAGGCCCTGCACACGCGTCCACGGGCACCTCGCACATGCACCCTCAGCCCTCAGCCGTCGCAACGCTTTCCTGGGCCCAGAGTCTCCCCGGCACATGGCCCCGGCGTCGTGAGGACGTGAAGCGTCTGGCGGCGAGGGAGAGAGGCGCGGGTGCAGCGAGCACGGCACTCACCCGCCCGACCTGCGCCGCTCCCAGCTGGTGCATGTCTGGCAGGTTGTTCATGTTCATGTTGTTCATGTTGGAGGCCAGTGCGCTGAAGCTGCCAATGCCCGCCGCGCCCAGCCCCGACAGCCCGCCAATGGCGGCAAAGTCGTGCAGGCCCATGCCCATGTGCGCGCCCGCCAGCCCTGCGCCAGCGGCGCCGAGCAACGAGCAACGCACAGGCGCACAGCGCTCAGCGCAAGGCCCGAGCGAGCGCCAGCCCCACAAGAGACGGCCGCTGCCGCCCCGCCTCCGCCCTGCTGAGTATGCTGTCCCATCCCTCTGCTGCGGTGCCGGTGAGCCTGAGGCGCCACGGCCGCCGTGCCAGGCGGCCCCAGCCAAGACGGCACGTCCTCAACAGGACGCTCGCTCACCCGTGCCCATCTGCAGCTTGAGCGGGTCCATCCCGTTGAGCGCGCCATAGTCCAGCCGACTCTGCGATGCAGTGGCCGCCCACCGAGCATCCAGGTGTGGACAGGACGCCCACCACCGCGCTCCCTCGTGCTCGCCCTTTGAAGACGAGGGCCGGTGCCCCCCGCGCGCGCCTCGCCAGCAGCAGCGCTGGCCCCACGCTAGGCCCGGCGGTGCTGCGTGATGATCGGCTCCGCCCCGCGCACCTGCTGCATGCCGTACATGAGGTCTTGCCCCATGGCGTCGGGCCGGTTGCGCTTGGTCTTGGGCTCGGCGAGCATCGCCTTGACGGTGTACCCCGCCACCTTCTGCGCGCACCACCACCACGTGGGGCGACGCGGCAGTGCACCTTAAACCCCTCCCGCTGAGCACAGGAGAGAAGCTGCAATGCTGGCCGCCTGTCGGGTGCTGCGATTCATGCTCCCGCCCGCCCGGCATTCGCGCGCCGCTCACGTTGCCGCGCTCCGCGATGGCCTCCAGGGCCTTGAGGGCGGATGAGCTCTTGCTGAACTTGCAGAACACCACGCCGCGGCTGGCTGCCAGGTCCGTCTTGCAGTACTCGAGCTCGGGGAACTGGCCCAGGTCGTCCTGCAGGGCGCCCGTCGTCGCGGTGTCCGCGCAGCACCACCGGTCGGCCATTGGTCGACGTGCTTCCGCAGCGTCCACCGCGTCACCTGATGCGGCCTGCTGGCGATGCGTGCGCGCCGCTGCGCTGCTGCGCTGCTCGGCTGTTGCCTCTCTCCCGCGACCTGCGGAACTCGAGCGGCCCCCGCCCGCGCGCACCTGGATTTGCTGCGGTTCGCAGAGCTTGGGGACCACGATGAAGAGGCGCGAGCGCGGGGGCACGTTGTCTGGATCGCTCGAGAGCTCGAGCTCGGGCGTGTGCTTCTGCGGCATGCCCCTGCGCACGCGCACAGCGACGTCCAGCGAAAGGCAGCAGCCACGCAATCGAGCCCTGCGATGAGGCGCCACCGCTGCAGCAGCGCGCCATTGGGCGCCAGCGGCTTCCTGCGACCAGCTTTCGCTTTGCCGGGAGGAGCCTCCTCACCCTCCCGCGAGCACTGGCTCCCCCCACCAGGAGCACCGCCGCATCCTGGAGGTGCCCGCTGAAGAGCAGTGGGCGCCGCGCCAGTGTGCGGCCGCTCAGCTGGCTCCTGCGCGTCCCGTCGTAACCACCCTCACCCAGAAGCCGCAGCGCACCTCGTAGAGGGCGCCTCGGCGAGCAGCACCTTGAGCTTGGGCCCGCGCCCGTTGTTCAGCACGGCGCCGTTGAGGTTCTCGATCGCCAGGGCCGCGGCGCTGGCCTTGTCATACTTGACGTAGGCCACTGCGCGCGACGCATCGGGCCCGAGGAGCACGCCGTGTGGTGGGCTGGGCGCGCCCTGGAGCCCGATGGGTCCAGGGCGGACGCTGGGCAGCTCAGGCACGCCCAGTGTGCGCAATCGGGGCGCCGGCGCCGAGCGGGGGGCGCTGCACGGTGAGCCGCGAGGTGAGCCCGAGCGCGCCACGGCGATCCAGAGCGCAGCGCCAGCGCCGATGGGCGCAGCAACGGCGAGGGCAAGCTCCCACGCGCGTCACTGGGTGATCTGGAGGCTGCACGCGTGCACGCAGCGAGCTGCTGCGAGTGGCGAAGATTGCGCTTGAGCCACTCCCCAGGCCGCACCTCCTTTCTCACGCACGACCTTGACGGACTGCACCTCTCCATACGGAGCAAACGCAGCTTGGAGCTCCTCGCTCTGCGGGCGGGCGGGCGTGGCGCACGCGTGGGGGGGCCGTCCTACCTCGCCGGCTCTTCTGAGGAGCAGCAAGGGAGTTGAGCCGCAGAACGAGCGCCCCACTGGGCCGTCAGCGAGCGCTGCTGCTGCGGGGCGCTCACCGTGATGGCCTTGCCGCAGACCACGAAGCACCTGCTCCCGGGCACGCCCTCCTCGGACGCCTGCATCGGCGCGGTGCTGCCTCGCGGTGCGCTGCTCTCGCTTGATGGGCGCGCGGCCCTGCCTGCGGCGCTGGGACCGGCAGCTGCTCGCGGCTATGCAGCTATGCAGACTCAGTGCGGCTACTGCTCGACTGTGTGCCGCGAGCTGCAGAGGGTGTGGTGTGGGTGCGTGAGCCCTGCTCATGCACGCCCACAACAGCAACAGCAGCTGCAGCGACACGCAAAGCAGGGGCGCAAGTGCTGCGCAAGACTCTGGCTGGACGCCTCTCCGCCCTGGCCTGCAGCCGCCCTCTCTGGCTCTGCTACGCCCCACCCAGGCCGCAGAGATCTGATCTGATCTGGGGCGAGGCGAGCCGGCGGCAGCGACACCCACGACGCAGCAACTGCGCTCGGGCGACGCTGTGGTGGAGCTTGCGTTGCAGCATCACAAGCAGCACTCACGACAGCGGAGAAGAGAGAGAGAGGGAGGAAATTCCTGCAGGGAATTCAAGCTCCGCCACGAGTGTGCGGCTCCCAGAGAGCTCGCACAAGAACAACAGGACCAAAGCGGCGGCTCATCCTACGTGCTCGAATGAAAAAGGTCCAAGCAGTGCATGCAGTGCAGGCCGCCCGCCTCCTCCCTGACGTACGGATCACAGTCGCGCTCACGCTGCCGTCCCACCACAACCACACAACCACGCACTACAGCGTCCTCCATCGCCCTTGGAAGGCACGGCGTGCTTCGCCCGTTCACGAGTCACCCAGGCCCCGCAGGCCCGCCTGCCCGCACTGCGTACGCGCGCACGGGCGGCGCACGCGGCCCCACAGCGCGCTCAGCACGAGATCTTGGCGCGGAAGTCGGCGGGCGCGTACTCGGCAGCGATGCCGTCGGCGCACAGCAGGCGCAGCCGCTCGGGCGTGGCCGGCGCGTCCAGCACAAAGTAGCCGGTGTGCCCGGCGTCCCTGCGCAGGCGCAAGACCGCGACGAGACGCACCGGACCGGCGCGTGAAGGAAGAAAGACTACGCCGTTAGGCGTGAAGGCTAGGGCATCACGCATCCCTCTGGTACCACTGCGTGATGCCCTAGCCACCCATGGGTGGCGTGCGTGAAGCAACAAAGCGCACACGCCTTTCCCTTGCGCGCAGCAGGCGTCACGCCCAGGTGCCCGTCGCCAGGCCCCTTGGGCTCACTACTCACTTGCGCGCGGCGTAGACAGCCTCCTTGAGCGCGAAGAAGACGCTGGCGCCCAGGTGGAATGGAGGCTCGCCCACCGCCTGCATCGTCGCGCGCAGGAGGTTGCGTGGCACAGCGGTGGCACGGTCAGTTGCGGGGCCGCATGACACCACCGTTGCCGCCGCCGCCGCCGCTGGCTGCGGCATGCCCTGGCAGGAAGCGTTCCCCCGTCGCAGGCGCACGCGGCAGCGTGGCCCGCGTTCCCCTCTCCCTCACCTTTGACGAGTGGATGGCCCGCACGTTGGGCGCGTCGCGCAGCAGCGACACGCGGAAGTCCACGGGGATGTCGTTGGCGCTGGGGATCTTGTACGTGCCCGGCCCCTTGGTGAAGAGGTGCCCAGGCCGCACCCACGGATGCTGCTTGTCGCCCCACTGCAGCTCCTCCAGGCAGAGCCACCCCATGCCCTGCACGAAACCGCCCTCCACCTGAGCGCGCATACACACACGCACGCACGCAGCCTTCAGCTCGCAAGCGAGGCGGCGGCAGGACTCCTGCTCGTTGACGGCCAGCTTTGCGCGTGCAGTGAAGCGCCATGGGTGTGGCGCCATGGGTGAAGCAGCATGCGCACCGGCGTGAACGCGACAAGGGCGCGGGAGGAAAAACGGCGCGATCGGATTGGGGAGCGAGTGCTCACCTGCCCAATGTCGATGGCGGGGTTGAGCGGGTTGCCCACGTCCATCACCACGTCCGAGCGCACGATGTGCCAGTCGCCCGTCAGCACGTCCAGCTCCACCTCGGACGCCGACGCGCCCTGTGGCCGGCGCCACACAGCACGCACAGCACACGCACAGCACACGCACAGCACACGCACAGCACACGCACAGCACACGCTCAGCGCGCGGCCAGCAGCAGGCAGCGCGCTGCGTGCAGCCGTGCAGGAAAACCCCGCTGCTGCGCAGCCTCCTGGAATCAATCCCAGCTAGGCGAGCGCAAGCACGCGAGAGGCCCGCGAATGCGCCGAGGCCTGGCGGGTGCCACGGCCCACAGACCCCCGACCAGCCATCTGCTAGGGCCACCGCAAAGCATGCGCTGCATTGCACTCACAAAGCAAAAGTAGTTGAAAGGCCGGCTGCCGCCAAAGCCCGTGATGTCGGGCGTGGAGTAGAAGCCGTGCGCGCTGAGGTCCACGCGGTCCAGGTACGCCGCGTTGACGACCTCCTTCCACGTGCGGTCTGCAAAGGGATGCGAGCGGGAGGGTGAGCACTGCGAGCCGTGAGGCACAGCACGTGATGCACCACCTCCTTGCACGGCCTACAAGGGGGCGAGAGGGCCACGGGCGGACAGCCGCGCAACTTCCGTGAGGCAGGAGGGAACGCAGAGTGCTCTCTCCTTGGTCGGGGGGCGGAAGAGAGGACGGTTGTCGGGCGGAAGGGCACACCCTGCCGCGGCGCCTCGCGCCCCGCCGGCAAGCCCGACGCGCATCGCAGCGCCGCGGGCCGGAGAGCACGTACGCACGCACCGGCGAACTTCTCCTTGTAGGGCTGCAGCTTCTGCATGATTTGCTGGCAGGCGTCCAGCACCGCGCCCCCGTACATGTCTGACGACGCGCTGGCAGCCGTGGGGCTGGCGTTGGGCACCTTGTCGGTCGACGTCTCGCTCACAAACACCTTGGACAGCGGCACGCCCAGCGCCTGCGGGCGGGAGAGCGCGGCAGGCAGTGCGCGGCGCGGGTGAGCGATGCCCCGTCCGGCGGGTCCCGGCGCTGCACGCTGAGGTGGGTGTAGCGCCTGGGATTGAGATTGGGGCTGGGCGTGGAGGCGGTGTGGGGCCTCCTCTTGCCGCCGTGCGTAGGGTTGGGGGCGTGCCTCACCTGCGCGGCGACCTGCGCCATCTTGGTGTGCAGGCCCTGGCCCATCTCCACGCCGCCGTGCGTCACCAGCACGCTGCCGTCCAGGTACACGTGCACCAGCGCGCCCGCCTGCGCCGCGTCACGATGGCAGCACACCCCACGCTGGGCATGTTGGAGCCAGCGTTGGCGCCGCGCGTTGAGCTCAAACACGCTGCTGGGTGGGCCACGCCGCCGCGCGGTCCGGATGGGAAGCGAGCGGCTGGGCGGGGCGGAGTGGGCGCGAAGTTCAGGCCAGGCGGCGGCACCGGCGAGCGGGTAGCGGCGGCACGGAAAAGGAGGGTGCGGCGTGCGTGGCGCGAGGAGCCGCACCTGGTTGAGGAACTTGGTGGTGAAGGAGATGCCGAACTTGGTGGGCGTGATGGCAATGCCGCGCTTGCGGTACCGGCTCTGCGCGTTGAAGGCTTGCGCGTCGGCGCGCCGCCGCTCAAAGTCGCCGGTCGAGAGCACCTCGGCCCAGCAGGCGCCGATGCGGTTGTGCTCCAGCACCTGCGGGTGGGAAGCAAGGCGACACGACGGCGAAAGGAGCGCTGTTGCGTTGCGACGCTCGCTCGCAGGGAGGCCGAAGGGTGGGGCAGGCAGGGGGGCGACTCGCTGAGGCACCCAGGCCGAGGGCAGATGCCAATCCCTCGTCGCTCGCGGAGAGATAGGCGGGAAGCAAGCTGAGTCGCGCAGGCTGCGGACAGAGCCGAGTCCTCACGACGAGGAGGCAAGCTGAGGAGAGAGGGCAAGGGAGGCGCGGGCGGGGCGAGCGCGCAAAAGCGCACCTGGCCAAAGTGCGTCTTTCACTTTGTGTGCAAGGAGGGGTGAACACGAGGGAGGCGCAGGGAGGCAGTCGAGCGCACCTGGCCAAAGTGCGTCTTCTCCCCCTCCTTGTACATGTTGATCTGCCGGATCTCGTGGTCGGGCTTGCCCAACGTCTTGGCAATCTGCTCGATCCACATCTCGGCAAACATGAGACCCTGCGAGCAACGCCGCCGCCGCCACGCGCACGCACGGCAGGCATTGGTTGCCTGCATCATGCTCCCTCGAGGCCGTGTGCGGTGGCGTCGCGTTTGGAGAGGGCGTGCTGCCGCCCGTGAAGCCAAGCAAGCGTCGTCTCACCTGGGGCCCGCCGAAGCCGCGAAAGGCCGTCTGCGACGACTGGTTGGTGCGGCAGAGGCGGCCGGCCGTGCGCATGTGCGGCACCTTGTACACGCTGTCCGAGTGCAGCAGCGCGCGGTCCATCACCGACGCGCTCAGGTCCTGCAAACCACGCATGGAGGCTTGGCCACAGAGCGGTCAGGTCACGTCAGGTCAGGTCAAGCGTCACGTCAGGTCGCGAGCAGGCAGCAGACTCCCCAAGGCCAAAGGCACGGTGGGAGACGATGGCAGGCGGTGGGCAGGCAGCCATGTGACGGGTTGAAAGCGTAGAAAGAACCCCACCAGCACAAGAGACAGGAGGCCACGAGCAGCAGTGGGCGCAGCACAGCGCAAGCTCACCCAGCTGTTGCCGGCGTTGCTGTAGAGCTGCATGTCCACCGCCACCAGCTTGCCCTCGCTGGTGAAGCCCACCTTGTAGTTGCACATGAAAGCGTGCCGCTGGCCTGCGGGCACGCAACACGTGAGCGAGGGCGGGCATAGGGCGTTCAAGGTCTTTGCTCGCTCGCAAGGAGACTCGCACCAATGGACCCCCAGCCACGACGAGGCGCCGTCTCAAGCCCCGCCACGACCACGCCGGAAGTTCCCCCGGAAAGAGCTTACAAGAACCACCCGTCTGTGGGCTCACCCGACATTTGCATGTCCTCGTCTCGGTCCAGCGTGATGCGCACGGCGCGCCGCAGGTGGTAGGCCGACACCGCCGCCACGCAGTGCAGGAAGATGGAGCGCGTCTCCTTGCCGCCGAAGCCGCCTCCCAGCCGCTTGGCCTTGCTCACCACGCGGTTGTTGGGCACGCCCAGCACCGCCGCCACGTACTTTTGGTGCTTGGCCGGCGCCTGCAGTGCACGCGCATCGTCAGGGCTTAGGGCTTGAGGCTGGGGGCAGGCGCGCTCCGCTTTTGCCTCGTGCGTGCGCGGCATGCGCGGGTGGTGGTGTGCGGCTGTCGGGGGGGGGCGCGTGGGTGAAGGTGGAGGGTTAAGGGCTTGGGGTCGCATGGGGAGGGTTCAGCGGCGCACCTGGGTGGAGGCGCTGATGGTGTACTCGTCGTTCTCGGTGGGGATGACGACGCACGCGTTGGTCTCGAGGTAAAAGTGCTCCTGCCCTTGCAGCTGCGCATGTTGAGGGTTTAGGGCACGGCACCACGAGCACGGTGAGGGCCACGTCGCACCAAGGGCACAGCTGCAGTGGGCCCGCAAAGCCCTGACGCCGTGCGCCAAGCCCTCACCTTGAAGGTGCCAGAGACGACAAAGTCCGACTTGGCCAGGCCCTCCTCCACGTTGCCCGTCTCGATGCGGTTGGCGTAGCTGCGCGCAACCGACCGTGCAGACCCACCATGCTCTTGCAGACAGCAACGCCAACCTTGCTTGCCCTGGTTCCCCTCTTGCTGTTCCGTTTGTGAGGTTTCGCACTGCTCTGCTCTGCTCTGCTTTGCTTGTGCTCTCGCAGCACAAGGCTTACCTGTAGAAGCTGTTGGCCTCGACGGCCTCCTCGCAGCTCATGATGGCGGGCAGCTCCTGGTACTGCACCTCCACCAGCCGCGCCGCGCGCCGCGCAATGGCCTCCGTCTCGGCCACCACCACGCCAATCACCTGCGGGCGCTCGGACACGGAGCGGCAGCACGCCAGCCTCAGCAGCAGGGCCCGAAGCCTCACAGGCGAAGCGCAAGGAAGAACAGGTGCACAGTAGGGCCGCGAGAGGCGCTCCCGGCTGCACCGTCTGTGCGTCTGGTCACCTGGCCCACGCAGGTGACCGTCTCGGTGGCAAACACCTCCTCGTCCAGCACCCCACTGCCCCCCTCCCCCTCACCTGGCCCACGCAGGTGACTGTCTCGGTGGCAAACACCTCCTCGTCCAGCACCCCACTGCCCCCCTCCCCCTCACCTGGCCCACGCAGGTGACTGTCTCGGTGGCAAACACCTCCTCGTCCAGCACCCCACTGCCCCCCTCCCCCTCACCTGGCCCACGCAGGTGACTGTCTCGGTGGCAAACACCTCCTCGTCCAGCACCACGGGCCCAATCATGTTGCTGCCCGGCACGTCCTTGCTGCTGAAGTAGCCGTGCACACCCGGCACCTGCGCACACAACGCGCACGCGCGCACAACGCCGCCTGCCGCGTCGCCGCAGAGTCTGAAAGAGAAGCCGCTGCCCAGCACAACCTCAAGGCACACTGAGCTTGAGCCACGGCGGCAGTCTGTTTTGCCCGCTCTGCCGCGCACGCAGCAGCAGTGGGTGCGCCGAGGTGGCGTGCGCGCGCGCGCCAGCCGCACCTCGAGTGCCTTGGAGGCGTCCACCTTGAGCAGCTTGGCGTGCGGCTTGGTGCTCGTCACGCACACGCCCACCAGCGAGCCGCTGGGCAGCGCCATGTCGTCCGTGTACGTCGCCTCGCCCGTCACCTGAAAAGCAACCCAAGTGGAAAGGCAACAGTAAGGAAAGGGAATACGGTGGTTCGAAAATGTCCGCAAAGGCAACTCGTCCCTGCCCTGCCAGTTGGGCGAGGGGATGGTGAGGGGCCCCCTAAGCCTTAAAGCCCTCACCTGGAGGTCGGCGGCCATGTGCTGGTAGGGCTGGCCCACCACCTCGCCCGGCAGCGGCTCGGCGTGGAACTGCACGCCCTGTGCGTGCGGGCGCTCGTAGGCGCGCGCCGCCGAGCGCTGCTCCTCCGTCACGTCCGCCTTGAACTCGGCCTGCGTGCCATCGCAAGTGCGCGGCCGCGGACGCAACGCTTGTGAGGAGTCCTGTCCAGGAGCCAGGTGGCTCCTGGGCATCACACAGTGGAACCACAGGGAATGCGTGATGCCCTAGTCTTCCACAACCACGCCTACCGACGTCCTCTTTCTTTCTTTCTTTCCTGTCCAGGAGCAGCCCCGAGTTTGCCGTGGAGGCTCGCAGCACGTGACTGCGCCCTGCACCTAGAGGAGGAGCGTTGTTTCGTGGGGACCCCACAGCAAGAGCGGTGGGTGGCGGGCACCCACCTGGGTGTCGGCCTCAAGCTTGCACGCGACTTGCACGAAGAACTTGAAGAGGAAGCTGGCGGCCAGCGCGCGGCGGTACTCGACCTTGCCGCCCGGCGCGTTGTCCGAGATCTGCACGTCCTTCTTGACAGCCTGTGACAGACAGGGAGGGAGAGGAGAGAGATGGAGAGATGGAGAGGGCCGCAGCGCTCATGCACGAGCACGTTTGCTTGTGCGCTGCGTGGCGGTGCCGCCAAGGGAGTGCCAATCGTCTTGGGGCCGCAGGGCGGAGCCACCGCGAGCCAGCAGCGGCCGTGCGACACGAAAGGTACGTGGCCCAGCAGAGCGAGGCGTGGCGCGCGCGCGGCGCGCCGCACCTGCAGCATGCTGGCCACGGCCCTGCCCTTCAAGCTGCTAGCGGCGCCGCACCAGCTCAGGCACGACACAAGGCGCACCTGCAGCATGCTGGCCATGGCCTCCTGGTCCCAGGGCCGCCCCACCAGCGCCGCCGCCACCTCCTTGGCCATGATGGCGCGCGCCGCCACGCCGCCGAACGCCGCCGCCGCCTCGGCCACCACCCACGCGCCGCTCGCGTCCTGCGGACACACGCCGCACACGTAGGTCCGAGGCCAGCACACTTTCAAGACACACGCTCCTTGTGGAGGAGGTGCAACGTGCGACGCGGCGACGTGCGGCCTGCCAACGGTTCAGGCGCACGCCCAGGAGCAACGCACTGCAACTCGTCCCCAATCATCCCAAAGACAGCGGCGAGAAGGGTGTGCGGCAACGACCGCTCGCACCTTGGCTAGGCGCACGCGCACGCCGGCGTTGACGATGGCGATGTCGTCCTCGCGGCGCGGCGCCTGCTTGAACTCCTTGACGTACTCGTGCCGCCGCGTGAAGGGGATGTGCACCTGCAGGCGCCGCAATGACCATCATGCTGCCGCCGCCGTTTGCACCACTCTCTCCTCATCGCCCGCCTCTGGCACTGCGCCACGGCTGCGGCAGTCCAGAGGGCGGCGAGCCGTTCGCATCGCAAGTGCGTTCCAGGCGCCGCCTTTCCTTCCCGGCAGGAAGCGAGACCACAGGTCTGAGATTGGGAAGGAAAAGGAAAAGGGAAGGGAAAAGGAAGGGAAAGGAAGGGAGGGCGGCGCACCTTGTAGAGCACCTCGTGGGGCTTGAGGTCCACCTGGCGGTAGCCAAGGAAGAACTCCGAGGCGGGCACCGTGCGCTCGCCCGTGCCCTGCACGCACGCACAGCACACGCAAGCAAGCAGGGCGGTCGCTCGCTCCCTCGTCATGTGGCCATCGCCACCCACTCGGCCCTGCTCGCTCTCGCATCGGGCCGCCCAATGCCGCGCTGCTGTGCACGAGCCGGCCCGGGCTGATGCTGTGTCCCGCCTGCTGAAGATGGCGGCGCGCTCCTGCCGGCACAGAGGGCTGCCCGCCCCTCACCTGGCCCAGGGCGGTGAAGCTGGCGCCGGAGGCCATCCAGATGGGGTTGAGGTCGCTGATGGGCGAGCCCGTCACGATGTTGCCGCCCACGGCGCTCACGTTGCGGATCTGGTTGCCGGCAAACCACCTGGGGAAAGGACAGGGCAGGCAGGCAGGGGTCATGCACTCACTGACGCAGCGGGAGCCTCCCCACTACGCTGCACAACCCTGCCTGGGCTGCCTGCCACGCCGGCGGCTGCCAGCGACTGAGCTTGCCCGTGCCGCCAGGCCCGCCCCCCCATCCCGCTGGAACACTTCCTGGCGATGCATCCCTCCCCCCCCCCCCA
>VFQP010002904.1_pt1 | contig 18322 bp, 20 predicted proteins | sample 3512351 | NCBI WGS metagenome assembly VFQP01 (sample SAMN10412372, study PRJNA504923) | tailings metagenome | isolation source: Relicate 1 Philex TSF1 revegetated site | place: Philippines: Tuba, Benguet | collected 2017-08-29
AAGACCAAGGACGTGGGAGAGCTCAAGCGCGTGCAGGTGGGTTGGGGCTAGGGTTTGGGGCTAGGGTTGCATGCTGCGGCCGCGTGGACGTCGCGCAACAGCAAGGGCTTTGCTCTTCCCTCCTTCCGTCCTGCAGATTATCAGCGACGGGAGCGGCCTGGGCGCCGCCTGGCACCTGGAGCAGGTGAGCGGGCGGTGCCTCCTGGTCTCAAGGCAGGAGTGGTTGCGTCGTTCACGTGCAAGCATGGCGTCACGCCGCGTGACGCCGCGCGTGCCATGCGCGCCAGGTGGAGGTGACGGACACGGTGCGCGGCGTCACCGTCACCTTCCCCTGCGGCAAGTGGCTCGACCCCTCGGACCTCGCCTCGCTCAACCAGACCCTATACCCTAGGTGAGGGCTTGCTGTGCATTTCGCATGTCCGGGCCTGCAGCCAACGTCCCTCCCCAGCCCGCTCACTTGAAGGAAAAGAGCCCAAGGATGTGCCCTCATGCATGCAAAACCTAACGCAGGGGCGTGGACGGCGACCTGGGCAAGCTGCTCACGTACGAGGCGACGGTGTACACGTCTGACCTGCGGGGCGCCGGCACCGACAGCAACGTCTGGCTGGCCATCCACGGAGACAAGGTGCGTGCCGCCATGGCCCCCCCACGCCACGTCCCCTGCTTGTTGCATCAGCTGGCGGGGGGTTCCTGTGAGCAGAGCCGTGCTGAGGGGTCGGGCCAGGAGGCGCCTGGGCTGGGCCTGCGGTGCGCAAGCATGGCCACGCAGCGCCCATGGCAAGCGAAGGCTGCTAGCGCATTCCATCATGCTGTGCTGCCTTCACCTTGGCTGCTGACCTGCGCAGGACCACACGGCGCCCATGGCCCTGGACACCAACGCCAACAACTTTGAGCGCGGCATGAAGGACCTGTTCCACCTCAAGGCGCCCGACGTGGGCGACGTGCAGTTCGTGGTGGTCAAGAAGGACAACGGGGGGCTGGGCGCCGACTGGCACCTGCAGAGCGTCGAGCTGTGGCACCCCGCCATGCAGAAGCGCTACTTTTTCATCTGCAACGACTGGCTCACGGTGAGAAGCGGCGTCCAACGTCCCCCCCCCCCCTCCACGTGGCAGGGTTGTTCGCATGCTGTCCCAGCTGGAGCGGACGTTCGGCCGTGCTGACCGGCACGCCTGCATTCGGGCGGAGGGGTCCACCACTGCCCTTGAGGGCCCTACATGTCCTTCCGCCGTCCTGTGCAAGCCGACCCGTTGCCGCTCCGCGTTCGCTGCGTCCCGCCGGTTGTGGCGCGTGTGACGGTGAGAAGCCGTTCAGTCTGGGACGCCATGTGTGCGTGCACGCGTGCGTGCTTCCCACCCCTGCAGGGCGCGTGCGAGCGCAAGCTGGAGGCGGGCAAGGTGCCGGCCAACGGGCGGTGCACGTACCGCGTGGTGGTGAGCACGTCGGACCTGCGGGGCGCCGGCACCGACGCCAACGTGGCCATGACGCTGTACGGCGAAAAGGGCGACACGGGGCAGCGCAAGCTGGACAGCAGCGCCAACGACTTTGAGCGTGGCAAGGTGCGGCTTTTGAGGGACAGGGTTCGGGCTAGGGTGGTGCAAGTGCGTGCTAGGGTTGGGAGGGCAGGGCCGCTCACGGAGCCAGCATGCCTAGGATTGGACAGCAGCGTTCTCCAAGCACGCGTTCAAGCCTCAAGCAGTGAGCTGGCGGTGTGTGTCAACAGAGAGGGTGAAGTGGCACTACGTGCTTTGTCTCTCTTGACGCGTGTTGCGCAGAAGGACACGTTCTTCTTCGAGGCGCCGGACGTGGGCCGCTTCAACAGCCTGCGCATCGGCCACGACAACAGCGGCTTTGGCGCGGCGTGGCACCTGGCGACCGTCGAAGTGGTCAACACCAACACGGGCGAGCAGGTGCGCACTGCGGGGTGTGGCACGCGGTGCCGACGGCGCGCCCTGCAGCGTGGCCGGGCGCAGCACACGTGGCCCACGTGCCCTGGCTGGCACTTCTGACGGGCCCGGGGTCTCCGACGTCGGAATGGGAGCGAAGATCCCGGGTCCCGTGAGACGGCGGTCACGTTGCCCATGTCCGTCTGCCCCCTCTCATGCGTGCCTGTCCCCAGGCCATCTTCCCGTGCCACAAGTGGCTGGACAAGGAGAACGGGCTCGAGGTGCTGCTGACGCCGGACCGGGACGGCGACGGCGTGGGCGACCCGCTCGTCAACGCCAACATGACCGAGTACACGGTCACCGTCTTCACCTCGGACATCAGGTGCGCGGTGGCTTGACGTGAGCCGTCTGCACCTCGGACATCTGGTGCGCGGTGGCTTGGCGTGAGCCGTCTTCACCTTGAACGTCAGGTGAGCGCACGGCTGCGTCCGCAGCAATGGGACGCAGGCTCTGCAGGGTCAGCTGGTGGCCCTTTCAAGCGTCACCTGCTTGTCGCTGCCTGTGCGGAGAGGACTGCCACGGGGCGTCCAAGTGTCACGCATCAGGCGTGAGGTGTTTGCGCGTGGGGAATCGCACGCCGCCTGGGCGCGTGCTGCTGCGACACAGGGGCGCGGGCACCGACGCCAACGTGTTCATTGAGCTCTACGGGGAGACGGGCGCCGTGGGCGAGCAGCGGCTGGACACCAACGCCAACAACTTTGAGCGCGGCATGAAGGACGTGTTCAAGGTGCAGGGAGGGCGGGCGGCACGGGCAGGGGGGCTCTGGCAATCAAGTCAGCGTGGGGCGAGGAGGCAGAGGGATGGCTCTACCAAGCGTGGGGCGACAGTGAGGCCGTTGGGATTGCGTGAGGCGGGGACGGGGCGATCAGGGACGAGATGTGCGGCGTGTGCATGCTTGCCTCGTGATGCGTGGTGTGCGCAGCTCAAGTCGACCAACGTGGGCGAGCTCAAGAAGATCGTCATCCGCCACGACAACACGGGCATCGGGCCCGACTGGCACCTGGAGCAGGTGCGCACCATTTCTGCGCTTGCACCCCCTGTTCGCTGCCACAGATCGATGTGCTGGTAGCGGAGCAGAGGGATCGCGTGTGCGGGGGCGGCGCCAGAAGTGCTGGCGCTTGCCTGCCCCCACCCGCGCTCGGGGCAGGTCGAGGTGTTCAGCCAGGCGCTGGGCAAGACGTGGTTCTTCCCCTGCAACGCCTGGCTCAAGGCGGAGGGCGCCGACACCACGGGCCTGCGCAAGGAGCTCTTCCCCGGCGCGCCGGACAAGGCCGGTGCGGAGGGAGAGAGAACGACCGCCCTGCCAACCCCAGCCCGCACCCACTTTGGCAGGACATCAAGCCACACGGCAGGGAGCGCAGAGAGTGATGGCGGCGTCTGCACGCGGTTGCCTGCGCAGGCAACGTCAACTACCGCATCACGACGTACACGTCGGACCTGCGGGGCGCCGGCACCGACTCGGACGTGTACGTGGTGGTGTACGGGGACAAGGGCGACACGGGCGAGCGCAAGCTGGACGACAGCAAGAACAACTTTGAGCGAGGGCAGGTGAGGAGGAGAAGGAAGCGCCTGCGTGGACCTCAGGGGCCATTGCTGCCTGTGGTCCAGGCTCGTGCTCTGCGTTTGTGCCTGTGCTGCTGGCGTCCTCATGCTGTGCTGCGCCCCAACTGAGCCACTCCATCGAGAAGTGCCGTGGTTGGCCGCGCGCAGACGGACACGTTCTTCCTTCCGGCGCCCAACGTGGGCGCCATGCAGCGGCTCAAGATCCGGTCGACGGGCGGCGGGCTCGGCGCGGCGTGGCACCTCAACCGCGTCGAGGTGGCCAACAGCGCCACCGGCGAGACGCTCGTCTTCCCCTTTGGCAAGCAAGTACATCGACATCGAGCCCCGCTTTGGGGCCTCGCCATCGCACCTTCGCGCTTGCACCTCGCTTTTGCGTTTGTCCGGAACGTCGCTGCGCTCTTGTCGCTGCCGACTGCTTCTCGTTGGCCGCACAGGCTCGCGAGCGGCGCAGCGCTTCGCCGCGCTCTGCCCTGCAGGGAGGCAGCGCGTGAGGGAGGCTCGCTGCTGATGCTGCTTTCGTTCGCGCAGGTGGATCGACAAGGAGAACGGGCTCGAGCACATCCTGTGGCCGGACCGGGACGGCGACGGCATCCCCGACGTGGGCGCCATGGGCGACGTGGTCAAGTACCGCGTGAGCGTCTACACGTCCGACATCAGGTGCGGCATGCGGCGGCGGCGGCGCTGCACCGTTACTCTTGAGCCTGGCAGCGCGGCCCAGCCTCCAGGAGCGCGCTCGGGACGCGCGAGACGGAAAGCGGGTAGTGCGCCGGCAGCAGGCACGGCATGCACCTCCATGTGCACGCATGTGCGTTGCGCAGGGGCGCCGGCACCGACGCCAACGTGACGATTGAGCTGTACGGCGACAAGGGCTTTGTGGGCGCCACACGGCTGGACAACAACGCCAACAACTTTGAGCGCGGCCGGAAGGACGACTTTGAGGTGGTGGGCTCGGACGTGGGCGTCATGGACCGCATCGTCATCGGCCACGACAACTCGGGTGAGCGGACGGGCGGCAGGTGGGCGGGTGCGCGCTCTCACTCTGGCCGGCTCTGTGTAAGACGGCACTGCAGCCGTCGGGTGAGTGGAACGGGGCGGGTTGCGCGCGCACTCTGGCCGGCGCTCTCCGCGGCAGCATCACTGCCAGCGCCCGCTGCTCCCTACCAGGGGCAGGGAAGCGGAAAACGCTCCCGTGGCCGCCGACGCAGCCCGGCTGGCCCGCGCGCACTCGACGTGGAATGGGCATGCCCCCGCGTGCGTGCGACGCGGCCCACAGGGCTGGGCGCGGCGTGGCACCTGGCCCAGGTGGAGGTGTTCCACCCGGGCCTGAACAAGACCTTCACCTTCCCCTGCGACGAGTGGCTCGAGTACACCAAGGAGAAGGGGCTGGACAACTGCAAGCGCGTGCTCAAGACGGGCGCCGCCAGGGCAGCCGGTGCGCCACGGCCCTCATCCTGTGCAGCTGCTGTCGTGCCCCAGGCGGACTGGCAAACATCATGCTGTGGCAGGGCGTCATGTTGTGAAGCGAGACAACCAAAGTCAAGCCTCGACGTGATGTGGTTGCGCGCAGAGGGCAGGCTAGAGACGTGCCGCGTTGGCGAGAAAGCTCAAACACGTTTGTGCACTGTGGTGGCACATGCGCAGAGGGCGGGCTGGTGACGTACCGCGTGATGGTCAAGACGAGCGACGTGCGGGGCGCCGGCACCGACGCCGACGTCTTCATCACGCTGTACGGCGCCAAGGGCGACTCGGGCGAGCGGCAGATCGACTCGGGCGCCAACAACTTTGAGCGCAACATGCTCGACACCTTCGTGCTCAAGGTGCGAGGGTTAGCGCTGGGGTTGGAAAACAGGCTGGCCGACTCGGGTTGGGGGGCGCCTGAACCTTTTGTGGGATGCGGTGCGCCATGCTGTCACCTCTGGCCGTGCGCGTGCCTTGGCAGGGCCCGGACATCGGGCCGCTCGACCGCATCAAGATCCGCAGCGACGGCGGCGGGCTGGGCGCCGCGTGGCACCTGGCGCACGTGGACGTGCTGAGCTCGGCCACCGGGGAGAGCTACCATTTCCCCTTCAGCAACTGGTGCGCCTGCACGACCACGCGCACGCGCCGCACGCCCCGCTGGGCCCGTAAGCTGCGGCGCTGAGTCGCCGCCGCTCTGGCTGGCGTCGCTGCGGGGCGCAGGATCGACCAGAAGAACGGGCTGGAGCACATGATCTGGAAGGACGGCGTGCAGGGCGCCGGCGCGCCGCTGGTGGACTACCGCGTGACGGTCTACACGTCAGACATCAGGTGAGGAGGTGTAATGGCACAGCATTAGGGCTTGAGGGTTGTGGCGTGGCTGCGGCATGCACATCGCCGCGGTGCACATCGTCAGGAGCCTTGCACGTGCCTGCCTGTTTCCATGGAGCGCCTGGCCCCAGCCTGACTGCATCAGGCACACGGCTGTGCCTGGCGCGTGCTGAGGACCCCATTGGCCTGTGGACGAGCGTGCCGCAGGGGCGCGGGCACGGACGCCAACGTGTACATTGAGCTGTTTGGCGACAAGGGCGCCGTGGGCCAGTCGCGGCTTGAGACGCACGGCAACAACTTTGAGCGCGGCCAGGTGCGGTCAACCCTCAGGGCTTAGGGTTTGGAGCGATGCATGCTGTTCAGGCGCGATGCATGCTGTTCAGGCGCTGTGCATGCTGCAACCCCCCTGAGGTGAGGGCCGGCGTGAGGGTGAGGACGAGAAGTGAGGCGGTGCGTTGGTGATGGCACGGTGCAGGTGGACACGTTCGTGGTCAAGGGCACGGACATTGGCGACGTGACGCGCGTCATCATCGGGCACGACAACAGCGGGCCGGGGCCCGCTTGGCACTGCAAGCAGGTGCGCGGTGGGAAGCTCCCAGCTGCTGCTTGCGCAGGCAGCCCACACGACGTCACACAGGCGTGGGTCGTCGGCACTTGCGGCGCGCAGCACTTGTTGCGTGCTGAGGACTGAGGTTTGTGGCGTGTGCGCTTGGCGGTTTGCGTGCGGGCAGGTGGACGTGTTCAACCCGTCCACGCAGCGCACCTACAGCTTCCCCTGCGACGCCTGGCTGGAGGCCACCGACGCGCAGCTCACCGGCTGCCGCAAGGAGCTGCTGCTCGGTGCGCCCGCCATCAGGGCTTGACAGTAGGGTCTGCATGAGCATGCAGTCGGGCTGCTGGGTCGCGGGATCGCGCGCCCCTGAGGGCCCCAGCGCCCAGGGGTCGCGGCTCGGGCTTCCAAACCCTAGCCTGAGCCTTAATGCACATGCGGGCGCAGGCCAGGGCGGCGACTCGGCGCACACGTACAAGGTGGAGGTCAAGACGGGCGACGTGCGGGGCGCTGGCACCGACGCCGACGTGTCCATCTGCGTGTACGGCACCAAGGGCGACACGGGTGCGTGCCCGCCTGCCGCCGTTGCTTCCTCTTCTTCTCAGCCGGCCGCATGAGCCAAGGGCTGCGCGGCAGTAGCGCATGAGTGCATGAGTGCGTGCTGCGCGTGGCATGGCGTGCTGGGCCCGCAGGCACGCACAAGCTGGACGACAGCAAGAACAACTTTGAGCGAGACATGCTCGACACGTTCTTCATCAAGGCGCCCGACATTGGCAAGATCACCAGCGCCAGGGTGAGCGGTCCTGAGCTGTTCGCTCCTCGATCACGTCCAGCGCCTCGCCACGCCATGGAGCCCCTTGCGCCTACAGTAGCAGGCTCCCGGCTTGCCACGCGAGCTCGCTGTGCGCCGGCCAAACGCTGCGTGACGCCTGCAGCTCGTGTGCGACGGCAGCGGGCTGGGCGCCGAGTGGTTCGTCGACTGGGTGGCCGTCACGAACGCCGCCACGGGCGAGTACGCCAAGTTCGTGACCAAGAGCTGGTTCGACAAGAAGAACGGGTGGTCCAAGCTGCTCCTGCCCGAGGGCGGCAGCGCCGCCGACGTGGTGGGTTGGAGGTCCCGCCTCGGCGGCTGCGCGATCGAGCGATCGCAGCTCCGCGCCCTGCCGAACTGAGAGCCCCGCACCTGCCGAACCAAGCGCTGTCCACGCGCGGCTGCGTCGCGCAGGGCTTGATGGCCGACTACCAGGTCACGGTCATCACCAGCGACCTGCGAGGCGCCGGCACCGACAGCGAGGTGCGCGAGTCGTGCGCCCTCCACAGCCGCACCGCACGGCCTGTGTCGTTGAGCACAATGCGTGCCTCTGCGCCAGCGAGCAAGTTCTTTCCCCTGCCTTCGCCTGCCCATGCCCACTCCCTGCAGGTCTTCCTGGCGCTCAAGGGCGACAAGGGCGTCATGGGCGAGACGCAGCTGTCGGGCAACCGCGGCAGCTTTGAGCGCAACTCGGTCGACGTGTTCCAGCTGCAGGGCACCGACGTGGGCGCCGTCCAGGAGGCCACCGTGCGGCTGGCAGGCTACGGCGTCACCGCCGCGTGGCACCTGGCCGAGATCGAGGTCATCAACAAGAACACGGGGGCAAAGGTGCGGCAGGTCCACATTGGATGCGGGCACCAGGGCAGGCCAACGAGCAAGGCGTTGGTCGCAGCATGCATTGACGGAAGAGCGAGAACAGGCGCCGCGCTGGTGATGGTGATGACCCTGCGCAGGCGCGGTTCGTGTACAACGACTGGCTGCGCAAGGGCGCCGACAACCCCGGCGGCTCCGTCACGCTGTACGAGGCCAGCAGCGACCAGGCCAAGGCCACCCGCACCAAGGCAAGCGCGTGCTCCAGCGTCCCAGGGTTGGCCTTGGCCCCAGGGTTGCGACTCGCGCGCACGCGGCCCTCGCCCCGCTCACAGCGCCTCCACGTGGTGCGGTGCGTGCTGCGTGGGCCCTGCCCTCGCCTTGCCTTCCTGCAGGACGAGTGGAAGATCGTGGTGCAGACGGGCAACATGTTTGGCGCCGGCACGGACGCGCCGGTGTACGTCCAGATCCACGGGCCCAAGGGCATGCTGGGCGGGTCGGAGATCTACCTCGACAACTCAAACAACAACTTTGAGAGGGGCCAGGTGCGCTGTGGGCCGGCGCGCCGCTGCTTGTGTGTTGTTGCCGGCGCGCCGTCAGCGCTGCTCGGTGGGCAAGCGCACCGCGCAAAGACGCGTGGTCGTGGGTGTGCGCGCGCCATGGCCCCTGTGAGCAGATCGACACGTTCATCCGCTCCATCCCGCTGGACAAGGACTGTGGCGCGCCCATCAGCAAGGTGCTGGCTTGGCTGCGCTGCCCGACGACGGGGGAAAGGGAGGGAGGGATCCTCTGCTGCTGCGTCCTGAGCGTGCGCCCGGCTGTACCATCCGACCGCTTCGGGGTGACGGTGCTGCGAGCGGCGGATCACACCGCACCCCTGCCCGTTGCGTGCTTGCGTGCGTGCAGCTGGTTGTGGAGCGCGGCTCCAACGCCACGTGCGGTCAGGACTGGAACATGGACTTCATCGAGGTGACCGACATGTCGCGCGGGCACACGTACAAGTGGTCGTGCAACGAGTGGTTCGACAGCAAGCAGGGCGCGCGCAAGGAGTGGACGGTCGAGCGCGCCGTCGCCGGCGAGAAGCAGCCGCTCACGCTGGTCGAGGCGCCCGGAGGTGCGCCCCGACCCCGGACAACCTTGCGGCCCGATGCCGAACCGCTGCACGCTCGCGCGCTGCACGCTGGCCGCGAGCCTAGAACGGGAAGCTCAGAGGTTGCTGTGCAGTCTGCGGGCGCAAGCAAGCGCGTGCTGAATGCGTGCCCGCCCGTGGCTGCGCGAGCTCAGGTGCGGCGGCGCCGGCGCCCGGGCACCCCAACGTGGCAGGCGACCAGTACCGGCTGGTGTTCCGGACGTCGGACAAGATGGGCGCCGGCACCGACGCCACGGTGCGGCTGGAGCTGACGGACGCCGCCGGCAAGAAGTGGCGGCCCAGCTTTGCGCAGGTGAGCGTAGGGCGCCGCAAGCCGCCTCCCCGCCTCCCCTGGCTTGGTAACAGAAGTCTTGCGTGCCGCCATGCCCATGGGTGCGACACGCCACACCTGGTCGTGAGGGTCCAAGGGCTGTGCTGTGCGGCGTGCTCTGCACACCGCGCGTGTGGATCAATGGCGCAGAACAAGGCCATGTTTGAGCGGGGCGCGACGGACGAGTTCCTGGTGTCGTCGCTCGAGCAGCTGGAGGAACTCACGCAGGTGCGCCGTGCTGAGCGCGCTGTGCACGCTGCGCCTGCTTGGGCGCGCCTCGGTGGCGCGGGGAGGCCGCACGCCGCCCTGGCGCTGTCCTTGCGCACGCTGCACGCTGCTGCACCTGGGTCATCTTTGTTTGGAGGGGGACACTGCGAGGGCGCCCTTGCACGCTTGGTGTGGGGTGCGGCACCACCTGGCGTTGCGTGCAGGCGCGCATCTGGCTGGAGAACACGGGCATGCTGGACTCGTGGCACCTGGACAGCCTGGTGGTGACGCAGCTGCCCTCGCAGCGCCAGTGGACCTTCAAGCTCGGCAACTGGGTGCCCAAGGAGGGCGTCACCATCCCCGCCGTGGTGCGCGCGCCACGCACACACGGAGGCGCGCTGCGCGCGAACTCCTCGCTCACAGCGCTCCCAGGACGCTTGCTCCAGGCGAAAAAGAGGAGGGCGCGGCCTTGCGCTGATGCAAGGCAGCGTGCGCTGCCACCGTTGCTGGGCAGGTGACCAACGACGTGCCGCTGCGTGGCCCGCCGCCCGGCGACGCGGCGCGCCCAGACACCAAGGCCGGGCAGGACCAGGCGCCGCGGCCCAGGTGCGACGGCTTCCTTGCCTGCCCATGCATGGAGTGGCGCACACCAGCGCATGCACGTGGTGAGCGCAGCCCGCTGCTCTTCGGCGCGGCGCGCTTTGCCCCGTGGTGCCGCAGGCCCGTGGTGGCTGCGCCCATCGACTACGACGTGGTGGTGTACACCGGCGACAAGTTTGGGGCCGGCACCGACGCCACCATCTCGTGCCTGGTGACGGGCAGCTTTGGCCAGGCCGCGCACACGTTTGACCAGGTGTGGGGGCGCGTTGGAGTTGGGGCCGGGCGAACGGGTTTGTTGCGCGGGGCTTGCCGCCCGCAAATGCCGTGGTGGTGGTGGTGGTGGTGGTGGTGGTTCCGCGCGCGCAGGGCAAGCAGCTGTTCGAGCGCAACAGCACCGACCGCTTCACCATCCGCATCCCCGACTGCGGCGACCTCGACACCATCAAGGTGCGGTGTCCCCCCGCGCTCAGCGCTGATTGCGGTGCGACGGCCCCGAGTTCGCCGCGCCGCGCTGACCCGACTGCTGCCCGCGTGCGCTGTCTCGCGCCGTGCAGCTCTGGCACGACGGCTCGGGCCTCTGCGCCAACTGGTTCGTGTCCAAGGTGACGGTGGAGGCGGTGCCCTACAGCTCCAAGTACGAGGCCACGTTCAACGCCTGGGTCAAGGGCGGCGAGGACCGGCAACAGACGCGGCCCTTCCGCCTCATCGGGGGTGCGCGCCAAACCGGTTGTTGCGTTGCAGCGACCGCGCTGCGTACAGTCGTGGCCAGGCAGACGCATCGCGTTGCTGCGTCTCCCGTCGTCGTCGCAGGCGTGCCGCCCAGCCAGACGCCCGCCGGCCAGCAAGCGGCCGCCGCGCTCGCCGCCGCAGCCCTTGCCGCAGCGGCATCCCCATCACCGCCCCCGCAGCTCCTGCCGCCGCAGCAAGCGGCTGCGCGCGACATCGGCGGGCCGGACGCCACGCCGTATCTGAGTGACCAGCAGCAGCGGCAGGGCGCGCCGCAGCAGCGGCCCCAGCCCGGCGACCCAGGGTGAGCTTTTCCGGAACTTGCTGCAACTTGTGGTGTAAGGCACCAAAGCCTGCCTGTGAGCAAGGGGCGGCCACGCGATCGAACGCATCGTGCTGTCATGTGCGCTTGGGGGCCCCCGGCAGGTACGACGCGCGCGTGCTGGAGCCCGACCAGTTTGGGCAGCTGCCGGCCATGCAGCATGGCGACCCGGCGCGGCGCATCAGCAAGGACGCGCTGGCGCAGCGCGAGCCCACCTGCGAGTGGCAGATGCACCAAATCCCCTACCCCCAGGTGTGAGGCCTGACCTGAGCGCATCCAGCCAACCCTGCGGCGTCCTTGTTGCGAATGAACGCTCAGCCAGCGTGCTCGCGCCGCTGCGTGGTGGTTGACACTCTGCTGCAGGACCCGCGGTACGTGGTGACGTACTACAACAACGGCGTGACGGGCGAGAGCACGTACGACAAGCCGGCGGCGTACGCCGACTGGGAGAAGCGGCACGCGGAGTGGGCCGCCTCCGTGATCAAGTAGCGGTCGCTGCTCAGCCTCAGAGAGAGACGAGAGACGAGAGCGTCTGCTGTGGAGCTTGGGATTTCGTTTGCTGTGCCGCGCGCCTGCCACCGCACCACGGTGGAGGCGGGCCGTTGCACCAAGATAAAGGGACGCGCAGGAGATGAACAAGACGCGGCATGGGAAACATCACCGAGAGCTGCGGGCAAAGCGCGCGCGCTAAATCAGCCCCAGGTAGAGCGCGTAGTCGTGTGCGTAGCCGTACTCGTCGTACTCCTCCTCGTCGTCATCGTAGTAGTCGTCGTCGTAGTCCTCGTTCTCCTCCTCCTCAGTCAAGTTGTCCTCATACCAGGCCTGCGGCAACCCACGCAGACGCCAGCGTACTGCACGTCAGGTGGGTTTCTCCCGGACCGTCCACCCCTGCGCCGAGAGCAGACACGCACACCCCCATCGCGCGCGTGCGGCCAGGCTCACACTGACCCTGAGCTCTTCGTCCAGGGCCGAGAGCTGCGCCGGGTGCCGCCGCTGCTGCAGCAGCAGCTCGCACGTGCCGCGGTGGCGCGCCGTCGCCGCCGCCACCAGCGCCCTGCGCGGGCACCACCAGCCCGCCCCACACCCACACAGCAACCACACCAAGCTCAGCCACGGCGTTGCGACGTGCGCCCTCCAAGCTGCCATGCACCGCCACCCCACCCACAAGCCAGCTGCGCTCCAAGGGACACAGAGCGAGAGCGCGCCGAGGGCGCCGCTACCGCCGCGTCCCCGCGCACACGCCACGCACCTGCTGTTGGCGTCGCTGGCGCGGGCGGGCCCGCGAGCCGACAGCAGCACCCGCGCCACCTCCTCGTGGCCGCGCTGCGCCGCGTAGAAGAGCGCCGCGCTCAGGCCAGCGCCGGCGCGCGCCGCCTGCTGCGGCGGCTGCTGCAGCAGCAGGCGCACCGCCGCCGCGCCGCCGCCCTTTGCCGCCGCCACGAGCGCCGCGTTGCCGCGCTGATTGGCCACGGCGCCGTACTCGTCGAACAGCAGCTGCGGGACACGCAGCGACGCAGGTTCCAGGCAGCCCAGCACAGCCACTGTGGCTGTCGTCGCAGGGCGCGCATAGCACAGCGCCGCGACCGCGCCCCCCAATCACCAGCACGGGCTCTGCTCGCGTGTTCCACAGGTGGCGCTTTGCAGAAGCGGGCTCGCTGCTCCTCCGCGCTGGGCGCACACACCCACGCCCGGTAGGTGGGCTCCAGCCCCGCCGACGCATCCAAACAGATGCAGAATCCAACACACACCTGCATGATGGCGACGCGGTTGGCGCCGGCCGCCGCCAGCAGCGCGGCGTGCACAGCGTCCTCCTTGGCCTTGGCAGCTTCCTTGCCCGCCTGCGCCGGGTCCTGCTCAGGCGCGGTCGAGGAGGGTGGCGCCGGCCAGTGCGCCAGCAGCAGCTGCACCGTCGCCAGGTGGCCCTTCTCCGCCGCCGCCTGCGCACGCGAGGGGCGCCGCGGGGGTGGGGAGCGCGCGCACACGCCCCTCCGCCCGCACGTACGCCTACCTGCGTGCTGCGAGACATCTGACGGCGCATGGTAGCTGGGCTCCAGCCCCGCCGAGGCGTCCAAACAGAAGCAAATCGCACACACACACACACCTGCAAGGCCTTGCTGCCCTGCGCGTCGACGCGCGCCGGGCGCCTGGGCCAGGTCAGCAGCAGCTCGCACATGTCGACCGACCCCGCCGCCGCCGCCAGCACCAGCGCCTGGCTCCGCCCCGCGTCGGCGCGCGCCGCGCCCTCGCGCTCCTCCAGCAGCAGACGCACCAGCTCCTCTCGCCTGCAGTGCGGGAAGGGCGCACAGCAGGCGCAGCGCCGCAACGCTGCGTTTGCGTGTTGCGCTCGGCTCCCTGCGCGGCGCACGGCTTCCTGCCGCTTCCTGCGTGACCAGCGCGGAGCACACTGGGCGCCACACCCTCACTGCCTTCTGGTGAAGAAGGACAGGCGAGCAGAAGCGCGGGGCCCAGCACGGCCAGTCCGCGTGGTCCCATGCTGTCTGCCCTCGGCAGAGCGAGCGAGGCGAGCGGGCGCTGGTGCGTGCGCGCGGGCCCGGCGCACCCGTACGACACGGCGACGTGCAGCGCCCGCCCGTCCTTGGCGTCCGCGCGCGCTGGGTGCTCCGCCTGCGAGCGCAAGGCCCCTCCATTCGGCAGCTTCAGCAGGTGGCTCGGTCCCACCCGCCCCCCGAGGGCACAAGGCTCGCCACGCCCGCGGGGCGCGCGTCATCTGCACGTGTCGCACATGTCTGCACTGGATTCACGGCTGCTCAACACGCCCTGTGGCGCGCAGGGAGGGCGTGTGCGCCGGCGGGCGCGCCGGCGCCCACGCACCTGGTCCAGCAGCAGGCGGGCCACGTCCGCGTGGCCACACTCCACCGCGGCGTGCAGCGCCAACGAGTCGTCCTCGTCCGCCCGCGCGCCGTGCGACAGCAGCAGCCGCACCTGCCGCGCCGCAGCCGCACGAAGCACGCCAGCAACAACACCAGGAACGCTCTGGCGCGCCGGGGCGTCCGCCCGCACTTTGCAAGGGCGAGCGGGCAAGAAGCGTAAGGCGCCCGGCGCCGGGGCGGCCGCCGGAGCGGCGCAGGGGCGATCGACGCCTGCGTCGCCCCCCGCAGCGCGTGCCCAAGGGCAGGGGCGGCGGCGGCGCCGGCCGCCCCGCCAAACACCCCATCTGCTCGCCAGAGGTGACTGTCCACAATGCAGAGCTCAACGACTGCAGCATCGCGCAAGCGGCGCAGCGCACCATGGGCAGCGCGCCGGCGCGCGCGGCGTCCTTGAGCAGCTGGCCCTTCGCGGCGTTGGGGTCGGCCGGGTGGGTGGGGTGCTCGAGCAGCAGGCGGGCCAGGGGCACGTTGCTGAGCCGCACCATGCGCAGCGCCAGCGAGTCGTCGTCGTCGGCGCGCGCGCCGTGCGCCAGCAGCAGCTTGGCCTGCGGGTGGGTGTGGAACAGGCAGCAGCAGCGGCAGGGCGTTTGGATCAGCGGCAGCGGGCCGAGGCGGCAGATGACGGAATCGCGCGCCAGCAGCAGGTTGGACTGCAGTTGGTGTGGGAGGGCAGGAGCGGCAGCGTCACGGCGACCAGTGAGCCAAAACAGCGGCGGCGGGGGCAGCGTGGTCTGCGCGGCGGTTTCTGCTGCAGGAGCAGCGGGCCATGGGACCGACAGCAGCAGCGGCAGGGCGTTTGGATCAGCAGCAGCGGGCGGCGGGTGACGCGTCGCGCCGCATCACAGGCGACGGGAGACGGCGGCGGCGCGCGGGGGGCGGTACGCCGGCGCACCATCCTGGCGCTGCCTTGCTTGACGGCGGCGACCAGCGCGCGGCTCTTGCCCGCCTGGGCGCGCGCCGGGTGCGGCCGCCAGGTGAGCAGCAGCTCGCACACGTCCTCGTGCCCGTGCTGCACCGCCTGCACCAGCGCCCGCGAGCCGTCGTGGTCGGCGCGCGCCGCGTGCCCGCCCGCCGCGCCCAGCAGCAGCCGGCACACGTCCACGTGGCCGCCGTGGATGGCGTGCGTGAGCGCCGAGTTGTCGTTCGCGTCCGCCTGCGCCCGGCAACGCGAGCAAGCGGCGAGTTCGGCGCCGCGCCACAACACCCCGCCACTGCCCGCCAGAGCGGCTGCTGCCCAGATGCCAAGCTCGGCGGCGCACAAGGTGAGCCGCGCCGGCGTTCGCGGAGGCGGAACGAGCGCAAGGCTGGGGGCGGCGAGCGCGCCGGCGCCGTGGAGCAAAGGCGCCGTCTAGCGCAGCGCGGGCGCGGCGGCGCTTGTTGTACAGGCGAGGATGAGCCAACCGAGCATCCCAGGCGCCTGGTATGCATGCTCGGTCGGCTCATCATCGCCTCACGCACCTTGGCGCCGTGGTCCAGCAGCAGCTGCACCACCTCGACGTGCCCCTCCGCCGCAGGCCGGTCCAGGCAGCGCCACAATGGGTCGCCGTCCACCTTGGCGCCGCGCTCGAGCAGCAGCCTCACCAGCTCCACCTGCCCGCTCTCAATGGCGCCCCTCAGCGCCGTGCAGAGCGGGTCGTCCGGCCGGGCGCCGTGCTCCAGCAGCAGCTTGGCCTGTGCGTGGCGTGGGAGGGCAGGAGCAGCAGCAGCGGGGAAGTGGAGTCAGCGGCGCCAGCAGCAGCTTGGCCTGCGGGTGGGTGGTGTGGGAGGGCAGGAGCAGCAGCAGCAGCGTCAAGGCCATGCGCAGCGCGAGCGCGTTGGCGGCGGCGGCGCGCGCGCCGTGCGCCAGCAGCAGCTTTGCCTGCGGGCGCCGCGCAGGTCATTCGCAATCAAGCCCAGGCCCTGGATGCCCGACGCCGGACAGAGCCTGCAGCATGGTTCTGTCCGCGATGCTGTGCTGCGCCAATGGTAGAGAGGGTTAGGGTTGGGTTAGGGTTAGTGTTTACGCACCACGGCGAGGTGGCCGTTCGCCGCGGCGCTGGACAGCGCGCGGCTGTGCAGGGCGTCGGCGCGCGCCGGGCGCTGCGGGGCCGTCAGCAGCAGCCGGCACAGCGCCAGCTTCCCCGCCTGCGCGCGCACGCGCGGACGTGGCGATGCCGCCACCGGTCACGCGTCTGGGGCCAGTGCATCGGCCCGCGGCCGTGGCGTAGACGCAACGCGACGCGGTGGTGCGTTCGTGTGCGCGCGCGCAAGAGAGAGAGAGGGAGAGAGAGAGAGGGAGAGAAGGAGGACGACACTCTCGCTCCTGCGCGCAGCCGCGTGCGAGCCCCTGTTGCGCCCGCGTACCTGGGCGGCGACGTGCAGGGTGTCGCTGCTGTTGTCGTCGGCGCGGGCCGGGTTGGTGGGCTGGCAGAGCAGGAGCTCCACCAGGGCCTGGTGGTTGGTCCGCACGGCGTCCTGCGTGCGGCCAAGTGGGGGGCAAAGTGGGGGGCAAAGGAACAGGCAGCTTGCGTTGCGTTGCGTTGCGGGCGCCGCCAAGGCGTCGTGCGCGCCACCGCCTGACGACCGCTGCGGGCGACGGGCCAGTGCCGTGCAGGTTGGCGCCACCAGCGCCGCGCGTCGCGCCCGCGCCCTCGCAGGCGCGACGTGCGCAAGTGCGGCGCCGCTCGCGCCGGCGGCGGCGGCGGCGGCGGCTCACCGAGAGGATTGCGACGTCGCAGGCGCGCGCCGCGTGCTGCGGCTGCTCCAGCAGCAGCTGGCACACCCGGAGCGACCCGGCCCGTACGGCCGCGCTGAGCGCCTGGCTCTGGCTGTCCGAGGCCCTGGCCGCGTTGGTCTTTTGCTCCAGCAGCAACCTGCAAAGCGTTGGTGGGTCCACCAACGCCTACTCGACCGCAAGGACCGCAGCGCAACTGGCCGTGCCGCGTGCCCCCGGGCTGAGGCGTTGTCGAATTAAGGCTTGCGCAGGCGTTGGAAAGCCCACAGGAGCAGGCAGTTGCAGGCAGAAACAGCGCAGAGCCCCTGCCTACCGGCACCGCGGTCGCGTGCCACCCGCCCCGAGAGCGGCAGCGCCCTCTCACGTGACCATGTCGCAGTGCCCGCGCTGCCGCCAAGCAAGCCCCAACGCGCCCTTCTGACAACCCCAGGCCGCAGCGCGCTCACTTGGCCATGGCGTAGTGCCCGCGCTGTGCCGCCACGAAGAGTGCCGCAGAGCTGTTGGCGTCGGCCCGCGCGGCGCGCCGCCCGCCCGGCCCGCCCTCCAACAGCAGCCTGCGTCGCCGCCAGGACACACGCGGCGCGGCAACACAGGAGCGCGCACCTTTGCTGCACCGTCCTGCGCGCGCAAGCGCCGCGCCTCTCGCTCGGGGGCGCGCCCCTCATCTCGCGCCGCGGCGTGCGCCTGGGCCGCCACTGACGGAGACAGCGGCGCCCCAGGTTCCCACGTCTTGCTCGCACGCTTGCACCCACGCTTGCACCCATGCGTCCAGGGCAGCAGAAGGCGAGGGCTGGGCGCGTGCGTGCGGCGGCGCGCGCTCACCTGGCGACGGGCACGTCGCAGTTGCGCGCGGCGGTGCTGAGCAGCTCGTGGCCGCGCATGTCGGCGTTGGCGGGGTGGCGCTGCACGCGCAACAGCAGGCGGACCATGTCGGCGTCGCCGCGGTCCACCGCCGCCGTGAGGAACCGCCCGTCCTGCGGGCAGTTCGTGCGTGTGCACAGAGTGGGTCTTGCTTCTCGCGCGGTCCGCCGCCGTCGTGAGCGGCTGGCCGCCCGTCCTGCAGCCAGTGCGGACATTGCGCGCATGCACAAGCACGTCCCACGCTGCAGCGCAGCCACCAAGAACCAAGGGCCCTGCAGGCTCTCGCGCGAAAGCGTGCTGGGGTGCCGGTCCATGGTTGCATTGGGTAGGGGCCTGACCCTCGGGTGCGTCTGTGCCCCTTGCGCTGGGGCTCACGCCCACGCTTGCCAGGTGCCGTGGTGCCGCCCAATGACACGTCCAGTGCCATCATGACGCAGGGCGGGTGCGTCAAAAGTCGTGCTGTCGTGCAGCTGTCCCCAGGGAGAACACCGCGCCGCCCGCTGAGAAAGCGCGGCGCGGCTTGAAACAGTGCCCTGGGGTGTGCGGGTCGCTGTGGGGCACGCATCTGGCCACGTGGGTGTG
>VFQP010002905.1_pt1 | contig 18310 bp, 29 predicted proteins | sample 3512351 | NCBI WGS metagenome assembly VFQP01 (sample SAMN10412372, study PRJNA504923) | tailings metagenome | isolation source: Relicate 1 Philex TSF1 revegetated site | place: Philippines: Tuba, Benguet | collected 2017-08-29
ACACACACACACACACACACACACACACACACACACACACACACACACACACACAAAAGAAAACACACCTTGAGCAGTTGGTAACGGTTGACCATGTCCTTAAGCACCTTGTTCAGCGCATGCCCCATGTGCACATCACCATTGGCATAGGGGGGCCCATCATGCAACGTAAAGGGCTCCTGTATTAGAGAGAATACAGGAATAAAGAGAACGAATACAGAAATACAAGGGGAACAGTGAGAAAGAGCAACAGTGAGAAAATACAAGAGCAACCCGCATCACCAACCTACACCACCAACACACACCACCAACACACCACCAACCCACACCACTCGCACACATACCGCTCCATCACGTGGTGTTGAAAGCTGTTCATATATTTTATGCTCCTGCCACCACTGCTGCAGCTGGGGTTCACGTCTGAGTGAGTTGGCACGCATGTCAAAGGGAGTGGTGGGTAGGCACACCGTGCTACGATAGGGACCTGAGGGTGAGTGGGGGTGTAGGGTTGTTTGTGTGTGGGTGTGTTTTTGTGTGGGGTTGTGTTCATATGTTTGTGGTGTGGGCATGTGTGTGGGCATGCATGCATGTGCATCAGTGTTGTAAATACATATCAGTACAAAAATGCACTGATGTTGTCCATGGTATGCGTATATGATGTAGAACAGCAGCACGTACTTGTGTCTTCATTCTTGCGTGCCTGCAGCTTGACCATGCGACGCAGGCGGCGTGCTGATAGTGTGGGTGTGCATTGCAAGCCCGTGCATGCTGGTGCAATGGGGCGTACCAGGCTTGTGTGCTGTGTGAATGTGTACAATGAATGGACAGGGAACGGCATGGAGCAAAAGTTCCTCACCACACTACAGTACCAGCAGCCTTGATGAAAAGGAATACAATGAATGTACAGCACGGGCGGAATGCATCACAGGTGTTGTGCAAACTGCAGGCTGTTGCAATCGCATGCTTTTGTGGCGTGTATCTGCAGCGACGGCCCTCAACCAGGCAACAATTGTTCTTCTGCAACTGGAATGCAATGTCAGACTATATCATCAGCAATCACAATGCGTGATATGCTTGTAATACAGGGGCAGGGAGGAAATAGGAGATGTTTGACCAGTGACTGGTGACTGCTGCTTATGCAGCTGGGTGATGACCTGCTCCACTATATGATATGCTGAGATAACCTGTGCTGTATCAAGACACGGTCAACAATTTGGTCCAAACACAGGTGGAATTCAACACTGAAACTTTTGGTGGCCGTCAATTGCATAGTCACACGTACAAGTGTACAGCTACTTCCACGATACCACACAGTACGATATACACTACATATACACTACACAACCACCGCCTCCCAACCGTCTAGAGGAGGAGACTTAATGATGCTGCTCCAGTGCTGTTAATGTTTCGCAGCAAGCGCAAAAAGAGATCCACTATGCAAACCATCAGTGAACGGGTGGTGCCACCGGTGGAAGAGAGGGACGTGAGGGCATGTTTGCAGGTGCGGACAGCGTTCACCAGATTTTGGCTCCTGGTGGTGGTGTGTGTGCATCGAAGCGATCACGCAGGATGGGGTGTGGCGCATGGGTGCATGGTTACTCGATTCACCAGCCACCAAGGCTCGACAGAGCCTGCTGTGTGCCTTTATGGCTGCATGTCAACAACGTGTCTCCCACACAGGATATGTTTAGCAAGCAACAGCAGACGGTGTGGTACGAGATCACCGAGACCACAACCAATGGATACCAGCAAGAAAAACGGTATGTGGGGCGTTGGAGATCCAATCCAGTCGATTGACGACTCGTGCACCTCGTTTGTGTGCTCCACAGGGCTTTGATTGCCTCCACCGACGACAGTGCGAGCTCGCTTGCATCCAAACTCCTGAGCTATAGGGAGTTTGCCACCGGGTACGCAACCATCATCAGTGTGTGGCCTATCGGTGGGGCATTTGTTCACAGCCGACGCCCACCTCACACAGGCATGCTTTGCAAGATCCACATGCGGCACAACAGCTGTCCGACCAGCTTGACACCCTCGTGGCTGCTGTCTCCGCCCAACTCATGGATGCAGAACGTGTGCTCTTTACCAAGCTCGAATCCACCTTGACTGACTACTTTCTACACCTCCAGCAGCTCTGTCGAAGCTATGCACAACAGCAAGCAGTGTTGGATGCTGGGCGAGCCATGGAAGCAGACTTGGAGCAGTTTCACAGCATCACTCGACGCGTGATTGTCCAGGAAAAGGTACACTGCTTGGTGGGGAAAATGCTGCGTGCATGTATGAACAAAACACACACAGGGCCTCCTCACACCCACACCTTGACACACAGGATTACCTAAGTCGTTTGCAAGCACGTAGGGCAGAGGAGCTTGGTATGTGGCTCAAGGAAACTCGTGAAACAGTCGAATCCGCCATCATGGTATGTGTGTTGAGAGTGTGTGTGTCGAGAATGTGTGTGTATGTGTGTTGACCCTTATGTGCATCAGCACCTTGTTGCAACATCACTACTACCCTTCCCCCTCTCCCGCCCCCCTACCCTCCACACTCCACCCCACCGCTCCACCCCACCACCACCCCACCACCCCACCACAGGCTGCCGGCACGCTCGAGGACAGCGCCAGTGCCCTGCATGAGCCCCAGGACCGCCTCGAAGCATGTTCCCTCCCAGAACTCGTGCCCGGGGCAGAAGATGGTTCTCTCGTGGACGGCTCCATAGCCGACATCGTCGAGCCGAGTGTGGTAGAAAGTTCCGGTGTGGGAAGCCGCGTATCGGGGACCGCAGGTGCCGGTGGGGCAAGGGATGCCGGCCGGGGTAGGGGAGGAGGTGTGTATAGGCATCACAAGGGTCTGCACCATGCATCTCCTGTGCCAGAGGGGATGTTGGAGGGCAGTGCGGAGGACTCTGGGCTGCTGTCCGCGGAGCATGAGGAGGAGGGGGAGGATGATTTGGTTGATGGGACGATTAGTGATATATTGAGTTCATACATGTCGGAGCTGACACTGAGTAGCAATGCAAGTTCAGGTATGGTGATGGTGTGGGGGTTGATGGGTTTTATTGTTTTAATCTTTTATTGTTTTATTCTTATTCTGGCACACATGATATGAATTTGTGTTGTTTTTGTGTGTGTTGCTTTTGTGTGTGTTGTTTTTGTGTATATCGTGTTGTTTTTCAGTACTGGCATTCAATGTGTCATGTGCCCCCCACACCTACACATCCACACCATACAACAGGTCCGTATGCACGCAGTGCGATGTCAATTGATCATGTGCCAGGCAAAAGCAGTGGTCGTTCTGCCAGTGATGCACATGTGATGGACCAGAGCCCCAAGCAGTCTTGAGAAACCAATGAAACAATGTGGCATGTATACCACATACACCATGGTCAATGGTCAATGATGATGTGGCATGTATTCTCTATGCCATGTTTCAACGACACATGATATCATGTTTCTACATGTGGTATCATGTTTCATCAACATATAGTGTCATTGTATCTATCATTTGTATATAGAACTGGAGAGGCCAACAGCGACGGGCAGCAATTTGGGCAAAGATGTGTTTTGCCTCAGAGATGTGTTTTGCCCTCAGGCAGAGATGTGTTTTGCCTGAGACAAGGAAGAACAAGAAGGAACAAGGGGGAGCGCCAGAAGAAGCCACACATGCCAAGACCATGCGCCTCCATGAGAAGAAGCCAACAGAACAAGCCTTCAGACCATGCGCCGCCACATGTTGTGTGCAGATGGCAGCTGTTGGGCACGCATCAGCAAAAAGAAAAAAGAGGGAAAAAAGGTGGTCGTGCATTGTATTGCACGTTGCCGCTGATGAGGTTCCGCACCATGTCATATATAGAAAGAAAAGGATACTGTATCGAGACTGCATATTTGTGTGAAAGCCCCTCGATTGCATGAGGGATGACTGCTGATTAAATTTTTCTGTTGGGATTCATCATGGGATGTCGTGTGATGATTTCGATAATCATGCGCACGGGTGGTAGGATTTTTCGTTTTCCATTTCCTGTTCTCTCTGTTGCCCTGGCTAATAACGCACGCCGAACGTGTGTGCATGTTGTCCCATTACTGCTGCATGCACACATTGTATGCACATTGTACGCACCACATGCTGCTGTACTCAGCGATGCATGCCACCATGCTGTTCATGTTGTGACAACCCTTGGTGAACAGCACTCAAGTTTCTGTGTGTTTCTGTGTCGCTTTTTGTGTGTCTCTTTTGTGGTGCTTTGGTGTTTCTGAGCTACTATTTCCCAATGCGCTGTGTGTTCCTTTTTTCTCAAGTGCCCAAGTGCCAAGGGGACCCAAAAAGGGCCCCTCCATGTATGTCATGTCTCCATACCTTTTGCACGATTTTCGGCGCGTTTTTGTTTACCCTTTCTTTGCCCCCGCACGTCTCACAGTGTACACGCAAACATCATGTACACATGCATGTTTCGTGATACACACCATATGCTCTTGTATGCCTGTAATCCCTCATTTTTATCTGACTGAGATTGTCCCTCATTCCTATCTTTGCTTCTGCTGCCCCTCTATCTTTCTGCTGCTGCTGCTGCCAAAAATGCGCCATCTGCCAAAAATGCATCGTCATCGTCTTCATCTGATGCGCTATCCTCCTCCTCCTCTATTTCTCCCTCTTCTATTGCATCTTCCTTTTTCTCCTCCTCATCCTCCTTCACAGTGACATTGTCATGGGGGGACGAAGACCCCAAAAAGGGGGGGGAGGCGACTCCATCCTCCCCCACCGTGGAAGACATCCCCCCACCAGCACTCTTTGGTTCCCCACCCTCAATATTTGGCTCCCCACCATCACTCTTTGGCTCATTCCTTGTTGCACCCAGTGCAAGTAGTGCATCCACTAGGCGCTGGTACTCCTCCAGTGTGTTGTAATACTGTGCGCTGAGACGCACCCACAGCCTCCTCTGCCAATACACCTGTGTGCATGTGTATGGCATATGGTGTGTGTGTGTGACACAAAGAGAGGGGCAAGCAAGCAAGCAAGCAGGCAAGCAACGTGCTGCACGAACAACAACATCTCCTCAAAAACAAAAACCAACCACGGGCAGCTCCACGCCATAGCTCGCCCTCAATCGCTGGTGTACCATCACTGCCGTCTCTGGTGACGGTGCATGCCCTGCCAGTGGTGGCAAATCAAGCGTCACCATGCAGGACGTAGAGGGGGCCAACCCAAACACCTGGCGGGTCCCAAAGACAGATTCTACCAACGCAACAGCCTGCTTGAGGAGGGTATGGTTGTGTTGTCGCACAGTATCAGGGCCCAAGGTGGTGAAGATGCGAAGGGCGGAAGAGACTACACACCAGGCCGTGTCATCTCGGGTGCCTTGCCACAAGAATGATCCTTGAAAACCCTGTGGTGCGTTTTTTTTTTTCCATAACGGTCATGTTCATGATGTACCATGGTGTACTTTGTGACCACCCGCTTTCTTTTCAATACAACCAGCCCACACACGCAATACAACCAGCCCACACACGCAATACAACCACCCCACACACGCAATACAACCACCCCACACACGCTCATACAGTTTCATATCCGTGGCTCGTAACAACAGGCTGCACCCAATGCTGTTGTGCAGGGTGTACCCACAGAAACGCAGTGCCCTTGGGCGTGCATAGCCACTTGTGTAGGTTGGCAGTGTACATGTCCACGCCTAGTGAGGGTATGTCAAGGGGGAGGGAGCCTACTGCATGAGAGCCATCTACCATTGCCTGGGGCCATAAGGTGGGTGTGTTGGGGTTTGCATGATGATGGGTGTGTTGGGGTTTGTATGATGAGTACTCTTTGAGGTGTGTTGGGGTTTGTATGATTTTTTTTTTTTTTTTTTTTAAACGTGAGTTTGAGGGATGGAGACGCAGTACTGCCCTTCGAACGCTACCCCTTACAGTACCCCGTATACACTACCCCGTCATCTGCTACCCCTCCCACCAGCATCAAGACAACCCCACCACACCCCATTCCACCCCACCACCCCACACCACATACCAGGGCACCATGCTTGTGACACAGCGCTGCAAGACGTTTCACCTCAAAGTGAATGGGTGGGAATGATGCAATGTGGTCCAGTACAACCAAACGCACACGTCCACGTGCAGCACGCAGCGCCCTACGCATGCGGCGATACACAAGCTGTGGGTCCGTGGCACTACGAGCATCGAGGAGGACTTCCAATACCCCTGCACTTGCTCTTGTTGCTGCTGCAGCCAATGTGCTGCGGACCTGGGGGGGGGGGTGATGGTATATATGTGGGGGGGGGGTAGTTGGGCTGCTGCGATGATGTATTAATGTATGTAAAAATACATTGACTTGCCATACCGCACAGAACAGAGCAGAAACACCACAGAGCAGAAACACCATGCAAAAGCCAGGTACACCACGCGACAGACCAAAACCACCACGTAACACACCAAAAACACCACTAACACATACTGCGGGGTATGAAAGGCTGGTCATCATCAACAGTTCCCCCGGTTGCAGCGACAGGCTGTTGACCACACTGTTGACCGCCGTGGTGACATTTTGTACCGGCACCACATCACGAGGTTGTGCTTTCACGAATGCAGCGACTTCATCACGTGATGCTAGTACAGCTGTATGGCATGGGGAGGGGGTGATGATATTGGAGGGTTGTGGTGATGGAGGGATGGTGGAGGGATGATGGAGGGACGATGGAGGGATGGGGTGATGGAGGGATGTGGTGATGGAGGGATGGGGTGATGCATTCATGATACTGAAGCACGTTGTAATAGAAAATAATAAATGCTGAAAATAATAAATATTGAAAATAATTCGTCCAGCACAATGCAAGAACACACATACAAGCATACCTTGTAGCAGTGTTGTTTCCATGAATCGCACAGGTTGCTGCTCTAATAGATCACGGTAATACTGTTGCACCTCCAAACACAACCTGTATACATATTATTATTATTAGCAATACATAGAATTCTTCAAACGATGAACATGCAATTGCAAACAATGAGCAACTGACACATGCACCCCACACAGCACCCCACATGTAAACCCCCCCCCACACACCGGTATGCAGCACCATAGGAGCCATGATTGAGGTATGCTGTGGTGCCATCAAGTGCATAGAGGGATTCACGAGCAGGGCGCCCAGGTGAACATTTGAATGAGTCTATATCTGCCTGTGATTAGAGAAAATGTGTTGCAGTGAATATGTGAACGAGTTTTTATCTGCCTGTGGTGATGCATGATGTGTTGTGGTGGGAGGGATGATGTGTTGTGGTGGGACGGATGATGGGTTGTGGTTCAGATGCGAATGAGTCAATATCTGCCTGTGAACACAAATGATGTGTTGTGGTCACAGAGACATGTGAGATGCATGATGTGGTGGCTGGTCAGAGATGATGCATGCATATGTGTCACAGGAAACCATGTGTTACCATGGAGTATGCAATGCCATTGACAACCTGCTGTCATACTGTATACACAAGAACACACTATACACACAAGAATACACTGTATACACAATAATGTACAATACACAAGAATATACAATACACAAGAATACACTATACACAAGAATATACAATACAAACTACCTCAAAACGACGGAGCTGTGGTGCCTTGCATGCATCTGCTATGTGTTTAGGCAAACCCTGTTCAGCAGCATCAATGACCTCCACCAGCCACCTGTATATTGAGATGTGTGCGTGTGTGTGTGTGTGTGTGTGTGTGTGTGTGTGTGTGTGTGTGTGTAATTGACGAAAAACCAATGGTGGTGTGCTAAATAAGTGTGCATTGTTTTGATAAGAACAATACGCGTTGTGATCAGAACAATATAGTGGTGCATGACACAGCATGTGTGCTGCAGCAGCGGACACAATGCATGCACCATATCTCAACACACCCGGGGTTGAGGGCAACAAACTCCGTGGCGGGGTGCTCCATAAGACGATACGTCACTGTGTGGAAGACAACGATGTGAAAATCACCAACGGGCCCATGTATGTATGAGACGCACACCATGTATGATGGTGCACAATACTGCAGCAGCATGTATGTGTGTGGCACCACTATACCACCACCGCCAACACCACGTACACGAATGGCGACGAGGCTTGCGTGGCTTGGGCTTGCGAGCGTGTGCAATCAGTTTCCAGGCAAACACTGCAGCACATCCTGCCAACGTCAACGCCCTCCATTGCAATTGCCCGCTCTCTTCTGTTGTATCGTCTGCCTTTTCATCAACCTTGCCTTGTTTCCTGAGACGCTGGCCTGTCGTCATTGCAAGGAATCACAGATCATATCCGAGTGCAAGAATGAAATTACCGTGTCCTACAAACATAGTGTAGACAGCAACGCAACGTGTTGGTTGGCTTGTACGATTTGAGAATGATCATCACAAAACCATGATCATAAAACCAAGTAGAACACTGTGTCTACACAACATTCCCGCCCATCATCTCCCTACCCCATCACCTCGATATGAGCGAGAGGAGCACCCTACCCCATCAACCCTGCCATGGAGTCAATCATAAACGTATACCCCTCTGGTATGGGCTTGCCCTGTGCCACACACGCCACAATGGCAGCCATGTCTGTCTCCAAGTCCCACGTGGGCTGCTTGGCCAGGTAGAGCAGCAGGTGAAAGTCTGCCAGGCGCTCATGATATGGTTTGGACTTGCTGCGCTCCAGGTGTGCCTTGAGCTCACTCTTGCCTATAGCGTAGTGGTGGTGTTTGTGGTGTGGTGTTTCATACCAGTTGTGGTATCACGTTGTTGTTTGTGGTGTGGTTTTTCGTACCACCAATGCAGAAACCATGAGATGGCGGTGGGACCATACACACACACTACGTTGATACACACTATGCTGATGCACACACACTACGTTGATACACACTGTGCTGATACATACACACTATTTCAACACAGACACACTATATGCATGCACACACATGTATATTACTATGTTGCCAAGGTAACGATGGTAACATTAAAAACCAATAAATAAGGTGCCCCCACATACCCTGAGGCAGCAGTCGATTTTCAATAGGAAAGGTGGTCTTCAAGGGCCCATCATGATCCAGAATCTTCACTGGCACCAAAAAGTAATCATTATCCACCTCACCCACATCCTTGCCTGCCACAATAACAGGTGTCTTGTCACTCGGGTCTTTCGGGTTTCTGTGTAGGAGATTGTTTGTTTGTGGGGATGGGTGGGTGGGTGGGCATGTGTGTGTGTGTGTGTGTGATGGAGATGTTGGTGCATGTGTGTGTGATGGAGATGTTGGTGCATGTGTGGGGGATGGAGATGTTGTGTATACGTGCATGTGGTAGAATACAGGCAGTGCATCACAAACTTGCATTACACACATTTAAATCAGACTCTCGACTCTTGCATGAGATCACATTCTTGACTCACACCACACACATTACAATCACACCCTTAACTCTTCCATCATGCCTCTACAGCATACCTGACCATGCTGACCCCTGTGTGTACATCCTCCCCTACAAACCACCCCTCCTTCCACAGCTTGACACACTGTTCGCTCACTTGAAATGCCTCAAAATGAACACTACCACCTGCAACAATGGTGGTGTAAGGATGGTGGTGTAATACATCTACATATTGTTGTAAATACATTGTTGTTTATTATTGTTATTATCGTTATTATTTCTCATCATCATCATAATCGAATCATTATCGTAATCCTAATCATCATTGTTGGTACATCGTATGTGCACACATTGATTGTTTTGCACACAACACATCCCACCAAAACAACCACAACCACATATGAAAGTACACCACCCACACATATAACAGTACACCAACCACACATTACACCCACCTCCTACAACACAACCCACCCCCGACAACAAAACCACCCTTCCTACCTTCTTCTGAGGGCACCATGGACACCACTGCAGTCACCGCACGCTCCCCCAACTCATCCTGCATAGCAGCCATTTGGCAAATCTCCTCAGTTGATATAATATACTCCCGTTCCTGTACTGATTGGGTGAAAATCCACCCCACTTTTCTCAATCCCAGTATGGATGCAACAAAATCTGCACGTCGCTCTTCCTCTGTGTGGCGCTCGAGGTGGAGTGCATCTGCTGTGCCTTGCTGTGTGTGTGTGTGTGACAGGGGCCATGTGTGACAGGGGTTTGTGTGGGTAAGGAGTGTATGGGTGGGGGAATGTGGGGGTGGGAGGATGCTGCACTATTCCCACCCCCAAAACAACAACAACAACAACACACCTGTGGTGGTTCAAACACAGCATCCACAAGCACGTTGTTCTCCTCATCCACCCGTCCATACAAAATCCCTCCTCGCTTGATAGAAAAGGCCATTGCGGAGTTTACATATGACTGAAACGCATTGGCTGCAAAACGATCAAAGGAGGCAGAGGCACATCCGGGAGTCTCTTGTTGTTCTATGCGGGTCTGTCGGGCCACCATGTCTTCCACAGTCATGTGTGTACCTGAGGGAGGGAGGGGGGGAAGGGAACGGAGTGAAAGGGGGGAAAGGGGGAAAGGGAACGGAGAGAAAGGAAAGGGTGGGAGGAAGGGATGAGGGGGATTGGGAGAAGGTGGATGGGGTGGGGAGAGAGTTTGTCATGTGTAGTCAGTCATGTGGTAAATGTGTGTCATGTAGTGTTAGTGTGTCATGTAGTAGTCATTATAGCAGTTGTTGTTTTTCGTCATGACGGAATGCACATCATACATCTCCCATTTACTAAACTGTCATACCAAATGGTCGTTGATCAAATGCAGTGGGTTTGTATGCAGGCTCCACATGGCGCTCAATACCATACAACATGTACACCTGTGTGCGTATGGCGATACATATATGTATGCTGGTACATATATGCATGGCTCTGCAGTGCTTTACAAACGTTGTGTAGGCACATAGTAAAAACATCGATGTGGATGGTCAAAAGGGTATACACAACAGCAATACATCAAAACACATACCATGGAGCCATGCGTGAGACCAGCTTTTGTGATGGTCATTGAATCGTGTGCCAAGTCGGTAAAGGATGATGGGTCCTTAGTAGTGAGCTGTGAATGTGTGTGGTTGTGAGTGCACATGCATGACACACCAATGCACCCACCACCACGTACCAGCTTGGCATCTTGGGACAGTGTGATTTGTTCAATGGGGATGTCCAGCTGCTGATGAATTTTTGCTCTCAAGTCCCCCAGTGTTGCACTGTCAGCAACCTCTATGCGCTCCAATCCATCCCTGATTTGTGTGATTATCGTTGCACACAAGGAACGATCGAGAGCAAGGTCGAGAACCACGACAGGTGTACGTCATTACCTTGATCTCAATCGTATGATGGTCATGCTGTTATTGCACAAGTATACAAGGGTTGATTTTCTGTGTTGGGTCTTGATGCCTGGATGTTGTTGATGGGTTGCTCCTGATGATGTGCAGGTTGTTTTCTCAAGTGGGAACAGGTGTGATGGACAGGGTATGTTGAAAGGTAGATCAGCAGAGTTATAAAAATGGAATGTTGACCTGATTTACATTTTCAGTAACGCCCTTGTACAATACAAGCATCATCACCATTGTAGCATCACAACCTGTATACAACCTGTATACAACACAACAAACTGCACACCAACAACAATGTACATAACACATCATGGTGGCTTGTTGACAACCATCAGTTGATCATCAGTGTTGTTGCATGCACATTGTAGTGGTGCTCTACAAGCAGCATGCCCATCAACACCACTTGATACACATGCTGTATATGTAGCAGCACGACATGGCGTTTTTCAAAAACGTCTTGGGGACAATCCTCAAGGGCAGCCCATCTGCTGCTCGTGGTGGCGAGTCATTTTCCTTTAATCTGCCAGAACAAGTCGATATTGCATTCGAGTACGTGATTTGGGGGTGGATTGGGGAGGATAATGTTCGTGTGTTGAACCACTCAGTACTCGGAATGGTGATTCATAGATTCAGATTGCTCATTGGTACTCATGCATCTGCTCACAGCCGCAGCAGTATTCATGAAGAGGTCATTGCGGAACAGTGGGATGCATGTGTCCAGGCCCTCTCCCATCCCACACCGGTGTGTTGTCATGTGGTGGTTGCATATGTTGTGTGTACAGTTGTGGCAGTTGTGATCAGCATGCAAGCAGTACTTGTTCGCGATTGCACCCAACCATTCCCTCTTATTCCCACAAATACACACACACAGGAACGTGAGCGGCAAGCAATGTTGAGGTCATTCTTGGACAAATTTGTCAATGCATTCAACAATTGGCAATCTGATGATGCAGCCTTTGAAGGTGAGGTGTATGGTGTATGTGTGTGTGTGTGTGTGTGAGAGAGAGAGAGAGAGAGTGAGTGCGCATCAGTAGTCAAACAAACACCCTGACCCACACCATTACCCACACACAGTGCTCGGCAAGCGACAACTCATCACCACCATACAACCCAGCCACACCCCAACCACTACAAGGGCCCCCCCAGAGCCCCCCCCCCCGGGCACAGTGCTCACTACTGTGCAAGGGTGTGTGGGTGGGCACCCTCGGCTCCTCATACAAGCAGTGGTGGGGATGTTGGAACACCTTCCTAATGAACTTTCACAAGGTGGGAATGTGGTTGGAGAATAAGGTTGTTGTTGCTGTTGTTTTCTGTGTGTGTGTGTGTGTGTGTGTGTGTGTGTGTGTGTGTGCATGTGTGTTGTCAATCCTGTACTTGGCGTGCATTTCTGTGTGTTTGTACTTGTGTGTTTGTGTGCTTGTTTTTGTGCATTTCTATTCATGTTGGTATGTATACGTATCACTGTATATTGTATCAGTGTATATTGTATCAGTATATACGTATCAGCCTACACACACACACACACACACACACACACACACATATACATTCTGCCATCACCTCATGCCTCCACTCCTTTCACAACCGCCCCCCCTCATCACTCCCCTCTCTTTTCTCTCCAGCTGTGCGCCGAGAGTCTGTGGGCCTGGAGCAGATGCAGGCGGCAGTAGGCCTCTCTCACCTAGCAGCTACCATTATATTATTGAGGAGCCATCATAATCGTGTGTTGTTTGTCCGAAGTGGGGGGTTACCTGCACTCACCCGCATTGTCAAGGTGAGGTGGTGGTGGTGTATTGGTTGATTGATACTGTGTGGTGGTGATGGTGTTGGTGGTGGGGTATCTGTTGATATATGTATGTGTGTATGCGAGTGTGTGTGTGTGTGTATCTGTTAAAATCTATACTGCTGTATCTGTTGATTGTACACACATGAGGTATCACCTCCTCTGCACCTCCTCACACAAAACCATACTCACACAAAACCATACTCACACAAAACCATATTCACCCTCACCCCTACTTCAGGTATCCCTCATGAGGCTCAACGCAGTGGCAGCAATCCTATCAGTGGAGGAACACACCCCGCATGTTCTCGGGCAGCTGCAATTCCTCCAGTGCCTGCTGGCGTATGCTGTCAAGTGTCTGGATACATATTGTGGCAAGGAGTTGCAGTATATAGAGTGGGATGGACACGTAGCTGCAGGTGTGTGTAATTGTGTGTGTGTGTATAGTAGTGTGTGTGTACATGTACGTATAGAGTATATGTGTGTGTGGGTGTTGACATATACATACAGCGTATATGTGTGTGCGTGTGTGTTGCCATGTATCTGTGTGACATGTATGTATTTGTGCTTTACTATATGTGCTTTACTATATGCACAATGTACACTCCCCATTGTTGCTAACACCCCCCCAATGCACCCCAACCACCCACCCCAACACACCCCTCACAGAAAAACCCCCAACAACCGACACCACCACCGCAGACGCACACACCATCATAAAACCACTCGTCCTCGAAGGGGTGGTGTCCCTCTACATAGACATGCTGCGCACGCTGAGCACGTTGGCAGCCCGGGGTGGAAAAGTGCTTCCCAGGTTGGAGGATTGTACACTGAGGAGTCTATTGCTCATGGTGTCTGCGAGTAGTGCTGCCCAGGGCAGTTTAGCTTCCTCTGGTGGGCTGCAGGTGTGGGTTGGTGCTTTGTGGATGTGGATGTTGATGCTTTGTGTGTGTGGGTGTGTGTGGGTGGGTGGATGTGGTTATGTGAGTGCACATGTGAGTGTATATGTGGGTGTGTATATGTGTGTTATGTGGGCATGCGCTGTGACACAAAGACACCCCCCGTGCACACCCTCCCCTTCCCCAACCCCCCTTACATACACTCCCCCTCCCAACCCCCTCTTTCACACCCCACTTACAAAACAAACACAGCTCCTCGTCAACACCTTGGGTTTCCCACAGGACGCATCTGCCCCCCGCCTCCACCCCACCCCCTCCCACACCACCGCCGACGCCCCCCTCCCCCGCGTGCTGCGGGGCCCCGGGGCCCGGCCCCCAGAAGAGGAACTGCGAGTACAAGTACTCAGCATGCAGGTGTTGGCCAAGTGCACAGCTTCTAGTAAGAGTCACTTGAGCAAAGTGAAAGAGGGTGGGGGGTTTGAGCGCCTCACACAGCTGTTGCAATGGGTGGCGCTCACCTTTACACTACACAGTACGGAGGGTAAAGGAATGGAGGGCGATGCAGGTGGTGGTGCGGGTGGTGGTGCGGGTGGTGAGGAAATGAAAGGGGAGGAGATACTGGGAGGTGGAGAGGGGAGCATTGTGGAACAGGGGCCTGCGTTTGAGGGGCCCTTTCACACGTTGGTTGGTGATGAGGGTATACGGGGTGGTGGTCAACAGCAACATGGTGGTCAACATGGTGGTCAACATGGTCGCCCACCGTTGCCTGCAGGTGTGTGTGACTGCTGGGGTTGATGATTCTTTGTTGCAATATCACCAATTGTTGCATGGCAATGGTTACTATAAATTGCATGGCAATGGTTACTATGAATTGCAGGGCAATGATTACTATGAATTGCAGGGCAATGATTACTATGAATTGCATGGCAATGATTACTATGAATTGCATGGCAATGTTCACTTTGTTAACACGTTGTGTATTCGTGTGGATCAAGCACTTGTGATACACCCTCTCACAGCAACCATCACCATGCCCCTCCCCCTTTGCACAGGTGTAAAGCAACGGGTAGGCAAAGCGTATTCATCACTCAACACAGTACCACCTCATGCACCACGTGTGATGGGCACACACATGCAGACAGGCCCCCCAGGAGGGTCCCTCAGGGACCCCATGGAGGATATACCCAGCTCCCTCATGGTGTTCCCTCATGGCCGGACTTCTTCCCGAATCGTGTTGACCAGCTCTACGGGGGACATGGATGTGTTTTGTGTTGAGCATGCACGGTACAAGGAGGTGTTTGATTTTTTATGTGTGCACACACACACACATTCAAACGCGTATACACGCACACCCATACACACACACCCGTACATTTATACACCCATACATTCATACACCCATACATTCGTACACCCATACATTCATACACCCATACATTCATACACCCCCCCCACACACACACCCATACCCACCCCACCCCACCCCCACCCCCAGGTATGCAGACCTGGCACAGTCATGGCTACCCAAGGCCTGCAGTGTGATTGGTGTTGGTACAGGTCGACCTACATCCCTTGCTGACATTGCTGGTGTGAGTAGCTTCAGGGTGATTGCAGGGGCACGTTCTTTTAGGGAGGCCTTTGTGAAAATGACGGTAGGTGTGTGTAGGTGTAGTATTAGTATGAGTATGCTAATGCTTTGTGTATTTCCCACCAATTATTCTTCTCTTTATTATTGCAACCTTAACCACCCACCCTTGTCCACACCCACTTCCACCTCCGCCCCCACCCACCCATTCCCCCACCCACAGGGCCGCACCCCCCTCTCAGCTTCCTCTGCATCTTCCCTCCCAGTAGAGATACCTGAAGAAGGTCCAGAAGGTTCCATAGCAGGTTCCATAGCAGGTTCCACAATGCATCTCCTCTCACAAGCTGCTCGACCATATTGTAGAGAGCTGGAGGAGTTGTTTGTGGTGCTGACGCTGTGGGCGGCAACCTCTGAGGGTGGGGTGGGTGATGCACAACACACAGAACGGTGTGTGTGAGGGAGAGGGTGTGAGGTTGTGTGTGTGTGTGTGTGTGTGTGTGTGTGTGAGGGACTGTGTGTGTGTGTGTGTGTGAGGGAGTGTATGTATGTGTGTGTATACGTGTGCATAAGAAGGTTTCTCTTTTTCTGTTGCAATGCATGAAACTCATCGCATGCATACTCTCATTCATACTCTCATACATGCTCCTGTCATATGATGTTCCTCTCAATCCCACCATTCCCTCCCACCAACCACCATGCACTCCCACATTATCCACTCCCACATCATTCAATCTTACTTACATCACTCCCAAATCCCCCAATTTATTGCGTCACCACATTCACTCTCACACCATTCACCCCCACCAATCCCCCAGTGTATTGCGTCACCACATTCACTCTCACACCATTCAACCCCACCAATCCCCCAGGTTGTTGCGTCACCTCCTAAAGTCAGTCATGGATGTCTTTCAGCCTGCAATTTCCTATAGCCCTTTACTAGATAATGCAAGTGATGTTGCTCGACAGACTGAAGCCAACAGCCTATTGAGTCACCGGTGTGTTTTTCTGTGCAGTGTAATGTTGTGGTTGTTGTTGTCAAGGCAACAACCTATTGAGTCACTGGTGTGTTGTTGTGTAGTGTAATGTTGTGGTTGTTGTGTAGTCCACTGTGGTTGTTGTATGCTGTATTGTGATTGTATTGTGGTTGTTGTATGCTGCATTATGATTGTTGTGTGTGTTGTCTGTGCTGCCCCCTGCGTTTCCTGTGTTTCCCCCTCTCATTTCACACCCGCACCCCCCTCTCATTTTACACACCCACCCAACCCCACACACAGCACATGTGTACTGCAGCATTACGTCATCGGGTTTTTCGGCTACCTCCTCAACACACAACAACATGCAGCACACCTCCTACGCACGCTGGGTTTCTGGCAGTTGTTGTTTGGCCCTGCGTTTTTCTACTTTGCACATGAAGACGTGCTACAGCAGGAGCGCTCGGGGGGGGTTCGTGGCGGTGTGAGTGGTGTGAGTGGTGGAGGTGGTGTGAGTGGGGGTGGTGGAAGGGCAGCAGAGCACATGTTGATATGGAAAGAGTCTGTGAATGCAGGTGCGTGTGGGCGGGGGGGCTTGTTGTGTGAGGTGGTTGTGTTTTGGGGTTGTGTTTGATGTGTATGTGTGATGGAGGATTATGAATTGCGTCGGTTGTTTATGTACACATCAACCCCGGGTGTATTGTACACATCAACCCTTGTCATACACACACACCTCTCTAGTCTCTCTAATCCCTCTAATGCTCTTCTAATAAACACACACATCCCCCCCTTCTTATACACACACTCGTATATCTCCTTGACTACACACAGCTATGGCAAGTGAGCTACACAACCTACGTAAACGCACCATGCAATTGGCACAACTAGCGGCAGGCATACATGGCCTCCAAGAAGATGCTGGAAGGGTGTGTGGGAGGTGTGGGGAGGTGTGGGGAGGTGTGGGGAGGTGTACATGCCTGACTGTGAGTGCAACTTGATTGTGTGTGCAACCAACCCATGTGTTTTTCCCTGACACACCCCACACACCCACAACCATGTACTATGCACACATTCCCTATAGATACCATAGTATCTCTACACACCACACACACACACACACACAGTTGGTATTGCTCTTAGATGAACATGCCCTAGACTATGAGGTTGTGCTGTTGACTGCCCCCACACTGGCACACATGTTGAATAGAGATCCGGAACATACCATTGACCTCTTTCAGGTGGTTTTTGTGTGTGTGTGTGTTTACATGGTAATGTGTGTGTATACATGCTTGTGTCTGGGTGTGTGTGCATGCTAGTGTGTGTATATAGTGGCAGTGATATATGTGGAAATCCATACACATTCATACCCACACCCATACCCCCACCCACCCACACAGCGTGCCAACCTCCTTCATGTGCTCACCCACGTCATTTCACTACAGCAACGGGCCCTCCTCCCCTCCTCCCGACAACACAGTCGGGAGAGCTCCATGGGGGCCCCTGCACAGGGTCCCTCCTCCGTACAGGGCCCCCTACATGCACCCACTGCCCTTGAGACCTGTATAGAGGACCCTGTCGTTCCTGAATCACAAGGGGTGGGCCCTCAAGGGGCCCCTGCTGCGGCCGACACACCAGAGAAGGGTTCTCATGATGACCCCACCCCTGCCACCCCAGCATTATCCACCACACCCACCCACCCACCCACCACACCGTCAACGCTCCCCCC
>VFQP010002906.1_pt1 | contig 18308 bp, 25 predicted proteins | sample 3512351 | NCBI WGS metagenome assembly VFQP01 (sample SAMN10412372, study PRJNA504923) | tailings metagenome | isolation source: Relicate 1 Philex TSF1 revegetated site | place: Philippines: Tuba, Benguet | collected 2017-08-29
ATCCGCATCCCCGTGCACATGATCGAGACGATCAACAAGATCGTGCGCACGAGCCGCCAGATGCTGCACGAGATCGGCCGCGAGCCGACGCCGGAAGAGCTGGCCGAAAAGCTCGCGATGCCGCTCGAGAAGGTGCGCAAGGTTCTCAAGATCGCGAAGGAGCCGATCTCCCTCGAAACGCCGATCGGCGACGAGGAGGATTCACACCTCGGCGATTTCATCGAGGACAAGAACGCGATCCTGCCGATCGACGCCGCGATCCAGTCGAACCTGCGCGAGACCACGACGCGCGTGCTGGCCTCGCTCACGCCGCGCGAAGAGCGCGTGCTGCGCATGCGCTTCGGCATCGGCATGAACACGGACCACACGCTGGAAGAAGTGGGCCAGCAGTTCTCGGTCACGCGCGAGCGCATTCGCCAGATCGAAGCCAAGGCGCTGCGGAAGCTGAAACATCCGAGCCGGAGCCGGAAGCTGCGGAGCTTCCTGGACAACTGATCAAACAAAACCCCCGAGCGAACCTCGGTCGTTTTTGTTGGAGCGGAGCGATGGAACGCGCGAGTACGACGGTCGGGCCGCTTAGCCGTTGGCCTCAACCCTTGTCCGCGATTTTTCTGAGAACGTAGGCCTTCAAGAGCGCACTGTCGCTCATGTGTTGGAGCATCTGCGCCGGGCTCACTTGGCCCGAGTTGAAGCACTCGACCAACAATTCAAACTCAGCGATCTGCTGCGGCGAAGGGGTGTTCTCCTCCGGCTCATGCACTCTGGTGCGCGCAATCATCAGATGAGCCACGGCACTACTCCCCGCATAGGTAAGCAGTCGTCTGACTTTCTTTTACTCCCCTGAACATCCCCACGCAATGTCCGCTGGGTTGTTTCAACAATCTTGTATCTTGAGGCGGGACTACTCATTGATTCGACTTGCGCGCGTCCGACGACATGGAATTGCGAACGTGATTCGCGGCAACTCGCCGTCCTCGCGCAAAATTGCGGGCGCGCTAGTTTTCTGATGCCAGCGATAGCCTTCTCTATCGGACGCCATTTTTGATTGTCGCGCCGATCCCGCAATCGCTTGCCGTCGCGTCCCGCCCTGCTAGGCTCGCTCGGCGCATCTTCACACCGGAGACCGCACTGGTGATCCCGAGTCCCCGCATATGCAGCCCCTTATCCGCTTCGAGAACAGAACCCAGAAGGTGATCCCGCGCTACACGTTCGCGCTCCGGATGGCGCGCGCAATCGGTTTGTGGCTCGGACTCACTGCGGGCGGTCTCGTGATCGGCATGGCGGGTTATGCGATCACGGAGGGCATGGGCTTAGCGGATTCCTTCGTGAACGCGGCGATGATCCTTTCCGGGATGGGACCGGTGACTGAATTGCACACGACCGCCGGCAAGATCTTCGCGGGCTGCTACGCCATTCTCTCCGGACTCATCATCGTCATCGGCGCGGGCTTCGTGCTGGCGCCGATCGCGCACCGCGTGCTGCACCGCTTCCATGTCGAGACCGGCAAGGAGCAGTGAGCGCCCCGCTTTCGGTTCACTAAGCCGACGTATGTAATTTTTCGGTCCGTGGACTCCGTACTAAAATAGGCGCGCACGTTTCGTCTCTTGCCAAAGGAGGACGTCATGAGCGCCCTGAGCTTTTCCCGGCTTGCAGCCGTTGTCTTCGCAATTGTCGCACTGCTGCAGTTGGCCCGTGCCCTTGCCGGATGGGATCTGATTGTCGACGGCCGGACAGTGCCGATGATGGTGAGTTGGATCGCCGTCGCGGTGGCTGGCGCGCTGGCAATGCTGGGTTTCAACGCCCGCATCTGAGCCGCGTCGGCGCATAGGAACCGAGGCCGCTGCTGGATCAGCCCATCGGCGCCTTACTTATCGGTAAGTTGACCCGCACAATCATGATGGCGACGGTGCCTCTCTTATCGATGAGGTTTCCTATGCGTCGCGCATCGCTTTTTCCGCTCGCCTTGGCCGCTATCGCCACCTCCAGCGTTTTCGCACTTTCCTTCGCGCCCGCGCGCGCCGAGGAAACGCTCGAAATGACGATCTCCATCAAGGATCACCGGTTCGAGCCCGCCCAGCTCAAGGTGCCCGCTGGCAAGCCCATCAAGCTCACGGTCAACAATCTCGATCCCACCGCGGAAGAGTTTGAGAGCTATCCGCTGCAGTTCGAGAAGGTCATCGCCGGCCGGCAATCCGCCGTCATCCGCATCCGGCCGTTGACCGAGGGCACCTACAATTTCTTCGGCGAGTACCATGAAAAGACCGCGCAGGGCGCGGTCGTCGTGGAGTAGGCGCATGCTCGCTGCACTGGTCATCGTGTTCCGGGAGGTGCTCGAAGCCGGGCTGATCGTGGGAGTCGTACTGGCGGCGTCGCGGGGCGTGGCGGGACGGGGGCGCGCGGTCGCGCTCGGCATTGCGGCAGGCGTCGGAGGCTCGATCGTGGTGGCGGCCTTCGCCACGCAGATCTCCTCCGCCTTCGACGGACGGGGGCTCGAGCTGTTCACCGCCGCCGTGCTCGCGCTCGCGGTCGTCATGCTGACGTGGCACGTGGTGTGGATGGCCGATCACGCGCGAGACCTCACGCGCCAAATGCGCGAATTGGGCCGCGACGTCGAAAGCGGGACGCAGTCCGTAGCGGTGCTCGGCATCGCGACTGCGACCGCCGTCATGCGTGAAGGCAGTGAAGTCGTGCTGTTCCTCAGCGGCATCGCACTCCAGAATGCCGATAGCGCGGGCGCCCTTGCGCTCGGCTCGGCCGGAGGGCTTGCACTGGGCGCGCTCGCGTCCGCCGTGCTCTATTTCGGGCTCGCCGCCATCCCGTTGAGAGCCGTCTTCTCCACGACGGGCGTGCTCGTGACGCTGCTGGCGGCCGGTCTCGCGGCCGAAGCGGTACATCAACTCTCGAATGCCGGGCTCATCGCGCCAGTGTTCGACGCCCAGCTTTGGGATTCTTCGTGGCTGCTGTCGGAACAGAGCATGGTGGGGCGAGTGCTGCACGTGCTCGTCGGCTATCGCGACAGGCCCACGCTCGGGCAGGGCCTCGCCTACGTAGCGACCATTGCCGCGATCTTCAGCTTGTCCAAACTGCAAAGCGCGTACCGGCGGCCGGCGCTCACCTGACCGAGAGCGTTTGCCGCGAGGATGCGCCGGCGTTAAAGTTGCGAGCCGCAAGCCACGCCGTTCAAGGATCCTCCCACATGCCGCTTCGCGTCTACCTCGCCGGCCCGGAGGTGTTCTTTCCCAATGCCGTTGCCCAGGGTGCCGAAAAGAAACGGATCTGCGCAGACTTCGGCTTCGAGGGCGTCTATCCGCTCGACAATTCGATTGACGACACGGACCGTCTGAGCCCGCTGGCAATCGCCCGCGCCATCAGCCACGGTAATAGACTGCTGATGCGGAGTTGCGATCTGATCGTCGCCAACTGCACCCCTTTCCGTAGCGTCAGCGTGGATGCGGGAACCGCCTTCGAAATCGGCTTCATGCGCGCACTCGGACGTCCGTGTTTCGCCTACAGTAACGCGGCCCACGACTACGCGGCTCGCGTACAGGCGACGCCGGAACACGCGCGAGCCGCCTGGGACGAGGAAACCCAGCAGGCGGATATCGAGGACTTCGGCCTCGCCGAAAATCTCATGATCGCAATCGCGGTGCTGGATGCGGGTGGGCACATCGTGGCGCGGGACGTCCAGCCGGACCGCAGACTTTCGGATTTGACGGCCTTTCGCGACTGCCTCGCGCTGGCCCGGCGCCTCCTCACGGGACAAGCGCTCATGGGACCAGGACAAGCGCGCCCGTGAGGTCGCCACGCCGCAGCCGATCCAACGCTGCGTTTGCCTCCGCGAGCGGGAGGGCGGTTGTATGCGTACGCACCGGAACGCGCGGGGCCAGAGCCAGGAAGTCGATCGCGTCCTGACGCGTGAGGTTCGCGACCGAGCGCACGACGCGCTCGCCCCACAGGAGATCGTATGGCATTGCCGGAATATCGCTCATGTGGATGCCGCCCAGCACCACCGTTCCACCCTTGCGCACGGCTTCAAGCGCGAGCGGCACCAGGGAGCCGACGGATGCGAAGATGATCGCCGCGTCGAGGCTGACGGGCGGCGTCTCGTCCGACCCGCCCGCCCAGGCGCAACCGAGCTCGCGCGCGAACGCTTGGGCCGCCGTGTCCCCCGGACGGGTAAATGCATAGATCTCAATGCCCCGATGGCGCGCGACTTGCGCCACGATGTGGGCAGCGGCACCGAAACCGTAGATGCCAAGGGTCTTGCAGGGGTCCGCCATGCGCAGCGACCGGTAGCCGATCAGGCCCGCACAGAGGAGCGGAGCGGCTTCAACGTCTCCCAAGCCGTCGGGAATGGAAAAGCAGTAGCCGGCATCGGCGACCGCATATTCCGCATAGCCCCCGTCGATCTGGTAGCCGGTGAAGCCCGGCGCGTCGCACAGGTTCTCTCGCCCCTCGTGGCAGTAGGAGCAGACGCCGCACGTATGCCCGAGCCACGGGATGCCGACGCGGTCGCCTAAGGAATGATGCGTTACGCCGGTCCCGACTTTGTCGACGCGGCCGACGATCTCGTGGCCGAGGATGATCGGCTGCTTCGTGTGCTTCAGATCTCCGTCGGCAACATGGAGATCGGTTCGGCAAACTCCGCACGCGGCTACCTTCACGCGGACTTGTCCCGGCCCGGGTTCCGGGCGCGGAATTTCCGCCAGGCGGAGGGGCTTGCCGGCCGCGTCAAGCAACATAGCTTTCATGGTATCGGTCATCGCAGCGCTCCGTCAGGAACTCCCGGACGCCACCCGCATTGCACGACGGCGGTGTGCGGTCTTTGATCGAAATCTGCACGTCCGCCTGCGCAGCCTGCCGGATCAGGATCAGACCATGACACTCACCCTCACCTCCACGGCTTTCACGGATGGGTCCGTCATTCCTCGCATATTCACGTGCGAAGGTGACGATGTCTCGCCTCCCCTGGCCTGGAGCGGCGTGCCTTCCAAGACGAAAAGCCTGGTGCTCATCGTCGACGATCCGGACGCACCGGATCCGGCGAAACCGCAGCGGGTCTGGGTGCATTGGGTGCTTTACAATATTCCGCCGGATGCCACCGAGCTACCGCAAGCCGTTCACAAAGACGCTCTGCCCAAGGGGACGGAAGCCGGCCTCAACGACTGGGGCCGGCTCGATTTCAGAGGCCCGTGCCCGCCGATCGGCCGGCATCGCTATTTCCATAAGCTTTACGCGCTGGACGTCCGCCTCAAAGGGCTGTCCTCACCGCGAAAGGCGCAGGTGGAAGCGGCGATGCAGGGTCACATTCTCGAACAGGCGACGTTGATCGGCACCTATCAAAAAGGTGACTGAACCGCAGGGTGCACTATCAACGCCCGCGCGCGCGCCCTGCTTGCCACCGATCCCAACGCTTCTGCTCGGCAGGCGTGCACCACGGGTTGCCATAGTAACCGTAGCGGCCGTTGAGCCGGGTGCAGTCCTTGAGCGGCTGCTCAACATTCGAGGGGCGCTTGCGATGGTCGGCATGGGCCGCCGCCGGCAATAGCGCCATTGCCAGCACCGCAAGGCAAACCGTGCGAATCCCAAAGATCATCCGGCCTCCCTTCATAGGTCGTGGCGTCTGGATTATGCCCGATCCCTTGCGCATATCGCGCGACACTCCGGTCATGGTGAACCGTTCGTTACGGAAGCGTCCGGCATTTTAAGCCTCGCGTTGTACGTCCCTCAAGGGGTGCACCTGTATCCTTACGGAATCGAAGGGCGCAATGGGGGGCTCTGGAGATGACACACTTGCATGGAGCGAACGGAGGCGCACTTGTGCGCTGGATCGGCCTCGCCATGGGCCTGCCGGCACTCGTGGCCGTTGTGCTGCTGGGCAAAGACGCGCTCATGGTGATCGACAGGATCAACGAGGACGCGCTGAAACGCGAAACGGCGGCGCTCGAGCGCGGCATGAAAATGCTCGGCGAACTCCACGCCTCCGAGGTCGTGTCGCAGACCCTTTGGGATGAAGCATTCCGCAACGTCGTCGACTCCAAGCGGCAGAGCTGGATGCGCGAGAACTTCGGATCCGACGCGCTCTCCTCCGACGGCATGCAGCAGCTTGTCGTCGTCGAGCCGAACGGGAAGGCGATCTTTTCCAGCAAACACGACGCCGCGCCTCCCCAGGAGGACGTCTCAACCCTTCTAGCGGCCGCTAAGGCGCCTATGGAGCGGGCCCGGCACCTCTATCGTCTCGCGCGCGCCTCCGGCGACGGCTTCGACGAACGCATGCCGGGCGCCATGACAGACGGCATCTACGTCAACGATGTCGTAAAGATCGATGGCCAGCCGGCCATGGTCACGGTCTCGCCGATCACGCCAGACGACGAATCCCATGACACGCCGGCCGAGCCAACGCTTCTGCTCGGCGTGCAGTTCATGACGGACACGCTGCTCGACAAGCTCGAGACGCTCTCGCACATCGATGGCCTGGAGCACGTTGCCGCCGACCATGGGGAACGGACCGGCGAGCATGTGCACGAGGTAAGGGATTCGAACGGTAATCTCATCACCCGCGTGACGTGGGATTTCTCGTCCCCCGGTTACGCCATCCTGTGGGCCGCATTGCCCGCCATCGCCGTATCGCTCGGGCTCATTGCGCTGATGACCACACTCGCCGCCTTTACAGTCCGCCGGCTGACGCGGCGGCTGGCGGAAAGCGAGCAATCGGCCATTTATGCCTCCCGCCACGACGCCGCGACCGGGCTTGCCAACCGCGGCTGGTTCATGCGCGTCTTCGCGGATCTGCTGACACCAAACGCAAGCACGGGCCACACGCACGCCGTACTGCTGATCGACTGCGACTACTTCAAGTCCGTGAACGATACACTCGGCCACGCGGCAGGTGACGCCGTGCTCACGGCATTGGCCGCACGCCTGAAAGGGCTCCAGCAACGCGTCCGGATCGCGGCACGTCTCGGCGGCGACGAATTCGCGCTCGTGACCTCACACCTCGCGGACGCGGCCGAAACGGAGCGGGCGGTGCGGGAAATCGAGATCGCGCTTATGCAGCCCGTTTCGTTCGAAAGCCACGTGATCCCCGTCAGCGTCAGCATCGGCGCTGTCACGGTAGAGACGCCGTCGACTCTCTCGATCGATGCGTGGCTGGCGCGGGCCGACATGGCGCTCTATCGCGCAAAGCGCGACGGGCGTGGATGCTCGCGCATCTACGACGCCGCAGTCGATGACGGTCCGGTGCCGGAACTGCCCAGCGCACGCCCGGCCAATGACCCGCGCTCGGACGTCATACGCGCCGCGTAATCCGATCAGCGGTCGATGCGCGAGATCTTCGAACCCTCGAGGGTGAGGTTGTACATCAGGCCCTTCTGATCGAGGATGAACCCGATCACCGGCTTGGTGATCTGGTTGGTATCGATGGAGCCGCCAACACCGACCGTCACAAGCGCAACCGATCCATCGACGCCCACTTTCCAGCCGTGCTTGCGGCGAAAGCTGTATAGGGCCTCGTCCGTCATGAAGAGGATGATGACGGTGCGGGCCTGGACACCGAGCTGGAAGCCGAACGAAGCAGAGACAGTGTTGTAATACGCCTCGGTGTGACCCTGCCGGCGCAACGCGCCTTCGCCGTACTCGCCGCCGAAGCCCATGCCGGCTTTGACGACGGACGGGAACACCAAGACGCCGGCCGCATCGCGAACCAGCTCCCGCGCGCCGCCGACTGTCCGGTAAAAGTGATGGAGAGCGGCGTCGACGTCGGCGTCAATCTCGTAGGCCGATGCCGCGCTGGCGTCGCGAGCGGCACCGAACACGACGGCGAGCGATAGCATGAGATTGAGGGCGAGCGTCTTGAGCGACATGGGCTGGTCCGTCCTGGCTATTCCTGTTTCCGGCGAGCTGACGACTCGCCTTAGCTGGACGGTGTAACCCATACAAAAGGAGCCAATGTGGCGGAAAGGCCGCAGCGTTGCCCAAGTGTTGGCCGAAGTGGCTCAACAGAAGATGCAGGCGCTGCACATCGAGGCCGCTTCATTGATGTGCTGATCGAGGATCTTCGTATATTCAGCCAGCTTGGGTTTCTGGCTCTCGCACAGGGTTTTTTTCTTCTCCGGCTCCGCAAAGGCGGTCTCCCACGCCTTAACATATTCCGATTTCTTGGCGCGGAACACAGAGGCGACCTTCTTCAGCGATTGCACCTCGACGCATGGCGCCACGGCGACCCAAGTCCGCCTCTGCAGATTGAGTTTTTTGCCGCAAAACTCGAGCAAAGCATCGACGGTGGCGTACTCGTCGACGCGCGTCCAAAGCTTGGCGCGCTCTTCCTTGGTGATGCTGTTAAGGCCGAGCTTGACCTGAATCACGCCGGGCAGCGTTGACGGATCCGCTTTCGCAAGACCCACCGCGGCAACCGCGGTCGCCGCTAACACGATACCCAAACCCATCCAACGCGAAAGCAGGCGCTTTACACCCAGCATGCTTGTTCCTGCACCATTTTTTCCCTGTGGCGACGATGCTGCATCGCCGCGACGCGAGTCTAAGTCGGTCCACTGCGTTTCGGCAAGCGTCAGTGCATTTCGGATGGGGAAGACGCTTTTTATGCGGCAGGAACCGCATACTTACTCGATCCCGACGATCTCGATCTCATTCGGCCCAAGCCGGGCCGTGTCGCCGACCGACTTACCGAGGAGCGCCCGCGCAAGCGGCGACACATACGAGAGTGTGCCTTTGGCAGGATCGGCCTCGTCCTCGCCGACGATGCGGTACGCTTGGCGCCGCCCGTCATCGCGCTCGAACGTGACGCGCGCACCGAAGCGCACCTCGTCGTGATCGTCTTGAGACGGCACCAGTTCTGCCGTCGCGCGGCGTGCACTCCAATAGCGCAGATCGCGCGCCGCGACGTTGAGGGCTGCACGATCGCCGCTCGCTTGGGCTTCCGCATAGGCGCGAGAGAGCCGCGCCACCTCGCTTTCGATCATCGCCAGACCTTCCTCCGTCACGAGGTTGGGGTTCGGTGAGACGAGGCGGTCGGGAAGCTCGTCGAAGGCTTCAAGTCCGTCGGGTTCTTTGACGAATGCTCTGCTCATGTCTCTTATCGCGCTAATCAAGGGCCTTCCTAAATATAGGATGATAGCCCGAAAAGTACGAGGAGCGCACAGAATGCGGCAGGAGCAGCAGGAGTTGACGGTCACGACATCGGGCCACGGTCTCTACGAGATCACCGAAAAGGTACGCGCGTTTACCAAGGCCCAGCGCATCGTCACGGGCCAGCTCACCGCTTACTGCCGCCACACATCAGCGTCACTCGTCATCCAGGAGAACGCAGATCCAGACGTGCAACGCGATCTCCTCGTCTTCTTTCAGAGATTGGTTCCCGACGGCGATCCGCTCTTCGTGCATACGATGGAAGGACCGGACGACATGCCTGCGCATGTCAAAAGCGCTCTAACGCAAACCTCGATCACGATACCCATCGTCGACAGCAAGCTCGCGCTTGGAACATGGCAAGGTCTCTATCTCTTCGAACACAGAAAGATGCCGCATGTACGAAAGATCGTGTTGCATGTCGTGGGTGTGTAAACCAAAGTGCGCGTGTGCTCATCGGTTTGACTTCACTCGATAGGGAGGCCCCAATGGCTAAGAACAAAGAAGCGGGCGACGATCACCGTGTAGGCGCTGTGAGGAAGCGCTCACAGATCGTCAACGAACTGACGGGCACTTGGACGAAACGCAACGACACGACCGGACGTTTTCTCGACGTCAAAGAAGACGCGAAACCGTTCAAGGGCGTGCGAAAGAAAGGAATGAAAACGATGGCTAAGAAAGTTGCAGCCAAGAAGGTCACAGCGAAGAAGGCCGCCAAGAAGCCGGCCGCGAAGAAGACTGCGCGCAAGACAATGAAGCGCGTCGTCAAGAAGGCGCCGGCTCGCAAGGCAGCCAAGCGCCGCTAATAGCCTTCCGGGCGTTAACGATTTCGGACAGAAAACCGGGCGGCGGACCCTCGCGAGCGATGCGCTTTGTCGCGCAGCGGCGGTCCGCCGCCCCTTTGAGTCGCTGGCTGCAACCTGCTATTCAGGCCTCCGAATCCAGACATTTGGGAGCCTCACATGAGCGACGCCGAAAGCCAGACCCGCATCGCGACAGCCAAGCTGATCCGCAACTACTACGATGCCTTCAACGCCGGCAACACCGATGCCATGCTCAGCTTCCTGACCGACGACGTGATCCACGACGTCAACCAGGGCGAACGCCGCGTCGGCATTGAAAAGTTTCGCGCTTTCAATGCGCGCATGACCCACCACTACAAGGAGAAGCTCACCGAGCTCGTGGTGATGGTGTCCAAGGACGGCACGCGCGCCTCCGCCGAGTTCAACGTCAACGGCACCTACATCAACACCGACAGCGAGCTCCCGCCCGCCAAAGGCCAGACCTACGTTCTGCCCGCCGGCACCTTCTTCGCGATCCGCGACGGCAAGATCGCCCGCGTCACCACCTATTACAATCTGACCGACTGGATCGCACAGGTCGCTTGAGCGGCACCCTTGCGAAGCTTCCCGTGAGAAAGGAAACGCGATGAGCATCGACGTTCGCGCGCTGACCGGCGACGACATTAAGGCCGTGCTTCCCGACCTCGCACGGCTTCGCATCGCCGTCTTCCGCGACTGGCCGTACCTCTATGACGGCACGCTCGAGTACGAGGAAGAGTACCTGGCCAAGTTCGCCAAGGCGAAAGGCGCCGTCTGCGTGATCGCACGCGACGGCGACCTCGTCGTCGGCGCTTCGACGGGTGCGCCGATGATCGAGCACGCCGACGAGTTCGGCGAGCCGTTCCGCAAGGCCGGCTACGATCTCGCCAAGATCTTCTATTGCGGCGAAAGCGTCCTACTTAAGAGCCATCGGGGGCACGGTCTCGGGCACAAGTTCTTCGAGTTGCGTGAGGGCCAGGCCCACAAGCTCGGCGGCTTCACGCATTCGACGTTCTGCCGGGTGGTGCGGCCGGACGACCACCCCTTGAAGCCCACGGATTACATCCCGCTCGATGCCTTCTGGACCAAGCGCGGTTATGCGCCGGTGCCCGGTCTCACGGCCACCTACGACTGGAAGGACGTCGATCAGGCCGACGAAACCACGCACGTCATGCAATTCTGGATGAAGGCACTCTGATGGTTGCTCCGCAGGTCCTGAAAGTCGCCGCCGCCCAATATCCCATCGGCGAGCCCGCGTCGCTTGCCGAGTGGGAGGCCAAGATCACGGCGTGGGTCGAGCAGGGCGCAGCGACGGGCGCCGAGTTGCTCGTCTTCCCGGAATACGCCGCCATCGAGCAGGCCGCCTGCCTCGGTCCGGAGGTTTACAAGGATCTCAACACGACCCTCGAGCGAGTAGCGGAACTGTCGGCTTCGCGCGTAGCCTTGCATGCCGCCCTGGCCAAGAAGCACGGCGTGCACATCCTGGTCGGGTCTGGTCCGGAAAAGCATTCCGACGGGCGCTTCGTCAACGCCGCCCAGCTCGTCACGCCCAAAGGCTCGATCGGGGTGCAGGAAAAGCTGATCATGACGCCGTTCGAGCACGGCTGGGGCGTCACCGCCGGCGGTCCTCTGCGGGTGTTCGAAACATCGCTCGGCAAGCTCGCGATCCTGATCTGCTACGACAGCGAGTTTCCCCTTCTCGCACGCGCGGCGGTCGAAGCGGGCGCGGATGCCATTCTGGTCCCGTCGTGCACCGAGCGGATCTCCGGTTATTGGCGGGTCCGCTTGGGCTCGCAAGCGCGCGCGCTGGAGAACACCATCGTAACCGTTCAGAGCCCGACGGTCGGCGATGCGCCTTGGTCTCCAGCCGTCGACTTCAACGTGGGTGCCGCCGGCATCTACGTGCCGCCGGAGCATGGCGTGAGTGATAACGGCGTGCTGGCGGAAGGCGTGCTCAACGCCGAACAATGGGTCTATGCAGCCGCCGACCTCGCAGCGCTCCGCCGGCTCAGAACCAGTGGCGAAATGCGCAATTTCGGAGACTGGCCTGCACAGCCCGGCGCGGAACCCGTAAAGCACACAGTCGAGATCCGGAAGCTCGATTAGATAAGCCGCCGCCGAACACGCGGAAGATCAACTCTGGCGCTCCCTGATCCGGTCCGAAACCGTTTCCCAGAACGCCGCGACGATCACCACGAAGGTGAGCAGCAGCACGGCGACAACCAACTGGATGATGCTGAAGTTAGCCGCGTCTTCGGCGACGAACCAGCCCGCGATCGCGGCGGCGACGATCAGGAGCGGTCGTAAGAGCCAGGTCAAAACGGGCATTTCACCGAACTCCGGCCATTGAGCTCCGGCCAAGATAGCTCCCAGCTTGATCCTGCTCTTGACGCAGATCAATCGAAGACGGGAGGCAGCGGTCAACTAGGCGGCCGCGTAGATTTGAATGTCCGAGCGCTTTAGCGACTTGGCCTTGTACATCGCCAGGTCGGCCCGGTGGATGATCTCGTCGACGGTCCGCCCATCGTCGGGAAATAGGGCGACGCCGATCGCCACTCCCACGGAGTGCCGGTTCTTCGCCGCCGTCGTGACCGCCTCATCCAGCGCCCCAACGAAGCGCCGGCCGATTTGTGTCACGCCATCGCGTTCCGCGACATTGCACGCCAGGACCGCGAACTCGTCGCCGCCCATGCGCGCAACAAGGTCTTCCTTGCGCGCGACCGAGCGGAAGCGCTTGGCGACGACGCGCAACACCTCGTCGCCGGTCGCGTGGCCATGCTCGTCGTTGACGCGCTTGAAGCCGTTGAGATCGAGCAGATAGAACGCGTGAAACTCTCCGTCTTTCGGGGGCGTGGCGATCGCCGCATCGAGGGCCGCGTGCAGCGCCCGGCGGTTCGGCAGGTCCGTCAGCGGGTCCTGCATCGCGAGCGCGCGGTTGGTGCGCGCTTCTGTCTCGAAGCGTTCGGTTCGCCGGAGTTCCTCGCGCGCTTCGCTCATGCGCCTCGTCATGAACACCCAGACGCCGACGCCGAGCAGGCCCGTGACGATGAACATTTCCTCGACGCGCAGCAGCCGCTGGCCGTCGCTGAGGTCGCTCCAGAACATGAGGATGTCGTACTCGAGCGCCAACAGCAGCGTGACGAGCGTCGCCAGGGCGACGACGATCGCGTCTGCAGCGCTCACCCACGGGTGCTTGCGGACCGCCAGCATCAGCGCCCCGACGGTGCTCATCACATCCTCCTGCAGATGTCCTGATTTCAGGAGGACCTAAATGGGTGAACAAATTCTTGAAAGCGCGGGAATGCCCTGAGGTCAAAAATACCTACGTATGACCTCAGGGGACATGATCTACTTCAGCTTCCAAGTAACCGTCACGCGTGCCTCGAGCGTTTCAGTGCCGGCCTCGACGGGCACGAAGTCAGCCTTCGCGCGGGATGCCATCGCCATCGGGCGGGGACCGCCGTAGCTCACGTCCTCGGCGATCGAAACGACCTCGCCGACTTCCGCGCCTGCCGCGGTTGCCAGCAGATCGGCGCGGCGACGCGCATTGGCGACCGCCTCCTTGCGCGCGCTGTCCTTCAACGTCTCGGCCTTGCTCACTTCGAAGCTGAGACCGTGCATTTGGTTGGCACCGAGCGACACCAGCTTGTCGAGGAGGCCGCCGAGCGACTTCAGATCGCGCACGAGGATGCCGACCTGGTTCGAGACGCGGTAACCGTTGATGACCGGCGCTTCCCCATCACGCGGGTTCGTGTAACGGGGCTCGACGTTGAAGTTGCTGGTCTGGATGTCCTTGGGATCGATCCCGGCTTCCTTAAGGCCCGAGACGACTTTCTTCATGAGCTCTGAGTTCGCTGCCAGCGCCGCCTCTGCCGTATCGGCCTCGGCGGTGACGCCCGTGGACAAGCGCGCCTGATCCGGCTCGGCGTAAGCGAAGCCTGTAGCGGATACGGTGATGAGGCGATCCATCGGCTTATCCTCGGCACGGAGCGGGGTCGTTAGAACAAAGAAGAGAGACGCTGCCGCCAGCACAGCCGCAGGCTTCAACGCATTGGTCAGTCTCATGAAGAACCTCCAGATCTTGAAGGCTGGAGATAGGATATGTTCAGGGAGGAAAGAAGGCCAAGACCTCCCGTCTGGTCGGGCCGGAGGCGACTGGACCCTCTCGCGAACTCTGTTATAGAGGTCCGCTCAGCCCTGGTCGTCGCGAGATCCTGGGATTGGGGGCCTGTAGCTCAATGGTTAGAGCTGGCGGCTCATAACCGCCTGGTTCCAGGTTCGAGTCCTGGCGGGCCCACCAATTATCTCAGTCACTTAGCCGATCAATTTGGCGAACAACTTTGTGCCGAACGCCTGTTATTGCGATGTCCCCATCGGCAAGATCCGATTTGCGGGCCAAACGAAGAAGCCTTCGGCCTTCAGGCCGCGCAAGATGGGCTCCGGGTCGATGGCGGCTGGGACAGCTTCGTGCACACCCAAGGCAAACTCGGTCTGCATGGTCCATTGCACACCCTCGCCGCTCGGCAAGTTCGCTCCCTCGCGGTCGAGCGTCACGGCCAGATAAGCACCGTCCGCACTTTCAAAGAGGAAAGCGCGGCTCGCGTCGTCACCGATGAAGTTGGCGCTGCGCATCACTCGTCGGCGGCGACTGGGGGTTCAAAGCGCGCGTCGGCACAATAAACGCCGTTCCAATACTTGAACGTACCGCAATCGCTCGGCGGTGCCGAGGTCCAGCCGTAGACGCGGGGGCCTACCGGTTGGTCGTAAGGTTCGGGTGCTTCAAAAACGTCACCGTCTTCGACGACGTAGGCTTCCTGCGCCGTTGCAATCGCCGAACCAGCCATGAGCGTGAAGAGGGATAGAGCCAGTGCTTTCATGATCGCTGTTTCCTGTCGAGGTGGTTGGACTACCCGACCTTTCAGGAAAACGCTTCCAACTTGCCTGCGTTCCTTTCGGAAGGCGTGCTGAAACCGGAACGGACACGTCACATCTACGTTCGGTTTGCAGATCGGAAACCGAATGTCAGCTGCACCCCACGCTTCTCCCCGCCTCGTCCCATGGCTTATTGGCCTTGTGGCTCACGGCACAGCGGCGGGTTTGCTGGCTGGGGTTGTGGTGCTCTTATGCAGCGATGGCCTTATCGCGGTGCTGTCCATGCAGGCAGATGTCGTTCTCGCGGGAGCATTGTTTCTGTATGTCTGCGCCCAGATCGGGTCATCCACGGCCTTGCTGATCGGGCTTTGCTGCGAAGGACGACTATAGCTTAAAAAGCGCTGCAAAGAGATCCGTGGAACTCTCTCACAGCCATTGCGTTGAGTAAGACGCTTTATCAGGATGGCGCAATGGGCGATAAGGACGAAGCGAGCCAGCGCCAGGACACCCCATACTTTGAGGGATCTGCCGGGGGCTGGGGATCTCTCGGCAGCATATCCCATATTCTTTCAGAGGAACGGCCCGATCCCGGCGTGCTTCAAACGGTTTGGCGCCAAAACAAGCCGGCCGGCCATATGTGTACCTCCTGTGCGTGGACCAAACCGCCAAATCCGCAACTATTCGAGTTCTGCGAGAACGGCGCCAAAGCCACGATCTGGGATCTGACGCGCGACCGTTGCGAGCCTGAGTTCTTTGCGCGGCACACATTGACAGAGCTCAAGGGGTGGTCAGATCATGAGCTGGAGAAGGTTGGCCGGCTGACGCATCCCATGCGCTACGATGCGGCGACGGATCGTTTCGGCCCATGCAGTTGGGAAGAGGCGTTCGCCGCCATCGGCGTGTCGTTGAAGAGCCTGGACCCGAATTCCGTGGTCTTCTACGCATCCGGCAGGGCGAGCCTGGAGACATCCTATCTCTATGCGCTCTTCGCACGTCTTTATGGGCACAATAACCTGCCCGATAGCTCCAATATGTGCCACGAGACGACTAGTGTGGGCCTGAAAAGAGTGACGGGCTCGCCGGTCGGCACGTGCGTCCTTACCGATTTCGATCATTGCGACTTGATCCTGTTCTTTGGCCAGAATACTGGGTCCAACTCGCCGCGGTTCCTGCACGTGCTTCAGAAGGCCGTGGAGCGCGGTTGTCGCATCATCACCTTCAATCCGGTGCGCGAGGCGGGCCTGATCAAGTTCGTCAACCCGCAGCGCCCGCTGCAGATGACTCTTCAACCCGCGACCGAAATTTCGCAGACCTATCTTCAGGTCCGGCCGGGCGGCGATGTCGCCGCACTCGCGGGCATTATCAAGCGCCTGCTGGAGATCGAAGCCGAGACTGGCGGTGTGCTGGACCATGACTTCATTCGCCAGCACACATTCGGCGTTGAAGATTTTCTCGCCCGCATCCAGCGCGCGTCGTGGGAGGAAATCGAGGAGAACGCCGGGATTTCTCGCGCACACCTTGAAGAGGTTGCCGAGACTTACGCGAAAGCACAGCGTGTCATCGGGATCTATGGCATGGGGCTTACGCAACACGTTCATGGCTCGGTTAGCATCGCCATGCTTGTCAACCTGCTGCTGCTGAGGGGCAATATCGGGAGAGAAGGTGCGGGCATCTCGCCCGTGCGCGGCCATTCCAACGTGCAGGGCCAGCGCAGTGTCGGCATCACGGAAAAGCCAGAGCTCGTGCCGCTCGACAAGCTGAAGCAGCTCTTCGATTTCGAGCCGCCCCGCAATATGGGCCGTGCGACCGTCGATGCAGTGGAAGGCGTCATCGATCGTTCGGTTAAAGGATTCATTGGGCTTGGCGGAAACTTTGCCCATGCCATCTCCGACAGTGCCCGTGCGCAGCCGGCCTGGGAACATCTGGAGATTACGGTCCAGATTGCGACGCGCCTGAACCGCACCCACCTTTATCCTGGCAGAACGGCGTTTCTACTCCCCTGCCTCGTGCGATCCGAAGAGGACGTCCAGGCTACTGGCCCGCAAGCCGTCACTGTGGAGTGCAGTCTGAGCCATATCCACGGCTCGATCGGCGAACGCCCGCCCGCCAGTCCGGAATTGCGCTCGGAAGTGGCAATTGTCGCCGGCATGGCCAAGTCGACGTTGCCGCACAACCCCCGTGTCCACTGGGACAATTGGACAGCGAATTACGACCTCATCCGCGATTTGATCGAGAAGACCTATCCGGATGAGTTCCACGATTTCAATGCGCGCATGTTTACGCCTGGCGGTTTCTATCGCGGAAACGCCGCCCGCCGCCGCGAATGGAAAACGGACAGCGGCAAAGCCAACTTCACCGCGCCGGAAGCGCTGTCTTCACTCAAAGACCTTTTGGGGGCGGGAGAGTACACGCTGATCACGCTGCGTTCTAACGACCAGTTCAACACCACGATCTACGGCTTCAACGATCGACTGCGCGGCATCAAGGGCGATCGCGACATCCTGCTCATCTGCCCCGATGAGATGGCGCATGCGGGACTCGTGGAAGGACAGACGGTTAGGATCGTCTGCGCCGTCGAGGACGGCCACCGACGCGTGTCGCACTTGCTAACGGTCAGGGCCTATGATCTGCCACCCCGCTGTGTCGCCGCCTACTATCCCGAGATCAATCCGCTTATTCCTTTGGGCCATCACGACATCCTGTCGAAGACGCCGGCCTACAAGGGCGTGCCGGTGAGGATCGTGGCATGACATCTGCCGCGTGGCGTCTGGACGGCACGTATTGCGGACCGCCTCCATTGCCCGCCGATCTCTGGCAGAACTGGAATCTCGATTTCCCGCTGATTGCGATATTGCTGGCGTTGGCGATAATTTTTCGCAGCAACCGTCAGGGCTTCGCGGCCGTGTCGACGCTGGCGCTGATTTTTCTCTCGCCACTGTGTCCGCTCTCCTCAGCGCTCTTTTCCGCGCGCGCCGTCCACCATGTGCTGCTCATGACGGTCGCCGCGCCGCTGCTCGCAATTGCGATGCCGGCACGCACACCCGGCAGCCTCGCGCTGCCGTTCTTGGCGTTTGCCGGCGTTCTTTGGTTGTGGCATCTCCCCGCCGCCTATGACTGGGCCATGACGCACAAGGCTGTATATTGGCTAATGCAGGCGACGATGTTGGCGGCGTCCCTATGGTTCTGGCGGGCAGTCTTTGCCCATTCCGACGTGTTCGCCATTTCTGCGGTTACGGCCGGCTTTGCGCAGATGGGGCTGCTAGGTGCCCTTCTCGCCTTCGCGCCCAAGCCTCTCTATGCCATACACGCTCAGGCACCCTTCGACTGGAGCCTGACGCCGCTCGCGGATCAGCAGCTTGCCGGCCTCCTAATGTGGGTGCCGGCGGGCATTCCATTTCTCGCCGTCATCTCGATCCTGGCGCGGCGCCAGTGGTGTGAGGTGTCGGCAGCATGAGCGCACTGGCTCACATC